>ENA-OQMZ01000441-OQMZ01000441.1-human-gut-metagenome-genome-assembly--contig:-NODE-441-length-17919-cov-2.622696_pt1 | contig 17919 bp, 26 predicted proteins | sample MGYA00242621_ERZ504862 | MGnify/ENA primary metagenome ERZ504862 (study PRJEB26092, sample SAMD00036393) | human gut metagenome | host: Homo sapiens | study: EMG produced TPA metagenomics assembly of... | reverse complement strand
CCAGTTCGGCACCCTGTACAAGGCTGCAACAGCGCCGAGGCCCACAAGAACTGGCTGGGCGAGGTGACCAACCCCCGCCAGATCAAGGGCGGCCTGAAGGAAGCCATCGAGGGAGCCGACGTATTCATCGGCGTGTCCCGCCCCGGCATCCTGACCACCGAGCTGTGCAAGACCATGAACAAGGATGCCATCGTCTTTGCCATGGCCAACCCCACCCCCGAGATCATGCCGGACGAAGCCAAGGCAGGCGGCGTGCGCGTGATGGCCACCGGCCGCAGCGACTTCCCCAACCAGGTCAACAATGTGCTCTGCTTCCCCGGCCTGTTCAAGGAGCTTTGAGCGTCCGCGCCCGTGATATCAACGACCAGATGAAGCTGGCCGCAGCCTATGCCATCGCTGACTGATCACCGATGCGACCGCAGCGAGGAGAACATCATCCCCGGCGCGTTCGACCCCCGTGTGGCCGAGGCCGTGGCTGCTGCTGTGGCAAAGGCTGCCCGCGAGACCGGCGTTGCCCGCCTGTAAAGGAGGAACACGAGATGAGGAACATCTCCGCACAAGCCATCGCCGATACCGTAGCCCGGCTCTGCATCGAGGCCAACACCCGCCTGCCGCAGGATGTGCAGGCGGCGCTGGACAAGGCCCGTCAGGAAGAGCCCTGGCCGCTGGCAAAGAATACCCTGGACCTGCTGTGGTCCAACCTGAGCGCCGCCAGAGAGAAAGACCTGCCCATCTGCCAGGACACCGGCATGGCCTGCGTGTTTGTGGAGCTGGGCACCGATGTCCACATCGACGGCAGCTTTGAGGCCGCCATCCACGAGGGCGTGCGCCGCGGCTACACCGACGGCTACCTGCGCAAGAGCATCGTGGCCGACCCGCTGCGCCGGGGCAACACCGGCGACAACACCCCCGCCGCCATCACCGTTCATCTGGTGGACGGCGACGGCTGCACCATCACCGTGGCCCCCAAGGGCTTTGGCAGCGAGAACATGAGCCGCATCCAGATGCTCAAGCCCGCCGACGGCGTGGAGGGCTTCCGGAAGTTCGTGCTGGAGACCGTCCAGCTGGCCGGTTCCAACCCCTGCCCGCCCATCGTGCTGGGCATCGGCGTGGGCGGCAGCTTTGATAAGGTGGCCTATCTGGCCAAAAAGGCACTGCTCCGCCCGCTGGATGTTCCCAACCCCGATCCCTACTATGCCGTCTGGAGCGGGAGCTGCTGGACCGCCATCAATGAACTGGGCATCGGCCCGCAGCTTTGGCGGCCAGACCACCTGTCTGGGCCTTGCCATTGAGCAGATGCCCACCCATGTGGCGGGCCTGCCCGTGGCCGTGAACGTTTCCTGCCATGTCACCCGCCGCGCGTCGGCCCGGCTGTAAGGAGGGGCTTTGCAATGGAATACAGACTGACCACCCCCTGCACCGCCCAGGATCTGGCCCCCCTCAGGCAGGCGATACCGTGCTGCTCTCCGGCGTGGTGTATACCGCCCGGGATCAGGCCCATAAGCGGATGATCGAAGCACTGGACCAGGGCGAACCGCTCCCCTTCGATCTTGAGGGCAGCGCCATTTATTATGTCGGCCCCACCCCGGAGCGCCCGGGTGAGATCATCGGCTCTGCCGGCCCCACCACCAGCGGCCGGATGGATGCCATGAGCCCCCGCCTACTGGACCTGGGCAACAAAATTATGATCGGCAAGGGCAAGCGAGATGCCGCCGTCAAGGAAGCCGTTGTCCGCAACGGCGCGGTCTATCTGGCCGCTCTGGGCGGTGCCGGTGCCTGATGGCCAAAAGCGTCCAGACGCTGGAGGTCATCGCCTGGCCCGACCTCGGCTGTGAGGCCGTCCGCCGCCTGACTGTGCAGGATATGCCCCTGACTGTCATCCTGGATGCCCACGGCGGAGATCTGTATCTGGAAGGCCCGGAGGCCTACCGGAACCGCTGAGGAACAGCAGCCCCGGCTTCTGCTGAATGCTGTACATACGAAAAGGAGCTGTACCCCCGCGGGAGTACAGCTCCTTTTGCATTGCATTTTTTCTGATCAGCGCGCTTTGCCAGCAGAGCCTCGATCTTCTTGATGGGATCGATGATGCTGGAAACAGACATATCGTGGTTCAGTGCCACCACAAAGTAGGCAGCATACTTGGAGACATCCACGTCAACATACCAGTCGCGGGTCAGCAGCTCGGGCTGGCGGTAGGTCAGGTTGGTGCCCACAACGTAGTCCAGCTTGCCATCGGCAACTGCCTGATCGAACTTCTTCAGGCCGCTGGTGAACAGCGGGAAGGTCGCATTGGCAATGATGCGGGCAGCGCCGCGCTCCTTCAGGTTGCCGGCAACCTCCAGCATGCTCTCGCCGGAAGCGATGATATCGTCGGCGATAAAGACAGTCTTGCCCTCAACGGAATCGCCCAGATACTCGTGTGCCACAATGGGGTTGCGGCCGTTCACCACGCGGGTGTAATCGCGGCGCTTGTAGAACATGCCCAGGTTGCAGCCCAGCACGCTGGAGAAGTACATGTTGCGGTTCATGGCACCTCGTCGGGGCTGACCACGATGAACTTCTCCTTATCAAGCTGATCTCGGGGTTCTTCTTCAGCAGGCTCTTGAGCACCTGATAGGTGGGCATTGCATTGTCGAAGCTGAGCAGCGGCACAGCGTTCTGAACGCGGGGATCGTGGGCATCAAAGGTGATGATGTTGCGCACGCCCATGGTCTGCAGCTCCTGCAGGGCCACAGCGCAGTCCAGACTCTCGCGAACCACGCGGCGATGCTGGCGGCCGCCGTACAGGCTGGGCATGATAACGGACACACGGTGTGCCTTGCCGGCCACTGCCTGGATCAGGCGCTTGAGGTTGGCAAAGTGGTCATCCGGGGAGAGGTGGTTCTCGTAACCGAACAGGTTGTAGGTAACGCTGTAATTGCCCGGATCGATAACGATAAAGATATCGTCGCCGCGCACAGACTCCCTGACCAGGCCCTTTGCGTCACCGCTCTGGAAGCGGGGCACTCGCAGGGAATGATAAAGCTATCCTTCTCCACGCCTGCGGACTTTGCCCATTCCACCAGATGCTGGTCGATCAGCTCGGTCAGCTCCTCTGCACCGGGGCAGGCCAGCAGACGCAGGTCTGCCACGCTGGGTTCCTGGAAAAATGCCATCGGATTGATCTCGTTGGACATACTTACAACTCCTTCAATGTTCCTGTTGTCTTGACGATGAAATCAGATGCTGAAAGCGCATATCTGTTCTTATTTTATCACAAAAAACAGATTTCGACACACCTAATTTCTGTCTTGGAGCCATTTTCTGCGGCTTGCACAGCTGTTGTTCAAAAACACGTTGGAGACTGTGAGTTTCACACAAAAAACCTTCCTTTTACCTTCCTCTTCCCCTTCCCCCTGCCTGCTGCCCGGGGATCCCTGCGCACAAACCCACAAATTTTTCATGTTCAAGTCGGTTTGTTTTAACAAACTTTCAGGGATTGCTTGCATCCCCCGGGAGAATGTGGTATTCTATAACAAACCGAACCGACGTGCGTTTTCAGCCCCGGGCCGGGAATCAAGAAGGCAGGAGGCCGATACCATGCAGATCCACCAATCCGCAGAAGATTATCTTGAAACAATCCTGATGCTCAACCAGAGAATGGGCCGTGTCCGTTCCATCGACGTGGTCAATGAGCTGGGCTATACCAAGGCAAGCGTGAGCATTGCCATGAAAAAGCTGCGGGAGAACGGCTATATCGCGGTGGACGGTGAGGGCAACCTGACCCTGCTGGAACCGGGCCGCGAGATCGCAGAGCGCATCTACAGCCGCCACCGCCTGCTGACCCATTTCTTTGTGCAGCTGGGCGTGGACGAGGAGGTCGCCGCCGAGGATGCCTGCAAGGCAGAGCATATCCTGAGTGAGCAGACGCTGGAAAAGATCCGCGAATACGCCCTGCTCCACGACGCGCAGGACAGCGTAAAATAACCGGAATCATCAAAAAAATGAGACTGCCAGACCTTGGCAGTCTCATTTTGTCAGTAGCTGTCCAGCCCAAGGCTGACATCCAGTGCCTGATTCACCCGGCGCTGATCCTCGGGCGTGATCTGCCCGGCCCGCTCCCGCAGGCGGTGCTTATCCAGCGTGCGGATCTGCTCCAGCAGCACACGCTGTCCTTGGCAAGGCCGGTATCTGCCGCCCGGATGTTGATAGTGGGTGGGCCAGGCGGCTTTGTCCAGCCGGGATGTAATGGCCGCTGCGATCACAGTGGGGCTGTGCCGGTTGCCGATCTCGTTCTGGACGATGAGCACCGGTCGGATGCCGCCCTGTTCCGAGCCCACCACCGGTGAAAGATCGGCGTAAAAAACTTCTCCTCTGTGTACCTCCATGGAATCTTCCCTCCCTGATCTTGGAGGATGCGCCCGCTATGTGGTGCGTTTTGCGCATCCTCAGTCGCTCTGCCTTTAGTATGAGCGACTGCAGGGCCGCTATGCACGCGCGGGCTTATTCCATTGTATGCAGACGGGAAGTTCAGGTTTCCGTTTCCAGGATGCAGTACGCCATAGCCATGCCGTCTTCATGGCTCAGGGAGAGATGTGCCCGCAGGCGGTGTGCTTCCACCCACTGGGCGCTCCGGCCGGAAAAGTGATAGGCCGGTGCCCCGCCGGCAGGCGGACGGCTTCGATCTCGCAGAGGGAGAAGGGCTCCCGCAGACCGGTGCCCGCCGCCTTGAGGAAAGCCTCCTTGGCCGCAAAGTCCGCCGCCGCGCTGGCCACGGTATGGGCGGTGCGGCGGGCCGTGCCCTCTTCCTCTGCCAGAGGCAGGCCCAGTGCCGCCTGCTCCGCCGGGCCGAACACCCGGCGTGCAAAGACCGCGCCATGGGGGCCCAGCAGGCTCTTTTCCATCCGCGCAATGCTGCACAGGTCGCAGCCGATTCCGTAGACCATGAAAAAACCTCCTGAACGGAAAATTCGCTCCGTTCTTTTTACTCAAATTTTCAAAATTTTTTATTCAAAGTGTGCAAATTCCGGCTTGGAATCTTGAAGTCAGCGTTCATTTCGTGTACAATGGGCTATAAGTTCCAATGACCTCTCGGAACAGAATGCGAGAGGGATACCGAAGGGGGTGCATTGCGTGGGCGACGCGACTGCTATTTTTTCGATCCACGACAAAAAGGACTACGAGATTCACGAGATCGTACAGCAGGTGTACGATGCATTAAAGGAGAAGGGCTACAATCCGGTCAATCAGCTGGTGGGCTATATCCTGTCCGAAGATCCCACTTATATCACCACATACAAGGGAGCCCGCTCCCTCATCCGCAAGGTTGACCGTGACGATCTGCTGCAGGCCATGCTCCGCAGCTATCTGAACGTCTGAATCGCGCTTACACAAGTCCGCTGCCTCACAGGAGGCAGCGGACTTTTATTTTGGCCAGCAGGCAAAGATCTGGTTCACCACCGTCTCATACTCCCAGCCTTCCCGGGCCTTGCGCAGGGACTTTTCCAGTGCATCGGCCCCATCGAAAAGGTGGATGAGGTAGAACCAGTGGGCCTTCATCCGGCTCACGGCACAGCTGGCCATCCCAAAGGCTTCGGTGTAGCCGTGATAGAGTTCATCATGGTAGCCGCGCAGTTCTTCCCGGGAAGCGGCAGGGCCGCCCACAGCCTTGCGCAGAAGGCAGGGTCTGCAATGAGGCCCCTGCCCACCATGATGCCCGACAGTTCCGGGAATGCCGCTTCCAGTGCCCGCAGGTCATCCACAGTGGTCACATCGCCGTTGTAGCAGACCGGAGCAGTGCAGGCGGGCAAGTAGGCAGCAAAGGCTTCCCGGTCGGCCTGGCCACGGTAGAGCTGTTTCATCACCCGGGGATGGATGGTCAGTTCACAGAGGGGGTATTTGTTGTAAACGTCCAGGATCTCCCCGAACTCCTCCGCCCGGGCCACCCCCAACCGGGTCTTGACCGACACCGGCCCGCCTGCCTGCGAAAAGACAGCGTCCAGAAAGGCATCCAGCTTCTGCGGGTCCCGGAGCATTCCGGAACCTTTGCCCTTGGCTGTCACGGTGCCGGAGGGACACCCGAAGTTCAGGTTGACCTCGGTATAGCCCATCCGGCGCAGTTCCCCGATCATCCAGGCGGCAAGTTCACCATCCTTTGCCAGCAGCTGCGGGATGACCTGCACTCCCGGGTTAGCCGCCGGTTCCAGCTCAGCCATCTTCTTTTTGATGAGCACCCGGTTCTCCGGCGGCGAGAGAAACGGCGCATAATACCGTACCGGGGCCTCCGGTGCACCGAACCAGCTCTGGTGGGCCTGCCGCCAGATGCGGTCTGTCAGCCCCTCCATCGGGGCGGCGTAGTAGTTCATAACAGTTCTCCTTGGAATTGATGGGTTTATTGTAGCACAAAAAAGCCGCTGCGCAAAAATTTCTGCGCAGCGGCTTTTGGGGTTACAGCTTATTCAGCAAACAGCGGGGTGGACAGGTAGCGGTCGCCGGTATCGGGCAGCAGCGCAACGATCTTCTTGCCTGCGTTCTCGGGGCGCTTTGCCAGCTCCAGCGCAGCCCAGACCGCAGCACCGGAAGAGATCCCCACCAGAACGCCTTCCTTGTGGCCGATGAGGCGGCCGGTCGCAAAGGCATCCTCATTGGTCACGGTGATGATCTCATCGTAGACCTTGGTATCCAGCACATCCGGCACAAAGCCCGCGCCGATGCCCTGGATCTTGTGCGCACCTGCAACGCCCTTGCTCAGCACAGGAGAGGAGGCAGGCTCCACAGCCACGACCTTGACATTGGGGTTCTTGCTCTTGAGGTACTTGCCCACGCCGGTAACGGTGCCGCCGGTGCCAACGCCAGCCACAAAGAGATCGACCTGACCATCGGTGTCCTCCCAGATCTCGGGCCGGTGGTCTCGATGTGTGCCTGCGGATTGGCAGGGTTTACGAACTGGCCGGGGATAAAGGCGTTGGGGATCTCCTTTGCCAGCTCATCCGCCTTGGCAATGGCACCCTTCATGCCCTTTGCGCCCTCGCTCAGGACCAGCTCTGCGCCGTAAGCCTTCATCAGCTGGCGGCGCTCCACGCTCATGGTCTCGGGCATCACGATGATGATGCGGTAGCCCTTGGCAGCGGCCACAGCGGCCAGACCAATGCCGGTGTTGCCGGAGGTAGGTTCAATGATCACGGAACCGGGCTTCAGCTTGCCGGTGGCCTCGGCATCGTCGATCATCTTCTTGGCAATGCGATCCTTGACAGAGCCGGCGGGGTTGAAGTATTCCAGCTTGGCCAGAACAGTGGCCTTCAGGTCGGCTTCCTTCTCAATATGGGTCAGCTCCAGCAGCGGAGTGTGGCCAATCAGCTGATCTGCGGAAGTGTAAATCTTGCTCATAGTAAAAGTTCTCCCTCTGCGGGCGCAGGGCCCGGGATGTTATTCTGACACAAACCATATTTCCTGTAAACCAACATGGTTTGTAGGTTTGATGGTATTATAGTCCTCTTTTCCCCCTTTGTCAATGGAAAAAACGAAAAAAGCGATTGAAAAGTTACAAACCCTGTTGTATAATAGGTTTGTTAATGAGAAGAGGACAACCCCACCATCCATGCCTGCGCATTGCCGCCCCTGACTGGGCCGCTGGCGCAAAGCGTCTGAGGGTTGATAAGGAGAAAAGCTATGATCGTTTCAACCAAGGGCCGTTATGCACTGCGCGTAATGATCGACCTGGCCGAACACCAGGCGGAGCGGTATGTGCCGCTGAAAGAGGTCGCCGAACGGCAGGAGATCTCGGAAAAATATCTGGAAAATATCCTGAAGGTGCTGGTGCAGAACGGCTTTCTGGAAGGTCTGCGCGGCAAGGGCGGCGGCTACCGGCTGACCCGCACCCCCGACCAGTACACCGTGGCAGAGATCCTGCTGCTGACCGAGGGCAGCCTTGCCCCCGTGAGCTGCCTTGTGCCGGTGCTCCCGCCTGCGAACGGCTGCCCAACTGCCGAACTTATACGATGTGGAAGGGCCTGAACGACATGATCGCCGACTACTTTGGCAAGATCACTCTGGCCGACCTCGCCGCACCCGATCAGGCGGGGAATGATTATATCATCTAAATGACAGAAACAATACAAAAAGGCACGCTGATCTCAAACGGATCAGCATGCCTTTTTGGCTTTGCTGCATATTGGAGCACGAAGAATCCCAAACAGCTCCCGGTCAAAAAACGCAAAAGTCCACTCAAAAATCCGCATTATCGGACAGCACAACAGCCCTGCCGCTCGATGATGAGCAGCAGGGCTGTTGTGCTGGCTTCATTTCGCCTTTGCATAGCGGGCAAATCATAATCGCCCATCTCACAGGCCAAACAGATCGGAGTGCGTACCAGTCGCAACCAAGTACAGTTCCGTATCTGTCTGCCGATAAATCAGAATCCAATCCGGCTGTATATGGCATTCACGGCAGCCGGTATAATTGCCTGTTAAGCTGTGGTCTCGGTTCTTTTGTGGCAATGCGTCAGGCACTCGCAGTACATCAACAACTGCCTGCAGCAAATCCATTTTATAATGCCGCTTGATGCAGGTTTTATAATCTTTCTTAAACTGCGTGGAAGTGTTCAGTTTTAACACGGTTTAGCCCTCCGCCGCCAGTTGAGCGAAGAAGTCAGCGGTAGAGCCTTCAAAGTGTTCTCCCTCGCCGGTTCTAATCATGCTGTCCACTTCATCAATCGCCGCTTGTGTCTTGGCGTTGGGAATTTCTGCATCCTTGAGAGCCTTTAAGCTCTGCATATACGCCACCAGATAGATCAAATCATTATCCGGCATCTCGTCCAGCAGGGTTCTTGCCAATTCTCTTGTACTCATGTTGCACCTGTCCTTTCGTATGGATATTATGCGCATTCTTCCACGGCGGTTTTCCCCTCTGATACCGTGTGTTCTTTCAAAAACTGTTCCGCTGCCTGTTTCAGAACAGCATTGGGGGTGGTTCCCGCTGCGGTACAGGCCTCCCCGGAACTGGGCCGCAAAATCCTTACGGACCTTACAGCCCAAAATCATCATATGGGCCTTGTCCCACTTGGCATTTGCCTTTTTCTTCGCGTCAGACAGCATATTCAACCTCTTTTCCGGCGGGGCTGTTATAAAATGCCTATCCTGCCCCATAAACAATATAGCACATTTCGTTCTTGTTGAACAGTGTAAAGCTGCACAAAGTTCACGGTTCAACTCTGTCTGTTCTGTCAGCAGTTTTTGCGCCAATAGCGCACAAAAGACGCACAAACCAGCATTTTCAGAGCATTTATGCAACAAATAAAGCCACGACAAAACCGCATTTATAAACGGTTCATCGTGGCTTTTCTTGTGGTCGGAGTGGCGAGACTCGAACTCGCGGCCTCCTGCTCCCAAAGCAGGCGCGCTACCAACTGCGCAACACCCCGTAAAATTTGAATACTATCATACTATACCCTTTTTTTGTGCATTCGTCAAGTGCGCAAAATGCAGAAATCTGCCGGGGCACCAAAAACCACCCTTACTTTGTATTTTTGCCTTGAAGCAGAGCCAAAAATGGTGTATTATAAAGTGTATTGAAAGAAAGTGTAATTCCGGGCTGCGATGCCTGAAACCAAGGGGAAACCACTATGGCAGATAAAAACTTTTTGACGGAGATCATCGACGCTGACCTGGCCGAGGGCAAGATCAGCGAGATCCATACCCGCTTCCCGCCGGAGCCCAACGGCTACCTGCACATCGGCAGCGCCAAGGCCATCTACATCAACTGGTCCATCGCAAACCAGTATGGCGGCAAGTTCAACCTGCGCCTGGATGACACCAACCCCGCCCGCGAGGGTGAGGAGTATGTCAACAGCATCATTGAGGATCTGCACTGGCTGGGCGCTGACCCCAACGGCGGCATCTTCTATGGCAGCGATTATTTTGACAAGTGCTACGAGTACGCCGAGAAGCTCATCTTGGAGGGCAAGGCTACGTGGACGACCTGACCCGTGACGAGATGCGCGAGTACCGTGGTGCCGATGCCGGCAAGCCCAGCCGTCCCTCTCCGTGGCGTGACCGCACCCCGGAGGAGAATCTGGACCTGTTCCGCCGGATGCGTGCCGGTGAGTTCCAGGAGGGTGAAAAGACTCTGCGTGCCAAGATCGACCTGGCCAGCCCCAACATGAATATGCGTGACCCGGCCATCTACCGCATCAAGTATGCTGAACACCACCGCCAGGGCAATAAGTGTGCATCTACCCCATGTACGATTTTGCGCATCCCATCCAGGATGCCATTGAGGGTATCACCCACAGCATGTGCAGTCTGGAGTTCGAGAATCATCGTCCCCTGTACAACTGGGTCATCGAGAATATCTTTGGCACCGAGTTCCCCAAGCAGCGCGAGTTCGCCCGCCTGAACATGACCAACACCGTGATGAGCAAGCGCTACCTGCGCGAGCTGGTGGAAATGGGCATCGTGGACGGCTGGATGATCCCCGGATGCCGACCCTGTGCGGCCTGCGCCGCCGCGGCTACACCCCCACCTCCATCTTCACCTTTGTGCGGGAGGCCGGCATCTCCAAGTCCGACAACCTGATCGACATGCGTCAGCTGGAAGCCTGCATCCGCAGTGAGCTGGACCTGACCGCCCAGCGCCGGATCGCCGTGCTGGACCCTGTGAAGCTGGTCGTGGACAACTACCCCGCCGACAAGACCGAATTCTTTGACGTGGCCAACAACCCCAACCGCGAAGCCAACGATGCCTCCACCCGCAAGGTCGCCTTTACCCGCGAGCTGTGGATCGAGAGCGAGGACTTTGCCGAGGTGCCGCCCCCGAAGTTCAAGCGTCTGACCATTGGCGGCGAGGTTCGTCTGATGGGCGCTTACATCGTCAAGTGTGAGAGCGTGGAGAAGAACCCCGACGCAGCATCGCCGCCATCCACTGCACCGCCGACCTTGAGACCGGCAACGGCAACCCCGCCGATGGCCGCAAGGTCAAGGGCACCATCCACTGGGTCAGCGCTGACCACGCTGTGGATGCTGAAGTCCGCCTGTACGACAAGCTGTTTACCGAGGCCAACATGAACGCCATCCCCGAGGGCAGCGACTACAAGGACTACCTGAACCCCGAGAGCGTTGTGGTGCGCAAGGGCTGCAAGCTGGAAGAGAGCCTGAAGGATGCCAAGCCCGGCGAGAAGTTCCAGTTTGTCCGCACCGGCTTCTTCACCCCGGACAGCAAGAACCCCGGCGTATACAACCGCGTGGTCACCCTGCGCGACAGCTTCAAGCCTGCAAAGTAAATCCTTTCAAAGGAGTACAAACAGATGAAAAAGCATCTGATCCGGAATGCGATCCTGATGGCTGTTGCCACCCTCATCATGGGTGTGTTCCTCAGCCTGTATATTGCCAATACCGGCACGGTTCCAGCTGCCGACAATGCGGCCGCCTCTACCGCTTCTTCACAGGCCGCACAGTAACCGCATCCCTCCCAACTGCTGCACGGCTCTGCCCGTGCAGCAGTTTTTTTGTTAGGAGACCCTATGTTTATCGATATCATCCCGTTACAGAAGAACACCGCCCGCCTGACCCGTGTTTACGGCGACGCGCCCTGTGCGGCCCTTCCCGCAAGCGTGCCGGGCCCGGAGGGCGGGGTTCTGGCCATCACCGAGCTGGGGGACTACTGCTTCTCCGAGAAGCCCAGAAGCCTGCCCGGGGCCGATGCGCTCTGCCGCTATGAAGTCAGCCCGGACGGCACCTGCACCCTTGTGCAGGTCTTTGGCCGCGACTTGACCAGACGGCATGGCCGCTATGACCTCGACTTCGGGGAAAGGGCTGCTGCCCCGGAGGAGCTGCACCCGGTGTGCGGCAATTTCGTAGAGGAGATCACCCTGCCGGACAGCCTGCAGGTCATCGGCAGCTGCGCCTTTTACAACTGCCGCAGGCTGCGGCGGCTCAGCGTGGGGGCCGGAGACCTGACTGTGGGCAGCGACGTGTTCCTGAACTGCTTTGCGCTGGCAGACCTCCTTGTCCGGGCCGCTCCCGAGGAAAAGACCGGCCTGTTCGCCCTTGTGAACAACATCACCGAGGCTGTGCGGGCACAGTTCTGGCTCCCGGGCGAAGCGCGTCCCCGGGCAGGGCTGTGGTACCCCGCCTACTGGGAGGATGTAGAGGAAAGCCCCGCCCACATCCTGCTTCACACCTTTTCGGGGCAGGGATATCATTACAGGCAGTGTTTTCTGGATGGAAAAATCCTTTCCGCAGAATATGATGCCATCTTCCCGGACGGCCACGCCGCCGAGGATCAGGGCGTGGCGGCCATGCTCTGCTTCGACCGCCTGCGCTGGCCATGGAACCTGACCGAAAAGGCAAAGGCCCCCTACCGTGAATTTCTGGCCGCTCACACCGGCCTTGTGCTCCAGCGCCTGCTGAAGGCACAGGATACCGACAGCATAAAGGATCTGCTGGCGCTGGATGTGCTGGATGCTGCTGCCTTTGCTGAGGGCGCGGCGCTTGCCGCCAAGGCGGACAACGCAGCTGCCGCGGCATTGCTGGCCGACGCAGAGCACAAAAAGAGGGGTTCCGTCCCGAAGAAGCGGAGGTATGATTTTGATTTCTGAAAAAGAGAAATTCTTCGACCCCCGCAAGCCCTTTGCGTCCAAACGGCCAGAGACCCACGAAGAGTGGCAGGCCCGGATGGGCGGCGAGGTTCTGGCTGTGGTGCGCAGCGGGCTGTACCTCGACTTCCGCTTTCTGGATATGGCGCTCAGTGCCCTGACCCCGGTACCGGACGAGCGGTGCGGCGTGCTGGCCACAGACGGTGTGAACCTCTATTATCAGCCCAGCGCCCTGCTGCGGCTCTACCAGGAGAACCCAAAATATCTCAATCGGTTGTATCTGCACACGGTATTCCACTGCGTATTCCGCCATCTCTGGCTCAAGGGCAAGCGTGATGCCCGGCTGTGGAATCTGGCCTGCGATATCGCCGTAGAGAATGTGCTGGACAGCCTGAATCGTTCCAGTGTCAAGCGCCCGCTGACCTGGGTGCGCCAGAACGCCTACGCCGCCATTGCCGCGGAGGGCAGGGTGGTGGCCGCTGCCCCGGCTTACCGATGGCTGGCAGGCCAGACCCCCGGCATTCTGCGCCAGCTGGAGCGGGAATTCTACACCGATGACCACCGCCTGTGGCCCAAGGATGCCCCCGAGCAGCCCCAGCAGATGCCCACGCCCCTGCCCCAGAAGACGTGGCAGAAGATCGGTGAGCGGATGCAGACCGAGCTGGACCTGCGGGACAAGGAAGCCGGTGACGGTGCCGATGCCCTGAAGCAGCAGGTCAAGGCTGCCAACCGCAGCCGCCGGAGCTATCAGGATTTCCTGCGGCGGTTCTGCGTGACCCGGGAGGAGGTCCACCTCGATCCGGATGAGTTCGACCTGAACTTCTACACCTACGGCCTGTCGGTCTACGGTAACATGCCCCTGATCGAGCCCCTGGAGACCCGGGAGAGCAAGAAGATCGAGAGCTGGCGCTGGTCATTGACACCAGCTACTCCACCTCCGGCGAACTGGTACGGGCCTTTCTGGCTGAGACCTACACTGCTGAAAGGGCGGGAGAACTTCTTCCACCGGATGAATCTGCATCTCATTCAGGCAGACAACGCCATCCGGCAGGATCTGCTCATCCGTAACGAAGACGAGCTCATCCATGCCATGAACCACTTTGAGCTGCGGGGCGGCGGCGGCACCGATTTCCGGCCTGCCTTTGAATATGTGAACCAGCTCTGTGCCGAGAAGAAGTTCTCCAACCTGCGGGGCCTGCTCTATTTTACCGATGGCATGGGCACCTACCCGGCCCGCCGCCCGGCCTACGATACCGCGTTCCTGTTCCTGGGCGAAAAATTCGACGATGCCAATGTTCCTCCCTGGGCCATGAAGGTGGTTCTGGATGAGGATGAATTTTCAGGGCCAACGGCCCGGGCCGCATCGGCACTGGCCGACGCGCTGGCCGAAGAGGACGACCCTTACCGTGAATTGAACAACTCGTGAGGATGTGAACTTATGAATATCAAACGTGCCAAAGAAGAGATCGAACACACTGTCAAAGCCTACCTGGCCAAGGACGCATTGGGTGAGTATGCCATTCCCTCCATCCGGCAGCGCCCCATCCTGCTGATGGGCCCTCCGGGCATCGGCAAGACCCAGATCATGGAGCAGGCCGCCCGGGAGTGCGGCGTGGCACTGGTAGCCTACACCATCACCCACCACACCCGCCAGAGCGCCGTGGGCCTGCCCTTCATCCGGCAGCGCCATTATGGCGACAAGGATGTCTCTGTGACCGAATACACCATGAGCGAGATCATTTCCAGCGTCTACGCCAAGATGGAAGCCACCGGCCTGAAAGAGGGCATCCTCTTTATCGACGAGATCAACTGCGTTTCCGAAACGCTGGCCCCCACCATGCTGCAATTCCTGCAGTGCAAGACCTTCGGCAACCAGGCTGTGCCTGCCGGCTGGGTCATCGTGGCGGCAGGCAACCCGCCGGAGTATAACAAATCCGTCCGCGATTTCGATATCGTCACGCTGGACCGTGTTCGTCGGATGGACATTGAGCCCGACCTGCAGGTATGGAAGGATTACGCCCGCACAGCCCACATCCACAGTGCCATCCTGAGCTATCTCGATCTGCATCCACAGAACTTCTACCAGATCAACGCCGACGTGGACGGCACACAGTTCGTCACTGCCCGCGGCTGGGAGGATCTGTCCAACCTGCTGGACACCTATGAATCGCTGGGCCTGCAGGCAGATGAAGCACTCATCCGGCAGTATCTCCAGCACCAGAAGATTGCAGAGGACTTCTCTGCCTATCTTGATCTCTATTATAAGTATCGTGATGACTACGGCGTAGAGGAGATCCTGGCCGGTCAGGTCAAGCCTGCCGTTTATGCCCGCCTGCTCAATGCACCGTTTGATGAACGGCTCTCGCTGGTCAGTCTGATTCTGTCCGGTCTGAACACCCGGTTCACCGCTTCCCGGCAGGCCGATGCCGTCGCCGATGCCTGCTACGCCTTCCTGCGGGAGGCCAAACAGGGCTTTTCCACCCTGCCTGCGGATATCCCGGATGGGGAGCTTACCCTGTTCGGTCAGATGGTCACGGACTATGATGCCGAGACCCAGCGCCAGCGTGCCGCCGGTCTGCTGGGCCATGACGCGCTGAATACCCGCCTGCAGGTGTATGCCGCCCTCCGCAGCTGGGATGCGGAGCTGCGCCGCGCCAATGCTGTGAGCACACAGCCCGCCTTTGACCTCCTGCGCACACAGTTCCAGTCCCTTGCCGAGGCCCGGGATCAGGCACAGGAAGCCGCCAGCACCGCGCTGGAAGCTGCATTTGACTTTATGGAGAACGCCTTTGCCGAAAGCCAGGAGATGGTGGTGTTCGTCACGGAGCTGACCTTGAACCTGCTTCCCATGCCTTCATCACCGAAAATGGCTGCGACCGCTATTTCCGGTACAACAAAGACCTGCTGCTCGACCATCGCAAGGCCGCACTGCAGCAGGAGCTTGCCGCCGAAGCCCGCCGCCACGGAGGGCAGTAAGCACCCATTATTTATGAGAAAAGAAGCGCCTCATCCGGGAGAGGATGAAGCGCTTCTGTACTTTGTTCAGGTCAGGGATGAGCTCGTTTTCCACGGCCCGGCAGACGTGCATCATAAGGAGGATTCAGATACGTTCTCTCAAGCGTTCATCTTTGCCATACTTCCAAAATTTTATGCCATACAACCCCGCACCCAGCAGGAGGCTGAAAAGGGCATAGGGCAAAATCGGCAGGCGCAGCAAAACAAAAGCTCCAGCGATCCGTGTAAAAAATGCACCTGTTGCATACAGCACTGCAATATAAAGCACCAGCCAGCCGCAGTATTTCAGACGATGCTTGCTTGGCGGAAACCCCGCCTGCTCCATCATTCTCCGGAACAGCCAGCAAAAAGCAGTTATGCAGACCACAAGCTGCATCAAATACCCAAGTGAGAGTTCAAACACCCAGTCCGGAACCACCGGATACAGCAGCAGACTCTCTATCCCCCAGCCAAAGAAGAAATACAGTGGTGCCACAAACCAGAAATAATCTCCAGTCCTCAAAGTTTTAAGGCTTGGCTTAACCTCCTCAGCAAAGGTTTTTGCATCCTCAATCACGTTGAATAGTTCCTGTCCATTCTCATTGGCCTGCACCGCCATATCGATCAGGTCACTGTATATCAGCTCTACACCGCACTCATCCCACTGGTACGCCGCAGATATCGAATAACCTCTCTGATTTGCTCCTGGCTTTTGCTGTTGAGCAGTTTTACGCGCAGACGGTTCGCTCTTCGCAAGGTGAAATAGTTGTTCATCTTCTATCCTCCCGGAAAATCTTTTCTACCAGACCACACAGTCGGTTCCATTCCTGTTGAAAATCCAAAAGAGAATCCGTCCCCTTTTCGGTGATCACATAGTACTTTCGGCTTGGCCCCTTGGGAGAAGGTCGCCGCTCCACTGTCACCTTCTCCTGCTGCTCCAGGCGTAAAAGCAGCGGATACAGCGTGCTTTCGCTGATCTCTGCAAAACCGACCTGTTTTAACTGCATCACTATTTCATAGCCATAGGTTGGTTCTTTTTCAATCAGCCGCAACACGCAATATTCCAATACACCCTTTAGCAGCTGTGCATTATTTTCCAATCCGCTTCCTCCTTTCTATCTACTATGCAATGCGTTGTAGCTTATCTATATCGTATTACATAGTAGTCAGTTTTGTCAAGCAGTACGCTATGCGCGGTTTGAACAAACTATATCTTCGCATTTCGGTAATACACAACAAAAAGCCCTGAGACTTTCATCTCAGAGCTTTCACTTAAGTCAGCGACTACCTATTTCACGCGCCGTTTCCAGCGAACTATCTGCAGAAGCCCGTATCGTAACCGATATACCGCCCAATAAAGTATGCCCCCCTGCTGCATTGTGCATAACCGTGCAGTAGGACCGCTTTTTATTTTGAAATTCGGTAATGACCCACGATGTCAGTTCGTTTTTCCAGAATGTCCTGCTCGTAGGCCATCTGCCATGGATCATTGTGGTGAATGATATAGGGCACTCCATTTTTATTTCGTCGGTCGGACACGATGCCGATATGTCTTTCGAAGATTACAATATCGCCACCCTGCCATGCTTCTATTTCTGAGACATCTGTGGTCAGGGCAACTGCTGTGTGTGAAAAAAATATATTCAGGTTTCGCACCCGCCGGAAGTCTATGTTTGCATCCGGCTCGGCTACCATATAATCTTGTGGGTGTACCCGGATATCCGCGTCCACAAGCACTTGTAGATCATATCCGGCATATTTCAACGCATAAGCCACTACATCAGTGCACACTCCGTAATTATCGTCAGGATAGCCGTTCTCATAGTAGCGGCTTTTGTATTTTGGATGTGTACTCACATAGGCCAGTGCACCGTTCAGAATATCTAACTGGTCATCTACACCGTCATCATCCCGATCCTCGCTACCATGAAGCTGCGGTATCTTGCCCTTATAATCGTCCTCCGGCCTGATTACCGAGGTATGCTGGTAATGTGTCTGCACATAAAATACAATACTGCAAAATACAAAGAGTACTATTATTATCGCATAATACATTGCTGAATCTTTGCGTGTCATGTCCGAACGCATATTCTCACCCCTTTCTGTTCTGAGAATACCAGTTTTTAGTCCAGTCTGCAACCCTCTAACATATATTCTTTCTCGGAAAATGGTAAAAAAGAACCCCCAAGGAATTTCTTCCTCAGGGGTTTCATGCAAGTCGCGACTACCTATTTCACGCGCCGTTTCCAGCGAACTATCTTGGGCACGAGTGAGCTTAACTTCTGTGTTCGGAATGGGAACAGGTGGAACCTCACCGTCATCGTCACCGACCAATATGACTGACCAAGTATAACACGT
>ENA-OQMZ01000440-OQMZ01000440.1-human-gut-metagenome-genome-assembly--contig:-NODE-440-length-17932-cov-1.780792_pt1 | contig 17932 bp, 32 predicted proteins | sample MGYA00242621_ERZ504862 | MGnify/ENA primary metagenome ERZ504862 (study PRJEB26092, sample SAMD00036393) | human gut metagenome | host: Homo sapiens | study: EMG produced TPA metagenomics assembly of... | reverse complement strand
GTAAAACCTCGTTTCTTTCACTGTTAGATTTCAGCATTAGGTGTTGATTGATGATAACGGTTTAAAAAATTTATGCTGTTATCTATCGAATTATAGCATAAATGAAGTTGTATGATAAATGAATAGCCAGAAAATACAAAAAAACATAACTTAGAAAAAGAGGGATTCATGAGTTTTACACATTTACATGTCCATACAGAATACAGTCTGCTGGATGGTTCCAGTAAGATCAAGGAGCTAGTTCATCAGGCAAAAGAGCTTGGCATGGACAGCATTGCGATCACCGATCATGGAGCGATGTACGGAGTGATCGATTTTTACAGGGCAGCGAAAGCAGAAGGAATCAAACCGATCATTGGATGCGAGATTTATGTAACAACTGGTTCGAGATTCGATAAAGAAGCCAGTCAGGGAGATAAAAGATACTATCACCTGGTACTTCTTGCCCAAAATGACACGGGTTACCATAACTTGATGAAGATCGTTTCCAGGGGGTTTACCGAAGGATTTTATTACAAGCCACGAGTAGATTATGAAGTTCTGGAAGATACAAGGAAGGTCTGATCGCATTAAGTGCATGTCTTGCTGGGGAAGTTGCAACTTATATCCGTGAAAATAACTACGAAAAAGCAAAGAATACGGCGTTGAGATTACAGGATCTTTTTGGAAAAGACAATTTCTTCCTGGAACTGCAAGATCACGGAATTCCAGATCAGACAAAAGTAAACACGGCACTGCTTAAGATGTCAAAAGAGACAGGAATTGATCTGGTTGCTACAAATGATATTCATTATACATTTAAAGAAGATGCGAGGCACACGATATCCTGCTTTGTATCCAGACGGGGAAGAAAGTGCAGGATGAAGACCGTATGCGTTATGAAGGAGGTCAGTATTATTTAAAATCTCCGGAAGAAATGCAGAGATTGTTCCCATATGCAAGAGAAGCGATCGAGAATACAGCAAGATTGCCAAACGTTGTAATGTTGAAATCGTATTTGGAGAACAAAAAGTGCCAGAATACGATGTGCCAGAAGGATACACTGCAGTTACGTATCTGAACCATTTATGCGAAGAAGGCTTAAAACGTCGTTATCCGAATATTACAAAAGAATTAAGAGAGCGGCTGGATTATGAATTGAAAACTATTGAAAATATGGGATATGTTGATTATTTTCTGATCGTATGGGATTTCATTCATTATGCAAAAGAACATGGAATCGCAGTGGGACCTGGTCGTGGTTCCGCAGCCGGAAGTATCGTTTCTTACTGTTTGGAGATCACAGATATCGATCCGATCCGGTATCAACTGCTGTTTGAACGTTTTTTAAATCCAGAACGTGTATCCATGCCCGATATCGACGTGGATTTCTGTTATGAGAGAAGACAGGAAGTCATTGATTATGTTGTAAGAAAATACGGGAAAGATCAAGTAGTACAGATCATCACTTTTTGGAACTATGGCTGCAAGAGCCGTGATCCGTGATGTCGGAAGAGTTTTTGGATATTCCATATGCAAAAGTAGATGGAATATCAAAGATGGTTCCAAATGAATTAAATATTACGATCGATAAAGCATTAAAGATCAGCAAGGACTTGAGAAATGCTTATGAGCAGGACGAAGAAACACATTATCTGATCGATATGTCGAAGAGACTAGAAGGACTTCCAAGACATGCTTCCATGCATGCAGCTGGAGTCGTGATCGGTAAGACAGCGATTGATGAATATGTGCCATTAGCAACAGGTGCAGATAACGCAGCTGTTACTCAGTTTACGATGACAACGATCGAAGAACTTGGTCTGTTGAAGATGGACTTTTTGGGACTTCGTACATTAACAGTCATTTCAGGACGCAGAGAAAATGGTGCGAAGAAAAGTGCCGGATTTTGATATCACGAAAATTGATCCGACAGACAAAGAAGTTTATGAGATGATCGGAAATGGTCATACAGAAGGTGTGTTTCAGTTGGAAAGTTCAGGAATGAAGTCATTTATGAAAGAACTAAAACCACAGAATATGGAAGATATCATTGCTGGAATTTCTTTGTATCGACCGGGACCAATGGACTTTATTCCACGATACATTGAGGGAAAGAATCATCAGGAAAGTATACATTATGAATGTGAACAGATGGAAGAGATTCTGGAGCCAACCTATGGATGTATCGTTTATCAGGAACAGGTTATGCAGATCGTTATGAAACTAGCCGGATATACGCTTGGACGAAGTGACCTTGTACGTCGTGCGATGTCCAAGAAAAAAGGCGATGTCATGATCAAAGAACGACAGAATTTCGTTTATGGAAATGAAGAAGAAGGAATTCCAGGATGTATCAATAACGGTATTGATGAAAAGACAGCGAACCAGATCTGGGATGAGATGTTAAGACTTTGCAAAATATGCATTTAACAAATCTCATGCGGCAGCATATGCAGTAGTTGCCTATCGTACAGCCTATTTAAGATGCCATTATCCAGTAGAATTTATGGCAGCCTTGTTAACCTCTGTTCTTGGAAATACAAACAAGATTTCAGAATACAGTTATGCCTGCAAGAAATTAGGAATTAAGATTTTGCCACCAGATATTAACTATGGAGAGGGTGCGTTCTCTGTAGACCATGGAAATATCCGCTATGGACTGACTGCGATCAAGAGTCTGGGGCGGCCAGTCATTGAAGCGATCATAAGAGAACGAAATTTAAATGGACCATACAGAGAATTTTAAAGATCTCGTGGAACGATTATCAAGCAAAGAGATCAATAAACGAACTGTAGAAAATCTGATCAAATCGGGAGCTTTAGATTGTTTTCATGTAACAAGAAAGCAGCAGATGATCGTCTACGCCAGTGTGATCGATAGTATCCAGAAGAACGGAAAAATGAGATCGCAGGACAGATGAGTCTGATGGATCTTCTTGGAGAAGAAGACCAGCAGTCTTTTCAGATTTCCTATCCAGATGTTGGGGAATATGAGAAAGAGCAGAAACTTGCCATGGAAAAGGAAGTGCTTGGGATCTACGTCAGTGGACATCCTTTAGAGGATGATGTAGAACGCCTTGAACGAAGTGTAACAGCACATACTTCTGATTTTGTGATCGATGAAGAAACAGGAAAGACAAAGATTCACGATCGGGAAAGCTGTATCATTGGCGGTTTGATCAGTGAGATGAGTGTGAAACTTACGAAGAAGAATCAGAATATGGCATTTATCACACTGGAAGACTTAAGAGGAACCGTGGAAGTTGTCGTATTTCCAAGACAGTATGCGACATATCAGTCTCTTTTAAGAGAAGATGCCAAAGTATTTATCAAAGGAACAACACAGATTTCTGAAGAAGAAAGCAAAGTCATATGTAATCAGATCATCAGTTTTGAGGATAGCAGACAGGAATTATGGGTACAATTTGCGGATAAAGAAGCATTTTTTAAAGAAGAGGATGCATTAAAAGGTATTTTAACTTCCTATCCCGGTAAAAATCCAGTGGTGATCTATTGTAAAACAGAACGTGCTGTGAACCGTCTAGGGAGAGATTATATGGTTTCTGGTGACGAGAATTTATTATTTGATCTCGAAAAACGATATGGAAAAGAAAATATTCGGGTTAGATCGTTAGGAATATAACAAAGACTATTGAAAAATTTCTTTAAATGGATTAGAATAAAAGCCAAGTTAAGAATTGTATGGATTAATAATTGGAGGATATTGCAAATGGGAAAACCAAACATTAAAACAATTGGAGTTTTAACAAGTGGTGGAGATGCACCTGCTATGAACGCAGCAGTGCGTGCCGTAGCCAGAATTGGTAAAGAAAGAGGATTAAAAGTTAAGGGAATCCGTAAAGGTTACAATGGACTGTTAAACGAAGACATCATCGATTTAACACCAACAGAAACAGCCGATACGATCTTCCGTGGAGTACAATCCTTTTCACAGCCAGATGTGAAGAATTTAAGACAGAAGAAGGTCAGAAACGTGGTGCTGAGATCTGTAAAGCACATGGAATCGACGGACTGGTAGTTATTGGTGGAGACGGTTCTTTCCAGGGAGCTAAGAAGTTAGCAGCACTTGGAATCAATACGATCGGTGTTCCAGGAACGATCGACTTAGATATCGCATGTACAGAATATACGATCGGATTCGATACAGCTGTTAACACAGCGATGGAAGCGATCGACAAGATCCGTGATACATCAACATCTCATGAAAGATGTAGTATCGTAGAGGTTATGGGACGTGGAGCTGGATATATCGCATTATGGTGTGGTATGGCAACAGGAGCAGAAGATATCCTGATCCCAGAAAGCTTTGATGGAAACCTTCCTAAAGTAGAACAGCAGATCATCGAACATTACTTCGTAACAGAGCAAAAGGTAAGACACATCATATGGTAATCAATGCCGAAGGTGTTGGACATTCTTACAGTATGGCGAAGAGAATCGAATCTGCAACAGGTATTGAAACACGTGCTACGATCCTTGGACATATGCAGCGTGGTGGAAGCCCAACAGCAAAAGACCGTGTATACGCTTCTATGATGGGTGCTTACGCAGTTGACTTATTATGTGCAGGAAAGACAAACCGTGTTGTTGGATACCAGAACGGAAGATTCATGGATATGGACATTGACGAAGGACTCGCAATGACAAAAGATATCGATGAATATCAGCTTCAGATCGCACATTTATTAGGAAAATAAATAAAACATGATCTTAGAGGAATCCTGTTTATCTAGGATTCCTCTATTTCTCTATATAGGAGCATTATTTTATGAAAGAATTACGACCAGTACAGGTCATATTGCTTTGGATTTTTAATTACAATTATTTGCAGGATCGATACTGCTTGCACTGCCGATCGCAACACAAAGCGGGCAGCAACGCCTTATATTGATGCATTATTTACAGCAACAACATCTGTGTGTGTGACGGGTTTGATCGTTGAGACAACAATGACACATTGGAGTATATTTGGGCAGGCAGTGATCATATTGCTTGTACAGATCGGAGGACTTGGTGTCATTACGATCACAACAGGAATGTTTTTTATGCTTCGAAAGAGGATCACTCTTGGAAATAGAATGTTGATTCAGGAGTCTATGGGTCTTAATACAATGACAGGTTTAGTTCCATTAGTTAAGAAGATTCTGATCGGGACAGGGATCATAGAAGGAATTGGAGCAGTTCTTTATGCGACTCAGTATGTGCCGGAATTGGCATTGGATATGGAGTATGGGCAGCAATCTTTAATTCAATCTCGGCATTTTGTAATGCAGGAATGGATATTGTAAGAGACGACAGTCTGCGAAGCTATGTGACGAATCCAGTTATGAATTTTACGACAATGGGCTGATCATCCTGGGAGGTCTTGGATTTGTTGTATGGAAAGATCTTTGGCAGGGATTCAAAAAGATCGTAAAAGATAAAGTTCCTGTAAAAAGGATGATACAACAATGGAGACTTCAGACCAAGATCGTGTTATCCATTACGTCATTTTTGATCTTGTTTGGTACAATATTGATCTTTCTGTTTGAATATCATAATCCAGCAACTATGGAGAGTCTGTCATTGCCACAGAAGATACAGGCATCACTGTTTCAGTCTGTGACGACACGTACCGCAGGGTTTGAGACGGTAGCACAGGGCGCATTGACGGATGCATCTTCGCTGGTTTCTATGTTTCTGATGATCATCGGAGGATCACCAACTGGTACTGCAGGCGGTGTCAAGACAGTGACATTCGCAATTCTTGTACTTTGTGTGCTCTCTGTGGCAAAACAAGAAGAATCAATTACGTTATTTAAACGAAGAGTTCCACAGAATCTGTTGGCTAAAGCGCTTGCGATCATTGTGATCAACTTGATCGTGCTGATGACATCTGTGTTATTGCTGTTGGTATTTGATCATGGGACTTTTATGGATTCATGCTATGAATGTGTATCAGCACTCGCGACAGTTGGTTTAACCAAAGGATTGACACCGAATTTGACAATCGCAGGGAAAGTGATTATCATCATTACCATGTATTTAGGGCGTGTCGGACCGATTTCTATGGCGATCGGTTTTTCACAGAAGAATAAGAAAAAGATGGTCATGTATCCGGAACAGGATCTGATCTTATAAGTGAAATAGATTCATATTATAACATGATATCGCAACGGAGGTAACGGAGAAGAATGAAGAAGTCAGTTGCAGTTTTAGGACTTGGAAAGTTTGGAAGCAGTATCGCAAGGTCACTTGCCAAAGGTGGAGCAGAAGTACTGGCAGTTGATAAAGATGAGGATCTTGTAAGAGATATCGCAGATAAAGTAACTTGTGCAGTCTGTGTGGATATATCTGATAAGGAAATGATGAACAACATCGGATTGGAAGGAATGGATGCAGTTGTGATCGCAACTGCAGAGCATTTAGATTCCGGTGTTATGGCATTGATGATCGTCAAAGAGATCGGTGTGCCATATGTTCTTGCGAAGGCAGACGGAACTTTAAAAGGAGAGATATTAAAACGTGTTGGAGCCGATGAGATCGTTTATCCAGAAGAAGAGATGGGAGCAAGGATCGCAAACAATCTGCTTGGAGGAAGTATGACAGATCTGTTTGACCTTTCCGCAGATACAAGTATCGTTAAAGTACCGGCAAGAAAAGAATGGATCAACAAATCATTAGTAGACATTAATTTCCGTGGAAAATATAACGTTAACGTCATCGCGATCGAAGGAGAAGGTGGTGTTGACGGGGCTCCAGATCCAACGAAACCGATCAAAGATGAGGAAAATCTTGTGCTGATCGGTAAGAAAGACGATCTGGTCAAATTAAGAAAATAAATAGATCGGAGGTGGATAAGAATATGATCACAACCACTCAGAATAAGCAGATCAAACAAATCATCAAATTAAAGAAGAGTGCAAGAGAAAGAAGAAAACAAGAATTATTTCTTGTAGAGGGAATTCGTATGTTTACAGAGATCCCAGAAGAATATTTATATAAAGTCTATGCATCTGAAGATTTTTATAACGAACATAGAGTGATTTTTGAACATATGGATGTGGAATTGGTATCACCTCAAGTTATGAAAGAGATTTCCGATACGATGACACCACAGGGAGTTCTTGCACTGGTGAAGATGATGAAATATTCTTTAGAAGATCTTCTAGAACAGGAAAAACCATTATTTCTGGTGCTTGAGAATCTTCAGGATCCGGGGAATCTCGGGACGATCCTTCGAACAGGAGAGGGTGCAGGGATCAATGGTGTTATCATGAGTCATGATACAGTAGATATTTATAATCCAAAGGTTACGCGTTCCACGATGGGATCGATATTTCGTGTGCCATTTGTCTATGTCGATGATCTTTTAGAAGTTGCAGAAACGATGAAACAAAAGAATATCATCACGTATGCACACATCTCAATGGAACAGACTATACGAAGGAAGATTATCAAAAAGGAACCGCATTTTTCATTGGCAATGAGGGAAATGGTCTGACAGATAAGTTGACAGACAAAGTACAGAAGAAGATCAAGATTCCAATGTGTGGTAAGGTAGAATCATTAAATGCAGCCATGGCATCAGGCCTTTTAGTTTATGAGGCAAGACGCCAGAGACAGGGGGTGGATTAAATGTATGCAGTTTATTGGCTGATCGCATCCGCGGTATTTTTACTTGTTGAGATCATGACACTTGGACTTACAAGTATCTGGTTTGCAGGTGGAGCCGTTGTTGCAGCAATCACAGCACTATTTGGTGTTCCATTTTGGGTACAGATGTTGATATTTATCGTGGTAACATGTCTGTTGTTTGCACTGACAAGACCAGTTGCCAAACGATATTTAAACAGCAAGGTGCAAAAAACGAATACTGATGCATTGATCGGACAGACAGCACTTGTCAAAGAAACGATCAATAACATGGAAAGCAAAGGGTTGGTTCAGTTAAATGGCCAGGATTGGACTGCGAGAAGCTTTGAGGCTGGAGAGATCATTCCAGAAGGCAGCGAAGTGATCGTAAAAGAAATCCGAGGCGTGAAACTGATCGTAGAAAGAGAGGTATAAGATTATGTCGATTATTTTATTTATTATCGTTATCGCATTGCTTGCATGATCATTTCATCCACAGTGCGTATCGTGCCGCAGGCACATGCTTATGTTGTAGAACGACTGGGTGCTTATCAGGGAACATGGTCTGTAGGACTTCATGTCAAAGTCCCATTTATTGATCGTGTTGCAAGAAAGGTTAACTTAAAAGAACAGGTTGTGGATTTTCCACCACAGCCAGTTATCACAAAAGATAACGTTACGATGCAGATCGATACAGTTGTATATTTTCAGATCACTGATCCAAAATTATACAGTTACGGTGTAGAGAACCCGATCATGGCAATCGAGAATCTGACAGCTACAACACTTCGAAATGTCATCGGTGATCTGGAATTAGATGAGACATTAACTTCCAGAGAGACGATCAATACACAGATGAGAGCAACACTTGACGTTGCGACAGATCCATGGGGAATCAAAGTAAACCGTGTGGAACTTAAGAACATCATTCCACCAGCAGCCATTCAGGATGCCATGGAGAAACAGATGAAAGCAGAACGTGAACGAAGAGAAGCGATTCTGATCGCAGAAGGTGAGAAGAAGTCCGCGATCTTACGTGCAGAAGGACAGAAAGAATCCTAATGGTCCTTCAGGCAGAGGGAGATAAGGAAGCAGCAATCCTTCGTGCGGAAGCGAAGAAAGAAGCAACGATCCGTGAAGCAGAAGGTCAGGCAGAAGCGATCCGTGCGATCCAGAAAGCGAATGCACAGGGTATTGAATCAATCAAGGCAGCCAAAGCTGACGATGCAGTCATCCAGTTAAAGAGCTTAGAGCATTTGCTAAAGCAGCTGACGGAAAAGCTACAAAGATCATTATCCATCTGAGATTCAGGGGATGGCAGGTCTTGTAAAATCAATTACAGAAGTTGCCAAAGACGATGAGAAGAATATTGCAGATCTGATCGAAGAACAGGTACAAGACACTGTAAAAGAACAGTAAGATCAGAAAATGTTTATGAAAATATGACAACCCTTGGCGGTATGCCGGAGCACTGAAGAGGTGTTCCGGCTTTTGCCATGTTTGATATTGATGGGAGATAAAAGATGAAGACAATCGTTTGTTATGGAGATTCTAATACTTATGGCTATAATCCGGAAAATGGATTCCGTTATGAATATGAAGAACGATGGACAACCATTTTGCAAAAGGAACTGAAAGATTCTGCGATCGTGATTCCGGAAGGATTAAACGGCAGAACAACAAGTTTTGAAGATGAATTAAGACCAGGAAGAAATGGTGCAACATATTTAGATCCATGTTTACACAGCCACGGACCGATCGATCTGGTAGTGTTAATGCTTGGAACGAATGACCTTAAGATCCGTTTTCAGGCAACACCAACAGATATCGGAAAAGGGATCGACCGTCTGATCAAGATGATCAAATCGATCACTCCACAGAAGAGACAAGATGGACGATCCGCAAAGATCCTTTAATGGCACCACCGCATCTTGGGGATGATCTGACAGAGATTCCAAGTGGAGAAGAGATGGGATTTGAAAGAGGGATCAGTTATTCCAAGAGATTGGCACCGATTTATGAAGACTGGGCAAAGTTTCATAACATTGAATTTCTGGATGCAGCAAAATATGCAAAAGCTTCCGAAATCGATGCCTGCCACCTGACAAGAGAAAGTCATAGGAAATTAGGTGAAATGGTTGCGAAAAAATGCAAGGAAATCCTTGAAATATAAGGGTTTCGGGTTGTTTTCAAAGATGCATTCCTATATAATAACAACTATATGATGTCTGCCAGGGATCAAAGGGCAGAGACATCCAAGATACAACAAAATGGAGGAACAAAAGATGGACGCAAAGACAAGCTTAAAGGGAAGAAGTTTCTTAACATTAAAAGACTTTACACCAGAAGAAATTGGTTATTTTTTAGATTTAGCAGCGAAATTAAAAGCAGATAAGAAAAAAGGGATCACAGGAAACAGTCTAAAAGGGAAAAATATCGCTCTTTTATTTGAAAAACCAAGTACAAGAACAAGATGTTCATTTACGATCGGATGTGTTGATGAGGGTGCACACCCAGAATATCTAGGAAAAGATGATATTCAGTTAGGACACAAAGAATCTGTAGAAGATACAGCAAGAGTTCTTGGAAGAATGTTTGACGGGATCGAATTTCGTGGATTCTTACATGAGAACGTAGAGAAATTAGCAAAATACAGTGGAGTTCCAGTATGGAATGGTTTAACAGATGATTACCATCCAACACAGATCTTAGCGGACTTCTTAACATTAAGAGAACAGTTTGGAGAGATCAAAGGATTAAACTTTGTATTCGCTGGAGACGGAAGAAATAACATGAGCAACTCTTTAATGATCGGATGCAGTAAGATGGGATTGAATTTCACATGCTTAGCACCAAAGAGTTTATGGCCAAATGAAGAACTGGTAAAACAGTGCGAAGAGTATGCGAAAGAATCTGGAGCTAAGATCCGTTTTACAGAAGATGTGAAAGAAGCTGTGGAAGGTGCAGACTGCATTTACACAGACGTATGGGCATCTATGGGTGAAGAAGACAAGGCAGCAGAAAGAATTGCTTTATTAAGACCATATCAGGTAAATAAAGAAATGTTAGAGATGACAGGAAAAGATACTACAGTTGTTATGCATTGCCTGCCAGCAGTTAAAGGACATGAGATCACAGAAGATGTTTTTGAACATTATGCAGATGTGATTTTTGATGAAGCAGAAAATCGTATGCACACGATCAAAGCTGTTATGGTAGCGACTTTAGGAGAATATTAGGAGATAGGATATTCAATGAAAAGTAAGATTCTCAAGGAATTAAAGAATGCAGATGATTATATATCAGGACAGCAGCTTTGTGAGCGGTTGGGAGTTTCAAGGACTGCTGTCTGGAAGCATATCAAAGCATTAAGAGCAGAAGGTTACGAGATTGATTCTGTGACAAATAAAGGCTATAAACTTATGATGGAACCAGATCTTTTGACAAAAGAAGAAGTAGCATCCTGCCTTCATACCAAATGGCTTGGAAAAGATCTTCATTGTTATGAGACAATGGATTCTACAAATCTTGAGATCCGCCGTCTGGCAGAGGCAGGTGCCGGTCACGGAACCGTTGCGATCACAGAAGAACAGACGATGGGAAAAGGAAGAAGAGGACGAAGCTGGTTGGCAGAAGCTGGAGCAGGGATCGCGATGAGCTTTCTTCTAAAACCTCAGATCGAAGCTCAGAATTCTTCTATGCTTACGTTAGTTACTGCATTAGCGGTAAATGAAGCAATCTGTGAGACAACAGGAATTCGGGCAAAGATCAAATGGCCAAACGATATCATTGTGAATGGAAAGAAGATCTGTGGAATCCTAACAGAGATGAGCCTTCAGATGGATGAGATCAATTACATTGTAGTGGGACTTGGTATCAATGTAAATATCGATCATTTTCCAGAAGATTTAAGTGATAAGGCAACTTCACTCCAGATCGAGGGAGGAAGAAAGATCAAGAGAGCTCCATTGGCAGCGAAAGTGTTAGAATGTTTTGAGAAATATTACGATATTGTTTTTGAAGACAGAAGATCTTAGCATGTTGCAAGATGAATACAATAAACTTCTGGTACATACAGACCAGAAGATCAAGGTTGTCAGAGGTTCCAAAGAAGAGATATTCTTATCAAGAGGCATCAATCATCGTGGAGAATTACTGGTAGAGGATGAAGATGGAAAGGTATCAGAAGTTTCATCCGGAGAGGTATCAGTAAGAGGTATCTTGGGATACGTATAAGAGATTCCGAGAATATATACAAGAAACAAGGAGAAATACAAAAACATGTATCAAGATAAAGTTACATTATGCGGTTCCAATGCATATGAGAAGAAATATTACTTAAACCCTGATTTTTCTGGATTACCAGAACAGATCAAACAGGAACTGCAGATTGCATGTGTACTATTTACAGCAGAATCGGCGGAGTCTTGACATTAGAGTTCGATGAAGAAGGCAAATTAAATTTTGTTACTCATGTGGAAGATAATGATTTCTTTTACGATGAGATCGGAAGTGAACTGATGATCAAGAAACTAAGACAGGAAAAACAGGATTTCTGGGAGTCCTTGGAACTATATTATAAAATATTCCTTTTGGGAGAAGATGAGGTATAAATTATGTTATTAGCACTCGATGTTGGGAATACCAATATAACGATCGGCGTATTCAAAAGAAAAGAGATTATAGAGGTATTTCGAATTACAACAAAGTTACCAAGAACATCCGATGAATTTGGAATTCTGATTTCAAGCCTATTAAAGGAAAAAGGATTGGATGAAGGTGAAGTGAAGGCAGCGATCATAGGATCCGTTGTGCCAAATATCATGCATTCACTGAGTAGTGGTTTGATCAAATATTTTGATGTAAAACCGATCATTGTAGGACCTGGGATCAAGACAGGGATCAATCTTGGAAGATTTAATCCAAGAGAAGTTGGAGCAGACAGGATCGTAGATCTGGTTGCAGGATATGAAATATATGGCGGACCAGCACTCGTCATTGACTATGGAACTGCAACAACATACGATGTTGTCACAGAGAATGGCATATTCTTAGCAGGTGTGATCGCACCGGGAATTCGCACTTCAGCAAATGTACTATATAGAGATGCAGCACGTCTGCCAGAGATTAGAAATCTTAAAACCAAAGACGAATCCTTGCAAACAGCACGATTGACAGTATGCAGGCAGGTTTGTACTATGGAGTTGTTGGTGAGACAAAATATATGGTACAGAAGATGAAAGAAGAGACAGGCTTTGATAACATGAAAGTTATCGCAACCGGAGGCCTTGGAAATATGATCGCACAGACGGTTGATGAGATCGACTATTACGATCCAACATTAACATTGAAGGGATTACAGATCATTTATGAGAAGCAATAAATTAAAACCTCTGGTTATTGGAGATATTACAATTGAACACCCGTTAGCACTTGCACCGATGGCAGGAGTTACAGATCTACCATATCGTTTGTTATGTAAAGAACAGGGTGCTGGAATGATGTGCACTGAGATGGTAAGTGCCAAAGGATTATACTATGGGAACCGTAAATCTGAGCCATTGATGGCAACAGATCCGAAGGAAATTCCAGTAGCGATCCAGATTTTTGGATCCGATCCAGAGATCATGGGTCAGATGGCAGCGAAAGTCAATGATGGGCGGTTTCAGATGATCGATATCAACATGGGATGTCCGGTTCCAAAGATCGTGAATAACGGTGATGGATCCGCATTGATGAAGAATCCGGAATTAGCAGGGAAAGTGATCAAAGCAGTTGTAGATGCTGTGGATATCCCGGTTACAGTTAAGATCCGAAAGGGATTTAACGATGAATTGATCAATGCACCAGAGATGGCACAGGTTGCACAGGAGAATGGAGCAGCAGCGATCGCAGTTCATGGAAGAACAAGAGAACAGTACTATTCAGGAACAGCAGACTGGTCGATCATTCGCAAGGTAAAAGAAGCTGTTGATATTCCGGTAATTGGAAATGGTGATATCACATGTGCAAAAGATGTATTACGAATGCAGGAAGAGACAGGCTGTGACGGATTTATGATCGGAAGAAGAGCCAAAGGGAATCCATGGATCTTTAAAGAGATCTTACATTTCTTTGAGACAGGAGAAGAAATGCCAAGACCATCCTTAGAAGAAGTTGTTGCCATGATGTTGAGACATGGACAGATGATGATCGATTTTAAAGGAGAATACATCGGAGTCCGTGAGATGCGGAAACATGTCGCATGGTATACATTCGGTTTTCCAGGGGCAGCAAAACTTCGCGAGAAGGTAAATCATACAGAGACATACGAAGACTTAGAAGAATTACTGCAAAATTATCTCAAAGCCACGAATGGCAGGGATTAGGAATTGACAAAAGAAACTTAGGTAAGATATAATTAATCAGTTAACATTTAGAACGAAAGGAATAGTGTTATGGCAGAGGCAAAGAAGAATATATTAACCCCAGATGGTTTAAAAGCATTAGAAGAATGAATTACAAGAATTAAAAGTCGTAAGACGTAAAGAGATCGCACAGAAGATCAAAGAAGCAAGAGAACAGGGTGACTTATCAGAGAACGCGGAATATGATGCAGCCAAAGATGAACAGCGTGACATGGAAGCACGTATCGAAGAGATCGAAAAGATCTTAAAGAACGCCGTTGTTATCGATGAGAAGTTTGAAAAAGGTGTCATCAGCCTTGGATGTCACGTATTATTAGAAGACATCACTCTTGGAAAAGAAGTAACATACCATATCGTAGGTTCTACAGAAGCAGATATCCTTCAGAACAAGATTCCAATGAAGCACCAATCGGTAGAGCTTTACTTGGAAAGAAGATCGGAGATGTCGTATCCGTAGAAGGAATCAATCAGGTAAACGACTTCAGAGTCATTGATGTACAGAGAAAGTAAGAGGAAGTAAGAAAAGTGGCACAGCAGAATAAAGATACAAACGAACTGATCAAAGTAAGAAGACAGAAACTGGCTGACTTACAGGCAGCTGGGAAGAATCCGTTCGAGATCATGAAATATGATGTAACACATCATTCAAAAGAAATCAAAGATAATTTTGAAGAATTAGAAGGAAAAGAAGTAGCAGTTGCAGGACGTTTAATGTTCAAACGTGTGATGGGTAAAGCATCTTTCTGTAACGTACAGGACCTTCAGGGTGGAATTCAGGCCTATGTAGCAAGAGATGAGATCGGTGTAGAATCTTATCAGGATTTCAAGAAGATGGATATCGGAGATATCGTAGGTATCAAAGGTAAAGTCTTTGCTACAAAGACAGGAGAAAAATCTATCCATGCAGAAGAAGTGATTTTATTATCTAAGAGTTTAAAACCACTTCCAGAGAAATTCCACGGATTAACAGATACAGATACAAGATATCGTCAGAGATATGTTGACCTGATTATGAACGAAGAATCCAAAGAAGTATTCATCAAACGTTCTAAGATCATCAGCAAGATCCGTTCTTACCTAGATGGACAGGGATTCATGGAAGTAGAAACTCCGATGTTAGTATCCAATGCAGGTGGAGCATCAGCAAGACCATTTGAAACACACTACAATGCATTAAGTGAAGATGTAAAATTACGTATTTCCCTAGAGTTATACTTAAAGAGACTGATCGTTGGTGGACTTGAGAAAGTTTACGAGATCGGACGTGTATTCCGTAACGAAGGTGTTGACACACGTCATAACCCAGAGTTTACATTAATGGAATTATATCAGGCATACACAGACTATCACGGAATGATGGATCTGACAGAGAACTTATATCGTTACCTTGCAGAAGAAGTATGCGGTGGAACAAAGATCAGTATAAAGATTTCGAGATCGATCTTGGAAAACCTTTTGAGAGAATCACAATGGTAGATGCAGTTAAGAAATACTCTGGAGTAGACTTTAAAGAGATCAAGACTTTAGAAGAAGCAAGAGCAGCTGCTGAAGAACACCATGTAGAATACGAAGAACGCCACAAACGTGGAGATATCTTAAACTTATTCTTCGAAGATTCGTAGAAGACAAACTGATCCAGCCAACATTCGTTATGGATCACCCAGTAGAAATCTCTCCATTAACAAAGAGAAAACCAGAAGATCCAGATTATGTAGAACGTTTTGAGTTCTTTATGAATGGATGGGAGATGGCAAATGCATACTCTGAGTTAAATGATCCGATCGATCAGAGAGAACGTTTCAAAGCACAGGAAGAACTTCTTGCACAGGGTGACGAAGAAGCCAACACAACAGATGAAGACTTCTTAAATGCATTAGAGATCGGTATGCCACCTACAGGTGGTATCGGATTCGGTATCGACAGAATGGTAATGTTATTAACAAATTCTACAGCGATCAGAGACGTATTATTATTCCCGACAATGAAGTCCCTGGATGCTGACAAGAAGTCTGCGAAGTCAGAAAACAGCACTTCCACAGCAGCACCTGAGAAGGAAGAAGTTATCGACTTCTCCAAGGTAAAGGTAGAGCCTTTATTTGAGGAATTTGTTGATTTCGATACTTTCAGCAAGTCAGATTTCAGAGCTGTAAAGGTAAAAGCATGTGAAGCAGTTAAGAAATCCAAGAAGCTGTTACAGTTCACTCTGGATGACGGAACAGGCACAGATCGTACGATTTTAAGCGGTATTCACGCTTATTACGAACCGGAAGAGCTGGTTGGAAAGACCTTAATTGCGATCACTAACCTGCCACCGAGAGCCATGATGGGAATTGAATCCTGTGGAATGCTCCTCAGTGCAATCCATGAGGAAGAGGGAGAAGAAAAGCTCCATCTTCTGATGGTTGATAACCACATTCCGGCAGGTGCAAAGCTCTATTAAGATGATGTAAGCAAGAAAAAAACGCATAATTAGTGCAATGAGTGGGCAATTCCAATCGGAGTTGCCATTTTAAAACAAACAGAAATACAATCGGGATTTTTAAAGGAGACTTGCTATGGATATGAATCTTTCATTTTCTGTACTTACAGCAAATATTATTAGTATACTGCTAATTGGAACGTTGTATCTCGCTAACAGACAAAAAGCGGAGTACGACAGAGATATGCGACTTCTACAGCAAATGATGGTAACTATAGGGATTGCCAATATTTCTGACTGTTGCGTTTATTATCTTGCTGGCAGTTCTAATATAGTTATCAAAGTTTTGGTCTTTCTGAGCGGATCAGGGCTCTTTTTAGGAAATGTAATGATTGGATATTTGTGGGCTAAATTCATAATGGTACATATGAATATCCCATTTTCTGATATACGCAGAAATATTTACCGAACAATTTGGACTTATTTCTATTGTACTGTTAGTAATCAATATTTTTTATCCATTGGTATTTTCGGTGAGTGATGGTAGGTATCAGAGAGGATTCGCATATATTATTTTTCTGCTTTTTGCTGCTTTTTACATTTTGGACAGCTTTGTATTTGTTATGTTAAGCGTGTTAAAAAAAATGGCAGTTTAAAATTATTTCCAGTACATATATTTCTAATTCCTGTTATATTAGGGGTAGTTATTCAGGCATTTTTCGTTGAAATTGCAATCACCTGACATCTATTGCAATATCGGTCGCGGGAATAATGACAGCACTAAAAAACGAGATTATTTTTACAGATTGCCTTACAGGATTATATAATCGCGAGTATCTGGAATTTTTACATAAGCGAGCCTGTAATAAAAAGGACTGCTGGGTATCCGGTATTATGATTGATCTGAACGGATTTAAACAGATTAACGATAACTACGGACACGCAGAAGGAGATCTGGCATTGTGTATTGTTGCTGATTTACTTCTGAAATCGTTCTCTGAATATGGTGTAGTAACAAGATATGCTGGTGATGAATTTGTTATAATGCTAAATACAACAGATGATCAGCTCATACAAAAAATAATCAAATCTGCTAAAAAGAATTTTGTGACAGAGAATGAAAAGAACGATAAACCGTATCAGTTATCTGCATCTATGGGATACGCAATAACTAATCTAAGTAACGAAACAATAGATGATTTTATGAATAGAATCGATGAACAGATGTATCAAGATAAAATGAAATACTATGAGCATAATGATCGTAGAAATAGCAAATAAATAATTTCGGTCATTTTACTTGTAAAATTCAAGTTTATAAAATTAAGAAAATGGAATTTAAGGAGGAATATGTAAATGAAATTAGCAGATTTAGCAACAGGTTCTGATTGGATAGTGTGGATTGTCTTTGTGATATTTGCTGTACTTTCTATTATTTTACTTTCTGGACACGGAAGCTGGTTCATTTCTGGATATTTGAAAAATTGAG
>ENA-OQMZ01000438-OQMZ01000438.1-human-gut-metagenome-genome-assembly--contig:-NODE-438-length-17971-cov-1.514403_pt1 | contig 17971 bp, 22 predicted proteins | sample MGYA00242621_ERZ504862 | MGnify/ENA primary metagenome ERZ504862 (study PRJEB26092, sample SAMD00036393) | human gut metagenome | host: Homo sapiens | study: EMG produced TPA metagenomics assembly of... | reverse complement strand
CTTCAAAAACAGACTGTATCGTTGAATAAGCCTCCGTTGAAATATCAATTTCAGTTACGATTGCTCCCAACTTTTTGAATAATTTTCGAGCCGAGCCGACATAACCGGTGTAGCCTTCACGCAGTGAAGCTGTTGGAATAAATGCGACTTTCTTATTTTCAATTTCTTCCTTTATCAGACTTCCCACACTTGAAAAGTGCGAACATAAAAATAGTTTCATCAATATTCTCCTTTATAAATTCCGATTTGTTACTCTCATGATATCATTTTTAAACATCTCAACAAATTGGCACTGTAGAATTCTTTTTACCTTGTGTTAATAAATATAAAAATTATTAACCAGTACCATATAACATACACGTAATCCTACCCACAAATTTTATCGATTAAGTATCCCTTTCAAATACTGCCCAGTATAAGATTTCTCAACCTCGCAGATCTCTTCTGGTGTCCCTGCTGCAACAACTGTTCCACCGCCTGATCCACCTTCTGGTCCCATATCGATAATATAATCCGCAGTCTTGATCACTTCCAGATTATGCTCGATCACGATCACAGTATTGCCACCTTCTGTCAGTCTTGCAAGGATATCCACCAGTTTGTGAACATCTGCAAAATGAAGTCCTGTCGTTGGCTCATCCAGGATATAGATGGTCTTTCCTGTACTTCGTTTGCTTAATTCTGCTGCCAGTTTGATCCTCTGTGCTTCTCCCCCTGATAATTCTGTGATGGCTGCCTAATCGAATGTATCCTAATCCAACATCTCTTAATGTCTCCATCTTACGGCTGATCGATGGAATATTAGAGAAGAAATCACATGCTTCTTCCACTGTCATATTCAGAACATCATAAATACTCTTTCCCTTGTATTTAACTTCAAGTGTTTCTCTATTGTATCGTTTTCCATGACATACTTCACAAGGGACATACACATCTGGTAAAAAGTGCATCTCAATCTTGATGATCCCATCTCCTGCACAGCTTCGCATCGCCCGCCTTTCTTGTTGAAACTGAATCTTCCTTTATTGTATCCTTTTGCTTTTGCATCTTTTGTCATCGCAAACAGATCTCTGATCTGATCAAAGACTCCTGTGTAAGTTGCAGGATTGGATCTTGGTGTTCTTCCGATCGGTGACTGGTCGATCGCTATGATCTTATCTAACTGTTCAAATCCTTCGATGTCTTTGTGTAGTCCTGGTTTCGTCTTAGCCCTGTTTAGTTCTTTTGCCAGACGTTTGTATAAAATCTGATTGACTAAAGAACTCTTTCCTGATCCAGAAACTCCTGTTACACAAGTGAAAATTCCAAGTGGGATTTCTACATCAATATTCTTCAAATTATTCTCCTGTGCCCCGACTACTTTTAGGAACCCTGATGGTTTTCTTCTGACTTGTGGTACTGGAATCTTGATCTTTCCGCTTAAATAAGCTCCTGTGATGGATTTCTTATTCTTCATGATCTGTTTTGCAGTTCCCGTTGCAACAACTTCTCCACCATATTCTCCTGCTTTCGGTCCGATATCTACAATATAATCTGCTGCCAGCATCGTATCTTCATCATGCTCTACAACGATCAGTGTATTTCCTAAATCCCTTAGATTCTTAAGTGTACGAATCAGTTTGTCATTATCTCTCTGGTGAAGTCCGATACTTGGCTCATCTAAGATATAGCTACTCCAACTAATCCAGAACCGATCTGTGTTGCCAGACGGATTCGCTGTGCTTCTCCACCAGATAATGTTCCAGTAGCTCTTGATAATGTCAGATAATCCAGCCCCACATCATTTAAGAATCCAATCCTTGCTTTGATCTCTTTTAAAACCTGTTCTCCGATCAGTTTCTGGCGTTCACTCAATTCCATCGTCTCTAAAAATGAAACCATTTCCCCGACTGACATATCACACATCTCGGCAATATTCTTATCTGCAACCGTTACCGCCAGTGATTCCTGCTTTAATCGCTGTCCATGACATTCATCGCAAGGTGTGATCGTCATAAATGTCTCGTATTCTACTTTCATATTCTGAGATGCCTCACGATATCTTCTTCCAACATTCTTGATGATTCCTTCAAATGCCACATCATAGACACCTTCGCCTCTCTGCCCCTTATAATAGACTTTGACTTCTCTGCCACCAGTTCCATATAATAAAACGTCTTTTACTTCCTGTGGATAATCTTTAAATGGTGTTTCCAGATCAAATGATATTCCCTTGCGAGTGCATCTAAGATTGCTCTTGTATAACTCTTCTTATCCGTTGATGACTGCCATCCAAGACCTTGATCGCCCCTTCTGCAATACTTAACTTCTGGTCAGGGATCATTAAATCCACATCAAATTCCATCTTATATCCAAGTCCATGGCATACCGGACAAGCTCCAAATGGATTATTGAAAGAAAAGCTTCTTGGCTCTACTTCATCAATACTGATATCACAGTCAGGGCAGGAAAAACTCTGGCTGAAATTCAAGGTTTCTCCACCGATCACATCAACCATCATCAATCCATCGGCTAGATTTAAGGTTGTCTCGATAGAATCTGTTAATCGTTTTTCAATCCCAGGTTTGACCACTAAACGATCCACCACGATCTCAATGTTATGTTTCTTATTCTTCTCCATTGGAATGTCCTCTGACAGATCATAAACATTGCCATCGACTCTGACACGAACATATCCACTTTTCTTCGCATTCTGGAAAACCTTTGCATGTTCTCCTTTTCTTCCACGAACGATCGGTGCCAGAAGCTGAATCCTTGTACGTTCTTCTAACTGCATCAGACGGTCTACCATCTGATCTACGGTCTGCTTACTGATCGGTTTTCCACACTTTGGACAATGTGGGATTCCGACTCTTGCGTACAGCAATCGAAAATAATCATAAATCTCTGTCACCGTTCCTACTGTAGATCTTGGATTTCTGTTTGTTGACTTCTGATCAATAGAAATCGCAGGAGATAATCCCTCAATGCTGTCTACATCCGGTTTCTCCATCTGTCCCAAGAACTGTCTTGCATAAGAAGATAAAGATTCCATGTATCTTCTCTGTCCTTCTGCATAAATCGTATCAAATGCCAGAGAAGATTTCCAGAACCACTCAGCCCTGTAAATACAACAAACTGGTTTCTCGGCACTTCCAGATCTATATTCTTTAAGTTATTTTCTCTCGCACCTTTGATGCGGATCATCTCTTTCTTCATTGATAAGCTCCTAATTCTAATCTATCATCAGTTTTAGTATTTCTTCTTTTAATCGTCATATTCCTGATATGTGATCTTGAATTCTTTCAATTCATCTCTAAGCTGTGCAGCCAATTCGAAGTTTAATTCTGCTGCCGCCTGATTCATCTTCTTACTTAACCGCTCGATCACTTCTTTTAATTCTTTCTTAGACATGGATTCCATATCTTTTTCATATCCACCTGTTTCCTCTTCATGTTCATCAGATATCTTGATCAGATCTCTGATATCTTTCTTGATCGTCTGTGGCGTAATTCCATGTTCTTTGTTATATTCATCCTGAATCTCACGTCTTCGTTCTGTCTCCGTGATCGCTACATGCATGGAATCTGTCATGTGATCTGCATACATAATAACATGTCCTTCACTGTTACGTGCTGCACGCCCGATCGTCTGCACAAGAGATGTCTCAGAACGCAGGAAGCCCTCTTTATCCGCATCAAGAATTGCAACTAATGTAATCTCTGGAATATCCAGGCCTTCTCTTAACAAGTTGATTCCAACCAATACATCAAAAACTCCCATTCTCAAATCTCTCACGATTTCAATTCGCTCTAATGTATCAATATCTGAATGTAGATATTTTACCCGGATACCAACTTCACGCATATAATCAGTTAATTCTTCCGCCATTCGCTTGGTCAGTGTTGTGACAAGTACTTTATTGCCTTTGTCTGTCTCTTTATGAATCTCTCCTAGCAGGTCATCAATCTGTCCTTCTACTGGGCGTACATCGATCGCTGGGTCTAGTAAACCTGTTGGTCTGATGATCTGTTCTGCCCTTAATAATTCATGTTCTTCTTCGTATTTACCAGGTGTTGCGGATACAAATAACATCTGATCGATCTTCTGTTCAAATTCACCAAATTCCAAAGGACGGTTATCTTTCGCAGAAGGCAGACGAAATCCAAAATCTACTAACGTTGACTTTCTGGACTGATCTCCTGCATACATTCCACCGATCTGTGGTACGGTGATATGCGACTCATCAATGATCATCAAAAAGTCATCCCCAAAGAAATCAATTAACGTACTTGGCGGCTGTCCTGGTTCTAATCCTGCTAAATGTCTGGAGTAGTTCTCAATCCCAGAACAAAATCCTGTTTCTCTTAACATTTCAATATCAAAATTCGTTCGCTCTGCAATTCTCTGTGCTTCGATCAGCTGATCATGTTCTTTAAAATATGTCACCTGCTCAGCAAGTTCTTCCTTGATTCCTTTGATCGCACGTTCAATCTGTTCCTGTGGTACAACATAATGTGATGCCGGGAATATTGCCACGAAATTCAAGCTTCTCTTTACTTCACCTGTTAAACATCAAATTCCACAATACGATCGATCTCATCTCCAAAAAATTCAACTCTGACTGCATCTTCAAATGTAGAAACCGGAAGGATCTCCAACACATCCCCCTTAACTCTGAAAGTACCCCTCTTAAAGTCAAGTTCGCTTCTTACGTACTGAATATTGATCAGGTCATCGATCACCTCGTCTCTGTCCTTTATCATCCCTGGTCTCAAAGAGATCATCATCTCTGAATAGCTTTCTTTGCTACCAATTCCATAAATGCAGGAAACACTAGATACAACGATCACATCTTTTCTCTCGATCAATGCTGCTGTCGCGCTATGTCGTAATTTATCAATCTCATCATTGACCGATGAATCCTTCTCTATATAAGTATCGGTAGATGGAACATAGCCTCTGGCTGATAATAATCATAATAGGAGACAAAATATTCCACGGCGTTATGTGGAAAAAACGCCTTAAACTCACTATATAACTGTGCTGCTAACGTCTTATTATGTGCCAAGATCAATGTCGGTTTATTCAAATTCTGTATAATATTCGCCATTGTAAATGTCTTACCTGAACCAGTCACTCCAAGAAGCGTCTCAAACTGATTCCCATCTTGAAATCCTTTGGTCAGCTTCTCGATCGCCTGTGGCTGATCCCCAGTTGGCTCATATTCTGATACTAATTCAAAATGATCCATATAACTTCTCCCTTATGAAATATCTCTTATCTTTTCATCTATGCATGATTATAACAAAAGTAATAAAAAAAGTACAGAACTATTTCGAATGTTTGTTCTGTACTTCTTATTCTGATCAAATTTTTCTTTTTTATCACAACTTAAAATAAGAGCTGAAGCCCCATTGCAATGATCCACATATATGCACAGGTCTTAGGGATCATTAATAGTCCAACCTTTGGTTTTGTTTACTGAATAAAGTTACTGGAAGATAACAGCCAAAAGAAAATAATGATAGCTGCAACCATCCTTGTCATATGATATCCATAGGTATTTCCTGAAATCAAATACAAGATGATCACCCCTATACCAGTAATCGCAAAGACTGCATTTCTGATAATAGATAATCTCATATTTCCTTCATCTGTACACCAATTATTCTGTGGAAACATACATATCACAATTCTGACTATCGCTGATATCCATATTATAACTTCAATGATCACGGGTATTTTAAATTCTGGGAATGTAAATTTCCAGACATACATCAAAATAATATAAAATATTGTCATTGTAATAGACGACACTTGTAATCCAATTCCCAACTGACGCTTTATTTTATCGTTACTTCCATATGCTGCTCTTATAATTCTTGGCACCAGATGAAAAGCATCTCCTCCACAAAGTGTCAATGTTAATATTCCATAAAGAACAAATAACATATTTCCTTTTGAAAATACCAAAAATAAAATGGCAGCAATCAGATCAAAACCCAAATACACTACATCGAATATTGCTTCCATCACATCTGGAACCTGTGGTTTGTAATTATTTTTCATTTGCATTCTCCTTATAGTTTCTTAAAATGTTCTTCTGCATTATTACAGATCTTGTCAAATATATTGATACAAACCTGCTTTTCTTCTTCTGTTAATCCACTTAAAACATTTTTTTGCAAACTGTTTTTGTGCGTTAAGTCCTGCTTCTACGATCAGTTCTGCCTTATCTAACAAAATAATTTCAATATGCTTTTTATTGTCTTTACTTTGTATTCTTTCAACAAGTCCTTTATTTTCCAATTTCTTTAACGAAGTTGAAACATGGGATTTTGCTGATTTTCTGATCTTTACTATTTCTGCAGCGGTATTATACTGAGGATTATCATGCAGGAACATGAGTATGTCATATTCCATCTGTGTTAACCCATATTGGTCACATACCTCACCAGAAAGCAATTCATAATAACTTGTGATCGTTTTATGCTTATCCCAAAAATGCATCTTCGTCTCCTTTATCGTTCTTTTTAGAACGATTATAGATTACTACTTCTGCTTTGTCAACCATTAATACATAGTCCGTAAATTTGCACAAAAAAGCATAGAACTTTTGGTAATATGTTCTATACTTTCTTTTTTATATCTATCTTTACATTCTTATTTCTTCTGTAAGATAGAAATCGCTTTGTTTAATTGTTCGTCAGCTTTTGTCTTCATGTTATCTTTTACTTCGACATCTGGCTTGATTCCTTTTTTATGGATGTTATGTCCTGCTGGTGTGTAATAAGACGAATAAGTCAGTTTCACATAAGATCCATCACCAACTTCAAAGAATCCCTGTACGATCCCTTTTCCAAATGTTGTCTCTCCAACCAGCGTTCCGGCTTTATCATCTTTGATCGCACCAGAAGGATCTCTGCTGCACTCGCACTGTTACCATTAACTAACACGCATAGTGGCATATCAAGCTGTTCATTCTTTGTGTCTTTGTAATATTTCTTATTACCATTCTTATCTTCAGTATAAACAATCGTTCCTTTTGGAAGAATCTGTCCTGCAATATCCACTACACTTGTCAGTAAACCGCCAGGATTATCCCTAAGATCTATGATCAATTTCTTTGCACCTTGTTTCTTAAGACTTTTCAGTCCCCTTCGAAACTGGCTGACTGTTACTTCATCAAATTCGGTGATCTGAAGATATCCGACTTTATCTTGTAACATCTTTGTTTCAACTGTTGGATTCTCAATCGATTGTCTTGTAAATGTATAAGTCTTTGATGTCTGATTTCTTGTAAATGTTAATTTAACTTTCGTTCCTTCTGCACCTTTGATCTTCTTAACAATATCATCTAGTGCATCCGATGTTTTTAATTTATAGTTTCCTACTTTTGTTAAAATATCCCTTTTTTCAGTCCACTTCCGTCTGCCGGGCTTCCTTTCACTGGTTTCACAACTGTTATGATCCCTGTCTTTATATCCTGTGTAAGATATATTCCAACTCCATAATAAACACCACTTGTAGATTGTTCTAATTCCTTAAAATCATCCTCTGAATAATACGTGGAATAGACATCTCCCAGTCCTGCAACTAAACCTTTGTAGGTACAATTTTCCAACTCACTCTTCTTAACAGAACCTTTATAATATTTATCAATGATCTGTTCTATCCGATTAATCTTTCTTGCTGTCTGTAAGGTTGTACTTGGGATCGCATAGGCACGATAAAGAAAAAATCCTTCCACAATACATACGACAACAAGTAGTCCTACGAGTATTTTTGAAAACTTCTTCATGAAATTAGTTCCTTTCTATTTATGTAATGACGTTATAAGTAATTTTGAGGATTTACATAATTTCCATTCTTTTTCACAACAAAATGCAGATGTGCACCAGATACCATACCAGTTGCTCCGGATTTTGCGATCGTCTGTCCTCCTGACACTCTTGCCCCTGAGGATACTAGAAGTTTGGAGCAATGCAGATACATCGTTTCCAGTCCATTTCCATGCTGATCTTTAAGTAATTGCCATTGTATGCATTGTATCCAGCATCCACTACTGTACCAGAAGCTGCTGCTACGATCGTTGTTCCAGTTGAACATGGAATATCAATTCCAGCATGCAGTTTTCTGACTCCTGTAACTGGATGAATTCGGTAGCCGTACCCTGATGAAATACTATGACAAGACGGTACCGGCCAACTCAGATTTCCTGACGAAACTGTTGTTGCTGGCGATGTTGTCGTTGTAGTTTCTTTCTTGCTTTCGGTCGTAGCCTTTGATGTTGTATTCTTTGATGCCGTACTTCCTGTCATATTCTTTTCTGACTGTGCTTTCGCTGTCGTATTGTCTGCATTACCGTCTTTCGCCGATGCAAGATCCATCTCTTCTTGTCGTTTTTCCTCTGCCTCGAACCATGCCAGTAACTCTTTATCAGATGCTAACTGTTTCTGGTAAGAAGCTAACTTAGATTTCTTCTTCGCAGCTGCCTGATCCAGTTTTTCTTTTTCTGTCTTTGCCTTAGCAGTCAAAGTCTTTGTATTTTGATAATCCTGTTTCAGACTCTTCGTTGCCATTCGGATCTTATCTTCCGTTGTCTGTAATTGCAAAAACATGTTACTGTCATATTTGGAGATCTTTGAAACATAATCAGCTCTTTTTAAGAACTCCTGAAAATTATTTGCTTCAAAAATGACTTCCATATATGCCATATTTCCATTTTCATATAGAAACTTAATGCGCTTACTCATGATCCTTGACTGATCTTCTTTGGATGTCTTTGCCTCTTTTAATTCCTGTTGTGTCTTCTTTAACTGTTTCTGTACAGAAATAAGCTTCTCTTGACATGCCTCATACGCATCATTGCTCTTTATCATTTTCTCATCAAGATCTTTGATCTCCTGCTGCATCTTGCGGCTTTGTTCTTCTAATTTCTTTGTTTCCTGCTTTACCTGTTGTTTTTTGGCTGCAGCAAACACTGTCGTCATAGGCAGATTCGAAGCGATCATGGCTGATATTAACATCATAATGATCCCCGCCTGATATCTTCTTTTCATGAGTTCCCCTTCCTAGACTTTTAAATACTTACGGATCGTGATAGAACTTCCAAGCAATCCGATCACGATTCCTACCAACAATGCTAACGGAAGTAAGTATAACATAATCTGCTGGATCGGTACAAATTTCATAAAGACTGTAACAACATGAAACTTATCATTCATCCAGTTGATAATCCCTTCATATCCTGCAAAAATAATCGCTGTTGGAATCAATGATCCCAAAATTCCTATGATCATTCCTTCTGCCTGAATGGTGCTTTAATAAATCCATTCGCCGCACCGATCAGCTTCATAATTGAAATTTCCTCTTCTCTGACTGCAACTCCAATAGACACTGTATTGCTCACGAGGAAAATAGAAACTGCCATTAAGATCAGAATGATCCCACCTGCAAGATACGTTCCCATTGTATTGATCTTCATCATTCCTTCCGCCGCTCCTTCAGAATAACGGACTTTCCTGACACCATCAATCGTCTCTAAATGTGATACTACCTGTTTGTATGATTTTACTTCTTTTAATGTGATCTCATAGGAATCTGATTCTTTTAGCGGATTGTTTCCTTCAAATCCTTCCAGAAGCTCTTCATTCCCTTGAAATACATCCTTCTTATAGCTTTCCCATGCTTCTTCAGCAGATACATACCGCATCGTGGCAATATCTTCTTTTTTCTTTATTTCTTCCCCAATCTGATCTTTTCTTTCTGCAGAAATAACCTGGTTCAAAAAAAACAGAAATTCCTACAGACTGTTCCATCTGCTGCATCGTTGACCTTACATTCAATGCTACAGATAAAAATGTTCCTAACAAAAAGACACAAGCAATGATCGTTCCCAGTGATGCTAATGAAAACATCTTATTCCTGAAAATATTCCTTGTGCCCTCTTTGATTCCATACAAAAATCTTCTAAATATCATAGGACCCCCTTATCTCATCCTGTTCTATATGTCCATCTTCAATCAAGATCACTCGTTTGCCCATCTCATTGACCAACTCTTTGTTGTGCGTAACAACTAAAACTGTTGTCCCACTCTTATTGATCTCTGAGAGAAGCTCCATGATCCTTTGGCTGTCACAGGGTCCAGATTCCCAGTTGGCTCATCAGCAGTAATAATACTGGATGGTTTACCAAGCTCTTGCGATGGCAACTCTCTGCTGTTCTCCTCCTGACAATTCATTCGGAAAAGCATTCATGCGGTCTTTCAGCCCCACCATCTCAAGCATATTCTCAACCTGACGCTTAATATATCTGTGTGGTACTTCCACAACTTGCTGTGCAAATGCTACATTCTCAAAGATCGTCCGGTCTTTCAGCAGACGGAAATCCTGAAATACCATTCCCATCTGCCTGCGGAACTTCGGCAGATTCCTCTGTGTCAGTTTCTTATAATCCTGACCGTTTACTATGATCTGTCCACTTGTCACATCAAGTTCTTTCTGTAAAAGCTTCATCAGGGTTGTCTTCCCTGATCCGCTCTTACCTACGATGAAAACAAATTCGCCTTTCGCAATGTCTAATGAGACATCCTCAAGTCCTATATTCCCTTTATTATATTCTTTCGTTACATTTTTTAATGTGATCATCATATTCTAGTCCATTGTATCCATATGTTTCATATATTTTACTACCATCAGTGCAATTTTAAATGCGATTGCATCTTCAAAATTCCTCAGATCCAGATTCGTATTCTTCTGAATCTTATCCAGACGGTATACGAGTGTATTTCTATGAATAAACAACTGTCTGGATGTTTCTGACACATTCAGATTATTTTCAAAGAATTTATCAATCGTTGCCAATGTTTCTTCATCAATGGAGTCTGGAGAATAATCTCCAAACACTTCACGGATAAACATCTTACATAATGGAAGTGGAAGTTGATAGATCAGTCGTCCAATTCCTAACTGATTGTATGCGATCACACTCGCATCCTCATAGAAGATCTTGCTGACTTCCAATGCGATCTGTGCCTCTTTATAAGATCTTGATACATCTTTGATCGTCTCTGCAACATTACCGATCGCAATCTTGGCATCTTTGATCCCATATTCATTCAGCCCTTCTTTAATCTCTTTTGCATGCTGAATAAACTGTGCCTGTCCTTCATTCCCATTCACTGGTGTTACATAAACGATACTCTTCTCGTCCACTGCCGTAATAAAATCTGAATCTGCTCCGCTTTCAACCTCTTTCGTAGCTTCTAACAGATTCTGATCCTTCTCGTATTCTGCCTGAATCAAAAATGCAACTCTTCTCTGTTCCACTTCAATATGCAGCTTCTTTGAGCGGTTATAAATGTCAACCAATAATAAGTTATCTCTCAACAGGTTCTTTACAAAGTTCTCTTTATCCAGTCTCTCCTTATATGCAGTCAAAAGATTCTGTATCTGCATCACTGCAAGCTTTCCGACCGTATATGCATTCTCGCTCATTCCAGTAGCCAGAAGTATATATTCCAGTCTCTGATCATCAAAAATCTTAAAATATTGAAAACCATCGATCACCTGGCTCTCTGCCATAGAATCTGCAAATTCTTCCGCATGTTGTGCTAATGCATCGGTTATCTCCATTGTTGTTACAACTATACGTCCTGACAGATCTAAAATACACAGATCGATCCCGGTTACTTCCTTCATTCCATTAATTGTCTCTTGTAATATCTGATTTGAAATCATCCTTTATCAACCTTTCATATTTGCCGTTCAACCTTTTCTTTTACTATACAGCATTTTAAACAAAAAAAAGAAAAATTTAGTGATTTTTTTATATCATTGTCTATTTTATACAAATATCTAGCAGAAAATCTTTATTTCATTGACCATAAATATCTCTTTTTAGCCGTAACCCCTTCATATAACAAAGAAAAACAATCTCAATCGTTCCTGAGATGTTTTCGTGATATTTTATGATAATATTTATGAATGTATTTTAAATCTCGTCTTCTGATCCAACAATTATACAAATTCTTGCACCGCTGTCAACACTTCCAACTTCATATTCTGGATTCTTAAAATAACTTTTCAGATCCTGTCCTAAATCTTTACTTTCTACTATGATCTTTGTATGTGTTAAAACACCCTGTCTGTTTGTTCTTACAGATCCTACACTGTATCCGTCACTTGCCAGTTTATCTTTCCATCTTCCTGCAAGTCCTGAGATTCTTGTTGAATTCTGAATCTCGATCGTTATATTCTTTGAAGAAGATGCTGAACTATCAGATTTGGTTGTTGTTGACTTTGCTTCTGTTGTGCTCAATGCCGAACTTAAGTCTCCTTCTTCTGACAACATCTCATCAAAGACTCTCTTGGCTTCTTCTGTATCTAATTCAAACTTTCCATTGGATTCTGTTCCATCTAACACTTTGAAATTTAAGTTCTTATCCTTAATTCCATGCATTCTCTCAAGACTTGTCGCTGCTTCTTCATAAGAAGCATCTGTCTTCACCGCATCAAAATAATTCTGTGCATATTCACGATATTCGGATAATGTCTTATCATTCAATGCAGATGCAACTGCCACGCAGATCTCTCCTGTAATTTCTGCCTGCTTGTTCTTATCTGTAAAAATATCACTCTCACTTAATAATGAATAGATTGCTGTTCCATTCAGGCTGTTCTCCCCAGCACTTAATGTTACATATTTATCTGTAGAATCTGTATAAGCCATTGCTTCATCAAATTCTATTTTGACATCTCCTGCCTGATTCATCAGTTTCACAAACTTCTTATGTGATATCAGTTCATAGGAATTAATAGAAATTCCCAGTGTCTTCTCAACCTGCTGTCTTAACAACTTTCCATTCTTTCTTGTTGCTTTGATCACATCTGCAACCGTCGCTTTGCTAACGCTAGTTCCCAGTGTCTGTTCGACTGCCTGTTTTCCCTTCTTCGTCAATGTAAGATTCATATCTTGTCTAAGTGGTACAAAAATCATCTCCTGATTCTTGTTATGATATATTCGAATCACAATGGAATTTCCTGTCTGGATCATTCCAACGTCTACTCTTCTTTGCTTTCTTCTTTAACTTGCTTTGCGATTTCTGCTTTCTTGTCTTTCTTTAATTTATTTGAAAAATATGTCTTAAATCCAAAAAAGCTTGCAACTCCACCGATGGCTGTCACCAGTATCACTGCAAGAATCCTGGCAAATATGGCTTTGGCACCTAATTTACTTTTCTTCTTCTCTGCCATGTTCCTGCTCCTTCCGTTTATAAACTTTGTTTAGTAATAATCAAATTATTCGATTTAATTTCCAACAATCCTCTATGTTATAATTCTGTATAATCGTCCTTAATTATTTCTTAATCTGCAACATTTCTCATCGTTGATCAGATTGATCATATCAAGTGCTAAGAAATTTTATAAGATTTACGAGGTATTTTCTATGAAAACAGTACTCATAACTGGCAGTTCCAGAGGAATCGGACGTGAAACTGCCATATATTTTGCACAACAAGGATGGAACGTGATCATCCATGGCTTCCGCCATCCTGAAAAACTAGAATCCCTAAAAAATGAAATTCTTGAAGAGAACGTGTCTTGCTTATCTTTTTGTGGAGATATCAGTGATCCTTCTTTTGTAGACGAAATGATCAAACAGTCCCTCCTTACTTTTCTAAGATCGACTGTCTTGTAATAATGCCGGAATCTCTCTGGTGGGATTATTTACAGATGCAACGGTAGATGATTGGAATCTGATGATCAACACAAATTTAACTTCTGTTTTTACAACCTGTAAAAATATCGTTCCCCATATGCTTCATCACCATGAGGGAAAGATCATCAATATTTCTTCCATCTGGGGAGATGCCGGCGCTTCCTGTGAGGTTTTATATTCTACAACAAAAGGTGGTATCAATGCTTTTACAAAGGCTCTGGCAAAAGAGGTTGCTGCAAGCAATATTCAGGTAAATGCGATCGCTTTTGGGATGATCGATACGGAGATGAATGCGGAGTTTGACGAAGAAGATCTTGCCTTGATCAAAGAAGAAATCCCTGCGGACTATATTGCCAGTCCAAAAGAAGCGGCACAGATGGTTTATCATGTGGCAACGTCCCCTGCTTATATGACAGGACAGGTTATTACATTCTCTGGGGGATGGTATTAAATTTTAATTTGCTGGTTTGATGACGGAAATTATTGGTGGAATATTATAAAAAGGGTTATCTGTCTGCGACGCGCTCTCGCTCGACTCACACGCAGCTGTACTAAGCTCCTGAATGGTCTAACGACCATCCACTCACTAAGTGCAGGCGTGTTCCTACGGTCTCAGACAGATAACCCTTTTTATAATATTCAAATAATTTACGTAATCGAAACCACTACCGAATGTGTATGGAGAATGATCTTGGATGTAAATTAGTTTTTTCAAGACAGAAGATAAGTGTTTATTATACTCCTAAACATCCCAACAAATCGGTGTTCGTAAGTTTTTTCATCTTCCGTCAATGAATACAAAAATCATCAACCAATACCGTTTAACATACACACTGTGTAGTGGTTTGAATAGTGTTTCGTTGTATGAGTCAGAAAGAAGATAAGAAGAAATATTTATAAGAAAAAACGCTTTCAAAAATGCGGAGTGTCACCCTTTATTCTTATAAATATTTCTTCTCTTGTTCTTTCTGACTCATACATGCAACACTATCAATCAGAGTTTACATCCAGTTGTAGTATCAACAATATTCATCAATTGTTCTCCTTCCAGATACCTTTGCAGGTTTCCAGATATAATATCTACGATTCGATATAAAGTTGCAGGATGATGAAAATCTCCGGCTACGTGTGGAGTTATGATCACATTTTCTACGTTCCATAATTTATGTTGCGTCTGCAGCGGTTCTGGGTCTGTAACATCCAGTCCTGCTCCATAAATCTGTCCTTGGATCAATGCTTCGCAAAGATCCTCTGTATTAACTGCACTGCCTCTTCCAGCATTTAGCAAGATTGAGGTGTTCTTCATTTTTTCAAAACGATCTTTATTGAAGATATTTCGTGTTGCTTTAGAATCTGGAAGTACAGATAATACAACATCTGCTTTGGGCAGCAATTTATCCAGATCATCCATGGTATGGAGTTCATCGATATCTTGCGGTACCTGCCCTGGTCTTCGTTTGATTCCGATGATATGGTAGTCAAAATTTTTCATTAATCTTGCAAAGTATAATCCGATGTCACCGAGTCCCACGATCAGAAGTGTTCCTCCGCATAAGGACATGACACCTCCTTCATCTTGCCATTCACATTGATTTTGGTTATCTCTGTATAGATGTAATTTCTTTTGCAGGGAAAATAAGACTGCCAGCATATGTTCTGCAACGCTTGGTCCATAGGCTCCTGTAGCATTCGTCAATATTACATCTTCAGGAAGCACGCCTTTCTTCACATAAGGATCAGCCCCTGCTGAATTAAGCTGCAGCCATTCTAAGTTTTTTGCTTCCTGTAAGTAAAATGGATCTACATTTCCAATGATCACATTTGCTTCCTGTACCATTTCCTGAGTTACATTATCGTATGAACTGTATATAAATTTATTGCCTTGAGAATGTTGTTCTAATGTTTTTTATGTTCGTCTTTACTGGCATAACAACCAGAATGTTTTTATCTTTTTTCATTGAATTACTTAATATCCTCCTGTTTATTTTATACTATTGTAACGCAAGAGTTATAGAAAGAAAAACCCATAGAAATTAAATTTCAGGAGTTTTCAAAGAACGATTCATATAGACAAATTTTGTATACGTGCCGTATAATAAGAATTATACAAAAATAATAGGAAAAGGAAATATCAATATGAACGATTTTAAATATGTATTTGGTCCGATCCCATCCAGAAGACTAGGAAGATCCTTAGGTATCAGTCCACTGCCTAAGAAGACATGTAACTATTCCTGCATCTACTGTCAATTAGGAAGAACCGATAAAATGACAAATAAACGTCAGGAATTTTATAAAACAGAAGATATCATAGCGGAATTTAAACAGTATCTCAAAGACTCTGATAAATTTGATATCGTAACGGTCGTTGGAGAAGGAGAACCTACTTTAGCAGCAAATCTTGGTGAATTAGTAGTTGCTCTGAAAGCATTAACAGACAAGCCAGTCGCAGTGATCACAAATGGTGCGTTGCTTTCTGATCCACAAGTCAGAGAAGAATTATGCCATGCTGATATGGTATTGCCATCTCTGGATGCTTATAACCAGGAAATTTCCAAGAAGCATCGACCGACCTTATGGAACTGAATCAAATTTGAAGAAAGATTTGAAGGTCTCAAAAAGTTCACTCACATTGTATGAAGGAGAACTTTGGTTGGAAATCATGCTAGTTGATGGGATCAACGATGATGAGCAAGTCTATTCTTAAATTTCAAGAATTATTAAAAGAATTAAAATATGACAGACTATACTTAAATACACCAGTTCGTCCGCCAGCAGAAGCAGATGTGAATGTCGTATCTGAAGAACGCATGCGATATGCGGTTGAGACACTTGGTGGTATTTCAATTGAGATGATGAGTTCTGGTGCATTTTTCAGTGAGATTGAAGATGACTATGAAGCGGTTAAATCCATTATCGGAAGACATCCTATGAATCAGTTTGAAGTACGAGGATTCTTAGAAAGCAGAGATGTGAAAGATCCAGAAGCGATGATGGAACAGATGAAAAAAGATGAAGCGATCCATGTGATCGATTACAAAGGAATCCTGACGTTCCGTTTAAAATAGTACAATGATCGGATTATAAAAAGGAGAAACAAAATGAAGACATAGTGTAAAAAGAGTGGCAGCAATTCATGATCTGTCTGGTTTTGGAAGAGCTTCGTTGACAGCGATCATTCCCATCCTTTCATCCATGGGAGTGCAGGTCTGTCCATTGCCGACAGCGATCCTTTCCAATCATACTGGGGGATTTGATACCTTTAGTTTTGTGACTTTACAGATCATATGCAGGACTATATCGATCATTGGAAAGAGCTAAATATCGATTTTGACTGTATTTATTCTGGATTCTTAGGATCTGAACGTCAGATTGAGATCGTTTCCGGATTTATTGATGATTTTGGAACAGAGGATAATATGGTTGTGATCGATCCAGTCCTTGGAGATAATGGAAACTTGTATTCAACGATGGATCAAGGATTAGTTGAAGGAATGAAACGTCTGGTAACAAAAGCTGACATTATTACACCCAATTTTACAGAAGTAAGTCTTTTATTAGGGGAAGAATACAAACAGACAACAACCGATGAAGAGATCAAAGAATGGGTAAAACGTTTGTCTGATATGGGACCAGATATCATTGTTGTGACAAGTGTTCCAGATAAAGAGAAAGATAAAGATTCTAATGTGATCGCTTACGATAGAACTTGTAATACATAATTGGAAAGATAAAATGCCGTTATTATCCCCAAACATTTTTATCCGGGAACAGGAGATGCTTATACTTCTGTTATGATAGGAAGTCTGTTAGACGGAGACAGTCTGCCAATCGCACTGGATAAGGGTGTGCAGTTTATCACACAGGCAATCAAGGCAAGTTATGGATTTGATTATCCAAACAGGGAAGGAGTATTGCTTGAGAGAGTATTGGAAGTATTGAAAATGCCGGTAGTTTTAGGTGGATATGAAATGATCTGATATCGAAAGCTAAAAAGGAGGTGTCTGACATGTTTTATTTACTAGACCCAGAAAAATGGGAACGACAGAAACATTTTGAATATTATATGCAGATGATACCATGCGGTTATACTGTTACAGTACGTCTAGATGTGGAAAATCTGTATCAGCAGGTCAAAAAATGTGGATTAAAGTTTTATCCGGCATTTATTTACTGCACAGGAAAGTTGTCATGAGAAAGAGAATTTAAAATGGGGTCGATCAGAAGGAAGAACCTGGTTATTTTGATGTGATGCATCCAAACTTT
>ENA-OQMZ01000436-OQMZ01000436.1-human-gut-metagenome-genome-assembly--contig:-NODE-436-length-18050-cov-8.677788_pt1 | contig 18050 bp, 21 predicted proteins | sample MGYA00242621_ERZ504862 | MGnify/ENA primary metagenome ERZ504862 (study PRJEB26092, sample SAMD00036393) | human gut metagenome | host: Homo sapiens | study: EMG produced TPA metagenomics assembly of... | reverse complement strand
CGCGGCCGGGCACGCGGATGCCGAGGCGGTTCGCGAGCGCGTATAGGCGGCGCGTATCCTCGGCTGCCACGATGTCGGCGCCTTCCATGAGGGCGATCAGGCGGGCGGACGCGTCTCCGGTGTTGCCGATCGGCGTGGCGGCGAGCACGACCGTTCCGCGCGGAATGTTGACGTCGGCGACCAGTCCGTCGGGCCCGAATTCGGCACGTTCCGTGGCTTGCGCGGTTTCCTCGGCATTTTCCGCGTTCTCGCCGATTTCGGCAATCTGACCAATATTTGTTTTCACGGTTTGTTTCACGGCGTTACCAGCTTCTCGGCATCAGTCTGTTCGCTCAAGTTCTCCATATTTCCAGTATCGCCCACAGCTCCCCAAACCATCAGCCCCCGCCATTTCTCCGTCTTTCGCAACCAACCAATCAAAGAACCGCCACATTCTCCACAACAAAAAATCTAAATTTAGAGCAATGAAAAGGCTGCGTCAAACGCATAAACCAGCGTTTGACGCAGCCTTTCACCCCCACTCGAAAGAACGGGAATCTACCGCTATAGCAGCACCTTGCCTTCCGGAGCGGTCACAGCTTCGCCAAATCCCAAACGAGCGGTGAACCCGCGACCATCGGAACTGGAAACCTCCACACCGGCATCGGTCTTTCTGGCGGAGAACACAACGGTAGAACCGTCCATCTCGGTCACCACGGCCTTGGCGTCATCACCATCGTTCAGGAACACGGAAACCAATGCGTCCTTACCATACTCATATTCAGGAGTCTCGGCACCAGGCTTGGTGACCAGCACACTGCCATCACGCACCCACAACGGGATGGTGTCGAACCCATGGCGTTCATTGCGCCATACACCATGTTCAGAGACCACCTTTTCACCGGTGAACCAGTTGGTCCACGTGCGGCCGGCAGATAGTATTCCACATCTCCAGAATATGTGAACACCGGTGCCACGAGCAGATCCGGACCGAACATATACTGACGGTCAAGCGTGCGGCACGTCGGGTCATCCGGGAATTCGACGAACATCGAGCGCATCACTGGGGTTCCGTGCAGATGCGGCTGCAGACCCACCTGATACAGATACGGCATCAAGGAAAGCTTGAGCTTGGTGAAAGTGCGGGCCACATCGACGGCGGTTTGCCCCGGTGCGTTGACCACACCATTCTTCTCGTCTTCCTCATCGAACAGCCATGGCACGCGATACACGGTGGAACCATGCATACGCGAGTGGGAACCAAGCAGTCCGAAAGCCACCCAACGCTTGTAGACCGCAGGATCCGGATAGGCACCTTCGAAACCACCAATGTCATGGCTCCAGAAGCCGAAACCGGAGCTGGTAATCGACAATCCCGCACGTAGCGTCTGGGCCATGCCGTTGAAGGTCGACTCGCAATCACCGCCCCAGTGCACTGGCTGCTGCTGTCCGCCGACGGTTGCGGAACGGGCGTACAGACAAGCCTTGCCCTTGCCGTAGGTCTCTTCGATGGCTTCAAAGACGGCCTGGTTGTACAACTGCGTGTACCAATTGTGCATGGAGAGCTTAGGAGAACCGTCATACCAGACCACATCTCGTGGAATGCGCTCGCCGAAATCGGTCTTGATCGCGTCTACACCTTGGTTCAGCAGCTTCTTGACCTTGTTCTTGAACCATTCACGTGCTTCAGGGTTGGTGAAATCCACCAGCCCATGCCCGCCTGCCAAAAATCGGTCTGCCAGATTTCGCCATTGGCCTTCTTGACAAGGTAGCCTTTCTCCTTGCCTTCCTTGAACATGGAACCACGCTGGCCGATGTACGGATTAATCCATGCGCAGATATGCAGACCCTTATCCTCGTGCAAACGCTTGAGTGTGGATTCGATATCTCCGAAGAAACGCTTGTCCCATTCGAAATCGGTCCAATGGAATTCACGCATCCAGTAGCAGTCGTAGTGGAATGCGCTCAAAGGAATATCGCGTTCGGCCATGCCATCGATGAAGGAGTTGATGGTCTTCTCGTCATACTTGGTAGTGAACGAAGTGGTGAGCCACAGTCCATAGCTCCAGGCGGGCACGTTGGCCGGGCGGCCGACCAGCTTGGTATAGCGGTCAAGAATCTGCTTCGGCGTCGGACCGTAGATCACACAGAAATCGATGGTCTCCCCCGGCACCGAGAATTGCACGGCCTCAGTGTTTTCCGATCCCACTTCGAAGGAGACGTGCCCACGGTTGTTCACCAGCACACCGTATCCGTTGGATGTCATGTAGAACGGAATGTCCTTATAGCCCTGCTCGGAAGCGGTACCGCCGTCCTCATTCCAGATATCGATGGTCTGGCCGTTCTTTACATACGCGCCGAATCGTTCGCCGAAGCCGTACACATTCTCGCCAACGCTGAGATGCAATTGGACTCCGGTGAACACATCCGATTCGTCATAGGCAGAGCCGTCCATGGTCACGCCAAACTCACCTACCGGCTGTGCCGTCACATTGGAAAGCTTGTTCAGATTGAAACAGCCAAGCGACTTTCCCGTCGATTCGGTAAGCACTTTGCCATCTTCTCCGAGGAACGTCAGATTCCATGGAGCGCCCTTGACCACTTTCGCAGTCAAACCGCCAGTGGTCAGGGACACGGTGGCACCATTCTCGCCCACTTCGCCATCGCCGTTGCCTTCCGCGGTTGCGTGCACATATCCGCGACCACCTGGCTCGTCAGCGTTCAGAGGAAATCCCGGATAGTCAGTAGCCCCCTGCCAGTGCCCAGCCCTGACGCGAATCACACCTTCCGCAGGCGAGGTCACATCAATGTCGAACGTAGGTAGATTCAACGTATCGTAACGTCCTCGAATCACCGTTGTCGGTGCCAGGATATTCAGGCTTTCCCCGTCTTCACCGATTCCCAACTCATACGCCTCACGTGCGTACAGTGCGCTAACGCCATCACGAATCATCCAGTAACCATTGGTGAACTTCATTGTTGCTCCTTAAGGATATTGGCTCACTACATTAGTGAAAATAGAACTTTCTATATATAAGCTCCGGGGAAAGAAGAGAACAGGAATCACCGGAGCATTTACATGCCATTCAACTACTTGACAGCACCAGCGGTAATACCACGGGACAGCGTGCGCTGGAAGATCAAATAGAAGATAAGCGTTGGCACGATACTGATCAACGATGCGGCAGCAGTGGTCGTCACATCCATGAGACGGTCACCGGTCAACGAGCTGACCGCAATCGGGATGGTCTGCGTCGAATTATCAATAAGGAAGGCCATCGGGATCATATACTCGTTCCATGTCCAGATGAAGAAGAACACGAGCATGACGCTCAGCGTCGGCTTGGAAATCGGGAACACTATCTTACGGAAGATGGTCCAACGACTTGCGCCGTCGATAGTCGCCGCTTCCAGTATGGATTTCGGGAATGTGCCGTATACCGATGACAAGAGATAGGTACCGAAAGCACTCTGGATGACGGTGAAGATGATGACGATTGCCCATGGCGAATTGTACAGGCCGATCTTCTTGAACATGATGTACAGCGGGTACAGCATGGCTTCCTGCGGCAGCATGTTGGCGAGCATGATAAGCAGGACTATCCAACGACGGCCCTTGACTCGTCCGATACCGAGCGCAAATGCGTTGAACATGGACAGCACCACGGCGAGGATGGCCACGAGGCCTGAAGTCCAAATGCTGTTCCACAGCTTTTCGGGATAGTTGACACGGTTCCAGAACTTCATCAGACCGACGGTGCTGAACTCCTTCGGCCATGACAGCGGCCCCGATGAGTTGTAGTCAGCCGTCGTTTTGAATGCGTTGAGCAACAGCACGATAAACGGGAACAACATGACCAGACCGCCGACGATGAGCAGAATGAGAATCGCCCAATCGCCTGCAGTGCGGTTTTTCTTAACATGCACGGGAATATTGGTTGCGGAAGTCATGGCTCTACTCCTCATCTTCCTTCGCGACCTTCTCCTGAAGGTTCGTGAAGATAACTGCTACGACGATAATGACAACGGTCAGCGCAGTGGCGATTGTTGCGCCATAGCCAACTTGCTGAGACTGGAAGAACTGCACGTAGGAGTAGTACGACGGCACGATGGTGCTGGTACCAGGACCGCCTTTGGTCAGCATGTAGACCGGGCCGAACACCTTAAGAGCAGCGATGGTGCAGGTCAATGCCACCACGAAGATCTCAGGCTTGATGGCCGGCAGGGTGATCGCAAGGAAGCGCTGCCACCAGTTCGCTCCGTCAAGGCTTGCAGCTTCGTAGAGTTCCGGATCAACTCGCTGCAAACCCGACATGAAGATGACCAACGGATAGCCAACCTGAATCCAAATCATGATGAGCATCAGGAAAATCAAGGCAGTATCCGGCTTACCAAGCCAGTCATGCTGGAGAGACCCTAATCCCACAGCTTTCAGCAACGCGTTCAACGCACCATTCTGCGGACGGAAAATCCATCCCATGACCAAGGAGGCGACAGCGATTGGGAGCAGCTGCGGGAAATAGTAGACAGCTCGCATGGTAGAAGCCACTTTCGGCCCGAACTTCTTCTGCACTACGTCGAATACCAGCGATGAGAGGATAAGACCGAGCAGGATAGGAACGACCACCATGGCGATGATCATCCAAATCGAGTTACAGAACGACACCCAGAAAGTGGTGTCCTTCATCAGCCTCACCCAATTGGTCAGACCGGCGAACTGCGGCGGTTTGATGCCTCGGTAGTTGGTGAAGCTGAGATAAATGTTCCAGACAGCCGGAACAATAATGATCCATAGCAGCATCAGGAAGCCCGGAAGCAGATACAGCCAAAATCGATTGGACGGATTGCCAGGAATCCTCGACATCCCTTTTTCTCTGGCAGTTGGCTGCTGGCCGTGTGCCTGATTTTTATTAACGTGAGTGTTCATTAGTATGCCACTTCCCATGATTCGCATCGATCTTCATCTGAGACTAAGATGCTCCGCAATGCGGTTGAGTCGAACAACTTAGATTGCCGCCGTTCCTGGCCACGGTGCCCGTTACTGACGGCAGAAGTGTTGATATAAGGGCCATGGCGCCGCCACGTTCTCAACGACGCCATGGCAATGGTGATTGAGATGTTGAACCGTTAGGTTCAGACTCAGGACTTGACGCCAGCGGCCTCCACGCCCTTGTCGTAGTTATCCTTCATCTGATTGAGCACGTCCTTCACACCGGAAGTACCATTGACCAGTTCCTGCAGGGAAGAATTCAGCTCATCGTAGAAGGTGGACGTCGGCCAATCCGGGTAGAAGCCAAGGGCATTCTTTTCAAGCACGCCGTTGAAAGAAGTGATAAGCTCCTTCGTCTTTTCGTCAGTGATCTTGTCAGGATCAGCCGCAATCGGCAGACCACCAGAGTTGCCCATGAGGTCCTGAACTTCATCGCTCAAAGTGATGTCGATGAATTGCGCGGCAAGGTCCTTCTTCTTGGAGTTCTCTGGAATGACCCAAATGTTGCCGGAAGAGCCGACCACCTTATCGGTATCCGGGAAGGTGGAGAACGTCCAATTGGCATTCTTCATATCGCTCTGGAAACGACCGAACCACCAAGTGCCAGAGAAGAACATCGGATAGGTACCGTTCATGAAGCCTTGTCCGGCATCCTCAGCCTTGGTACCGGTGCAGTCCTTGGAAATATAGCCCTTGGACACCCAGTCCTTGATGGTCTTAGTGGCGTAGGTAGTTGCCTCGCCCTGCCAATCGACGTCGCCATCGTACATCTCGTAGTTCTTGATGAACTTGTCATTCGCCTTAGACAAGACCAGCTGCCACCACAGATGCTGCAGCGGATATTCCGCGACACCTTCGGAAAGCGGGGTCACACCGTTATCCACGAACTTCTACATTGCAGCTTCGAGATCATCGAAAGTTTTCGGGATTTCGATGCCGTACTTGTCAAACATGTCTTTGTTGTAGTACATCACGACATCTTCGCCGTAGTTCGTGATGCCGTACCAGTCACCGGATCCCATAACGCCTTTGTCGTTGTACTTACCGGTAGCGGCCAAAGAACCTGAGACCTTCTTGTCCCAGTTGTACTTCTTCACGTAATCGTTCAGGTTGCTGAGCAGTCCCTGGCTAGCGAGCAGACCAGCAGTGGCGTTGCCCTTGTTGTATTCCATAACATCCGGCGCTTCATCGGAATTCAGAATCTGAGCAGCGTTCTGACGAATTTGCTCGAAGGATTTCTTCTCAAACTCGACCTTGACTCCGGTCTTCTTCTCGAAGATTTCCATGGCTTTGGCCCACGCCTTGCCTTGTGCACCGTTGTCTTCCTCGTAATGCCAGATTTTGATGGTCTTCGGATTTGATTCCTGCTCGCTACCGCTGTTGCTGCCGCATCCGGCCAAGCCAAGGGTACCGAACATGGTCGCCACAGCCAGACCAGCCGCAACGATTCTACGGGTTGACTTCATTGCATTCTCCTTTTTCAGCTCCATTACTGAAATGAAATCCGAGACGAATCGGAATCTCATCGATTACAATGATATGTTTTCCCGAAGCGTATTTCAACTTATTTCGATTTATTTCGATAAATAAGTTCAATGAATCACTTAATCAGAAAATCACCGAAAATAAGGCAACACGTACATAACCGCACATCATGAATAGAAGAAAGGATAAAAGACCGCAAAAACAATCGAAATAATAAGCTACCGCGGACGGCAGGGGCCGACCGTGCCACGAGCGCAATACTTGCCGGGCAACAGCTCCACCGCGCCGACATCATGCCGCTGCCCACTCAGTATCTCCATCATGATGTCAACCCCTCGAGAGCAGACGGCATGCGGATTCATAGGCATCTCATCAACCCCTTGAGGAAGCTGCTGCATGCCCTGCGTGCAAGCGGCCATCACTGAAATATCGCCAGGCACACTCAATCCACGTTCCTGCAACGCAAACAACAGGTTGTTCACATGCGTGGCGTTGGTCTGACAAATAATCGCAGTGGTCTGTGGAGCACTGGCGAAGACCGAATCAAGCATCAACCGCACGTCCGCCATTCCATAACCAGTCGAGGCCACGAAATCGGTTTTGACACCGAGATCAAGGCCATATTTCGTCACAGCATCGCGAAAGCGAATCAAATAATTCGAACCATCCTCATACGCGACGTCACTCGTCCCGACAATCACCACATGCTTATGGCCCAAATCGGCAATCCGGCTTATCGCTTCACGGCCCATCCGCTCGAAATCCAAATCGACGGAATACACCGCCCCGGTATTCGCGGGGTAACCGACGGAAACCACGGGCACATCCAACGTTGAAGCAAGATCGGCACGCGAATCTTCCATCAATACATCCAGCAGCATGATGCCGTCCACCATGCCATTGCGCGTGACCCTTACCAATTCCCGGTCACCGTATTCGTGCATCAGTAAAAGAATGTCATACCCATAACGCTTAGCCCGCGTAGCGAGAGCGAAGAAAAATGCCGCGTAATTCGTGTAATCCGTATATTCATGCACAGGCGAGCTCAGCGCCAAAACCTTAGTCCGAGGACGCCCGCTCGGCATGCCAGGCAAAGCGCCATCGCCCACGCCCAGCAAGGCAGCTATCGACTGGTCCATATGCTCTACATGCTTCGGACGATATCCAAGCGACCTCGCGGCCTCGATCACCTTGCGCTTAGTATCGTCCCTCACGGAGCGCTTGCCGCTCATCACATAGGAAACCGTGCTGATGGACACTCCGGACTTTTCCGCGACGTCTTTGATTCCAGCCATATCTAAACCCCTATGCAAGCGTTCTAACGAGCACATTCAACACACAGTGTAACCGCAAAACCGATCATACCGGGCAAGGTTCGCAGATGGGATTACCCCCACCCCGCATAGCGATAGCCAGGAAGCAGAAAACGCCACGCCGAGCTTTTTTGAAACCCCTCATCGAATCTCAGCACATCCAATACGCCAGCAACGACCTCAACAGCATTTAACCCGACACCGGCAAAAACGTGCGTCGGTTCATTTCTACAGATACGACGCATCCGTCAGAAAACCAAAAACGCATCCACCAGATATTCGGATTTTCCCTCCCGCAACATTCGGATTTTCACTCGTCGCACATTCGGATTTTCCATCGCATATAATTCGGATTATCATCGAAACGAAATTCGGATTTTCCACTGCCTAGGATTCGGATTTTCTAGAACGCCGGATAAACCCTACAAACGATACGGAAACGGAACACATATGGCACAGCAGAACGTCAAGCCGAACGGCTATCGCCCACGTATCGTGGATAAGCAAATCGAACGGTACATGCGCATTTTCGGAGCCGTCGAAATCGCAGGAACCAAATGGTGCGGCAAAACATGGGCCGCACGCGCGCACGCAAACAGCATCACCTACGTCGACCGCGACAACAACCTGCCCATGGCACAGGCAGACCCATCGCTTATGCTGCTCGGCGATCGCCCGCACGTCATTGACGAGTGGGCGATCGCACCAGCAATCTGGGACGAAATTCGCCATAAGGTCGACGATGAGCCCGGCAGCAAAGGCCAGTGGCTGCTCACCGGCTCTTCCACTCCACAAAAGGACACCCGCCCGCAGCATACCGGAGCTGGGCGAATCGGACGCATCCGCATGAACCCGATGAGCCTGTGCGAAAGTGGGGACTCAACCGGGGCAGTCAGTCTTGCCGGATTGTTCGAAGGCAGATTCGAACCGTCGAAAGCGGACAACGACACCCTGAAACTGTTCGACATCACTTGCCGTGGCGGTTGGCTGAAGCGCAAAACATGCCGACAGAGGACGCGCAGATCCTTATTCGCGAATATATCCGCCTCACATTGACGGAAGGGGTTCCGAAACAGGGGTACGATCCGGAAATCGCCAGACGTCTGCTCAATTCGCTAGCCCGCAACGTCAGTCAATCCGTAACATTCGAAACGTTGCGCAAAGACATGTACGGCACCGAGGAACACCTTGACGATTTCATTTCCGCAAGCAAGGTTTCCAAATACGTGGCAATGTTCACCGATATGTTCGTCATCGACGACATCCCCGGCTGGGTGCCGCCACACCGTTCACCGAAACGCATGCTGACCAAACCGCGCCGATACTTCGCCGATCCTTCCATCGCGGCCGCACTGCTTGGCATCAATCCACACGCACTGCTCAACGACTGGCAGACTTTCGGACTGTTGTTTGAAAACCTGTGCATGCGCGATTTGCTGGTATACGCCCGCGCGCTGCCGGATATCGGCATGGAGCCGGTACGTTACTATCACGACGATTCCGGCCTTGAATGCGACGCGATCATCGAACTTGCGGATGGGCGTTGGGCAGGTATCGAAATCAAAAGCAGTCAGGACAAGGTGGAGCAGGCCGCGGAAAATCTGAATCGTATGAAAGCCAAACTGTTGAAGAACCCCCAGGCCCGAGCCAAAGCGCCGGAATTCCTGGCCGTTCTGATAGGCGTCGGCGAGTTCGCCTACCGACGCGAAGACGGCATCTACGTCATTCCGATACGCACGCTAGGAGCCTGACGCGTTATCGATTTGCCGTTGACTTACCGCTGCTGTCTCGTCAACGGTAAGTCTAGACTTGCCACGAATTCGGATTTTCCCTTCTGCAACATTCGGATTTTCCTTTGCGTAGGATTCGGATTTTCTCAGACGAGGGTGAGACGGCGATTCAACACGACTTTGGACATGCCATCGATAACATGGAATCATGCGTTATTTTGAAGATGAAATTTCCGGAATCGACGGCAGCACGGCCACGTTCGTCGGCTACTGCCTTGACAACAGCAGCGAAATCGACCCGAATCGCAAGCGCCCGTCCGTGCTGGTGATTCCCGGCGGCGGCTACGAAATGACGTCCGACCGCGAAGCCGAACCAATCGCCATGCAATTCCTTGCAGCCGGCTTCAACGCGTTCGTGCTGCGCTATTCCGTGAAACCGTCCATCTTCCCGGTCGCGTTGCTGGAAGCGGCTGAAGCGATGCGGCGGATTCGTACGCATGCCGACGAATGGCATTGCGATGCCGACGCGATCGCGGTGATCGGCTTCTCCGCCGGCGGTCACCTTGCCGCCAATCTTGCGACTTCCGCCAGCGACGACGTGCTTGCGGCACATGGTTACGATGCGGATGCGGTGCGCCCGAACGGCTGATGCTCGCCTACCCGGTGGTCACGTCCGGCCCGCTCGCCCACCGCGGCAGTTTCGATGCGCTGCTCGGCGACCGCAAGGCCGATCCGGAAGCGCTCGACGCGGTTTCGATCGAAAAGCATATCGACGCGAAGACGCCGCCGGTGTTCGTCTGGCATACCGTTCCGGACGATTGCGTGCCGTATGAGAACACGCTGATGCTCGTCGACGCCTGCAAGAAGGCGGGCGTGAGTGTCGAGGCGCACCTGTTCCCCAACGGCGGCCACGGTCTGTCACTCGGCACCGCCGAAACCGCATGGCAGGGGGTCAACGGCATCGAACCGTGCGTGCAGGTCTGGCCGAAACTTGCGATTGCGTGGATGCGTCGTACATTTGCGGATACCGACGCTGCCACGACCGGCTCTGCCACAGCCGACGCGATTGCCGAATAATCGCCATTCCTGCGTTTTTTTCTGCGTCTTTTCACGTCTTTTTTGTCGCACGACTTCGCTTTTCGGACCAAAAAAATCAAGTCGTGCGACATTTAATCGAGTAAAAATACCCCCTAACCGGCATTTTCCGGTCAAAAACGACACTTAGGGGGTATTCGGCGTCGCACGACTTGAAAATAACCGCCAAAAATCAAAGACGTGCGACGTTTTGCGCCACCTAATCGCCAAAATCAGATGGGACGCGACTCGTGCACCATCTGACGATCGCCGTAATACAACGAGTTCAGGCCAGGATTCGCCGGCGTGCCCCACGCGGACGCCAGACGCGCTGGACGCACCGGACAGCCGCTGAGCACGCTGGACAGCTGCCGGACAACCATTGAACAACCACCGGGCACCACCGGCCGAACACCACCTACAAGCACACGCACATAGGCTCCCATAGGCACATATTGACGATTTGTGCAGATTTGCCACCCGTCGTCGCACTGCGGCGCACACTGCATAGACCCGTTGGTAGTCTGTGATTGGTTCGCAACGGCACATTCGTTGCGCACGATGGAAAAGCAAGCCACACGAACCGACCCCGCGCAACCGCGCAAAACCACACAGAGAGACCTATGAATATCATCAATTTCTTCGTCAACCTCATCAAGGACCCCCGTACCGCGATCGCCAGCTGGATTGCCATGGGCGTCGCGCCGACCCTCGGCTTCATTTTCCTTATCGTCTTCATTGAGACCGGCGTGGTGTTCTTCCCGTTCCTGCCGGGCGATTCGCTGCTGTTCGCGGCCGGCTTCTTCGCCGCCCCCGACGCACAGACCGGCGTGTCAGCGCTGCCGCTGTTCGCGCTGCTACCGGTGGTCTGGTGCGCCCCGATCATCGGCGACCAGTGCAACTACTGGATCGGCCACTTCTTCGGACGTCGCATCATCGAATCCGGCAAAGTCAAGGCCATGACTCCGGAACGCATCGAAAAGACCGAGAAAATGATTGAGAAGTGGGGTCCGCTGGCTGTGTTCCTTGGCCGCTTCTTCCCGTTCATCCGCACGTTCATGCCGTTCATTTCCGGCATTTCCGGCATGCGCTGGAGCCGTTTCACGCCGTTCTCGGTGCTCGGCGGTCTGTGCTGGTCCACACTGTTCACGCTGCTCGGCTATTTCTTCGGCGGTATTCCGGCCGTGCAGAAGCATTTTGAATTGGTGATTATTGCGATTCTTGTGCTGTCGCTGATTCCAACGATCGTCGGCCTGCTCAAGGCCAAGTTCGGCAAGAAGAAGCCGGCTGCCGAGGACACTGCGGAAACCGCCGACGCCGAATAAGCAGCGTTCAATCGTCGTAGAAATATCGGCGAATACAACGTAAGCACAACACGCGGAGTGTGGAATTGCATTTTTCCACACTCCGTACTAATATTTCGAGAGTTGTCTTGCTAAACAAGGTGACGCACATGGGGCTGTAGCTCAGTTGGTAGAGCGCTTCGTTCGCATCGAAGAGGTCGCGGTTTCGACTACCGTCAGCTCCACGAAGCCCGCTGCATTCATTCCACCGCAGCGGGCTTTTTCTTTTGCTTTCCGCCGTTTCCGGTATTTCTTGCGATTCCCATACGCACTTTCCAGCGCTCTTCGCACCGTGCATACGCCCGTCCGCACGCACGCACCGCGCCGTCCGCACCGGCCACGCAAACGCAACCCAGCCGAATCGCCATACATGCCGACTTCTAAAAAGCCATTTAACGGGGTCATTTTCGCGATTTTTACGATTTTAACCCCGTTAAAATCGCATTTTTCGCAAAACCCGTACGATAGTCCACGTCAAACAGTCCACACAAACCCAAAAATACGTTAAACTAGCGTTTTAACGGGGTCATTTTTGCAATTTTCGCAATTTTGACCCCGTTAAACCACATCTCAGGGATTATCGGTATCTAAAAAGTCACAAGGAGCACCACATGAGCACCTATCGCAGAGAGCACTATTTGGCCAAGCTCCGTCCTTTCTACAACGATTCCGGTCTCATCAAAGTAATCACCGGCATCCGCAGATGCGGCAAATCCAGCCTGCTCATCACAGTTCTCAACGAGCTCTTTGAGCAGGGAATCCCTGAAACCAATCTCATCTACCTCAACCTCGATCGCCGCGAATACCGCAACGTGACCACTCCGGACCAACTCGATCAACTCATCGAACAAGCCATGTCGAATGCCTACGGTGCAGGACTGCGTTATCTGTTCATCGATGAAGTACAGAACGTGAAAGGCTTCGAAACCGTCATCAACGGCTGGCGGGAGGAAGGCAATTGCTCCATTTTCATCACTGGCTCAAATTCCTATCTGCTGTCCGGAGAGCTTGCCACGAAACTTACCGGCCGCTATATCAAGCTGGAAATGTTCACCCTTTCCTTTCAGGAATACCTCGGCATGCGGAATTTCCTAAACAAACCGGAAATTCCGGTATCGCAAGCCTTCCGCGACTATCTCACATACGGCGGGTTCCCGAAATCGCTGGAATATGACGATCCCGACGCAAAAGCCGCATATATTCAAGACGTCATCGGGCAGATCTTCAACAAGGACATCACTGCCCACAAAAAAGTACGCAATCGCGATACTTTCACCCGTGTGCAGGACTATCTCATCAATAATTTCGCAGCGCCCACGAATCTTTCCGGCATTATCGCGTATCTGAAACACAGCGAAGGCATCAGCATCAAACGCGAAACGCTTGCCAGCTACGTCCGTTTGCTGGAAAGCGCCAAAATCCTCTACAAGTGTCCTCGCTTCGATCTGAAATCCCGCAAGTCGCTCAGGGGCGGGGAAAAATACTATCTTGCCGATCCCGGTATCCGGTTCGCCCGTAATACCGATACGCGAGTCAGCTACGGTCCGTCACTGGAGAACGCGCTATATACGCATCTGCGGTCGAAAGGCTATGACGTCAGCGTCGGCACCATCGGCAAACTTGAATGTGACTTCATTGTCCGAAAGCGCAACCAGTACGCCTATATCCAAGTGTCTATGAGCGTTCAGGATCCGCAGGTCGAGGAACGCGAATATCGCCCGTTCAGCAAATTGGCGGACGGGTATCCGAAATACCTGTTCACATTGGATCCGCTACCATTGCAGCGCGACGGCGTACGTCACCTCAATCTCATGGAATTTCTGCAAAACGACGGCGATATCGACTTCGATTAAACATTAATAATGGCGATTATGTCGTGTGGCGCGCCGGTTGTGCAGACGCACCACACGCATTGCGGAGGCGTCAGGCGTTGCGGCTACGTACGTAGGCGTCGAGCGTGGCGGCGGTGATGCGTCGTAGCCGTTGATTGAGGCGAATTGCGGGCCGTTGGAATTGTCGATGCGCATGAAGCCGGTCTGGCCGAGCGTGGTGGCACCGGATGCGGCCGCGGAGCGCAGGCCGGACATGGAATCCTCCACCGCGATGCAATATTTCATGTCTTCGGGCGCGATGCCAAGCTTGCGGCCAGCCGCAAGATACGGTGCGGGCGACGGCTTCTTCTCGACATCGTCATCGCCACACACGTAACCGGCGAACGTGCCGGCCGGCGCCTGCGCGATCAGGTTTTCCGCCAGATGACGCGGCGATGTGGTGACAAGCATCGACGGCACGCCCGCCTCCTTCAGCGACAGCAGCACGTCTTCGACGCCATCGATCCACGGAATGCGCTCGAATTCCTTCTGCGCCACGTAATCGATCATGCCTTTGCCGATTTCTTCGATCGACAGCTTGCAGCCGTGCTCGACCATGCGGCGCGCCACGTCCGGCACCGGCGTGCCGGAGCCCTGCCAAGCGAGGTCCTCATCCAGTATCCGCCGTGGTCGGCTGCGATTTTCAGCTCGCCTTCATGCCAATACGGTTCGGAATCGATCAGCGTGCCGTCCATGTCCCAGAACACGGCTTTGAGCATCAGCTTCGAAACTTCCTGGGCGCCGTTCTGGATACCGTTGTTCAGCTCGGTCATTACGTTTCCTCGCAATCGTTACGCTTCGTTCTCCGATAGCTACATTCTTCGTCAGCTACGACCATTTCAGCAGAGCGGCACGACGGAAGCGCTTCAGCGCGCAGAAAAAAACAGGACGGTTCCATCAAGCCGGTCCGCCAATCGGCTCATACCAATCGGCTCGCACCAATCGGTTCACGCAAACCGACTCATGCACAAGCCAATTCGCGCAAGCCAACGCAGCAACCAACCCATAGCAACGGAGGCACTTGGAAATCCCCCAAGTGCCTCCGCAACGAACAACGCATCCGACGAAATCGGTCGGCCGCAATCGCAGCAATCCGTCATAGACCCCTTTTAGACGAATCGCAAGACTTGCGTGCGACTACTCCTGAGTCTCCTGCTCCTGAGCGGCCTTCTCGGCATTCTCCGCCTTCCAGCGGGCGATGCAACGCTCGACGCGCTTGTAGCCGATGATCTTCGGATCCAAGCCGGCCTCGCGGAAAATCGCGGCAGGCGAGCCACCCTCGGCATACCTGCGCATGCAGTCGTCACGGAATTCCTTGGAATAGCAAATTCGATACTGAGTGACTGATTCCACAGCATCGAGAGACCCCAGGTATTTGCGGGTCTTTGCGGTGAACGCAACTCTTGGCACTGTACGCTCCTAACCTTTCTGTATCCACCGCATGCCTCCCCCGATTCTTCGCGGAAATAAGCAGTCATATTTCATCGAAGCTGTGGGCCAGCCGGAAGAAATACGAACTTCAACGCGGATACGTAATATTATTCCTCACAATAGAGACATCATTGCGAGACAGATGCGGCGTTATGAGTAGTTGCATACCAAAAATCGGGCATACCCCCGCGATATATGCCCGATTTTGCTGTTTTTTTAGATTTTTTTAGGGTTTTCCAGCGCTTTTCAGGAAAGTCAGCGAATGGGCTGTCAGCGAATTCCCCAAACTACCACTGACCTGGAGCCCATATCGTCCCCCTCTTCCGCACGTTCCGCCCGTACGGATTCGCGCGACGGAAGCTGCCGTGCATCGGCTCGCAGCTGCCTGCGCCACATGCGCGCGCGCTGGGACCGCTCGACTTCCACGATGCCACCGTCCGCGTCCGCGGCGAACACGCTGGAACCGGCCGGCTTGCGCAGCCGCTCCACTTGGCGGCGCAGCTCGCGGTTCTCTTCCTCAAGTTCGAGGATGCGCGTGATTCCAGCCAGGTTGATGCCTTCCTCCTGGCTGAGTTGCTGCGCTTGCGCGAGGCGGGAGATGTCGCGCAGCGAATAGCGTCGCGCGCCACCTTCCGTACGTTGCGGTACGACCAAGCCAAGGCGATCATACTGGCGCAGCGTCTGCGGATGCACGTTGCGAGCTCGCCGGCCGCACCGACCGAGAAGACGGGCAGCTCGATGTCGAAACCGACTTCGGCGGCACCGTCCAGGTCGGCCCGGCCGGCCACGATCGCCATGGCGCACATTTCATACAGCCGCTTGATCTGCCGTGCGGCGCGCGCTTGGGAGGCTTGGGAAGTCCGCGATGAGCGTGCCATGCGGTCAGCGCTCCCGAACGAGCTCGTCGGCGAAGTCACCGCACGCCTTGTCGAATTCCTTCGCGGCATGCTTGGCAACGAGGTTCGGATGCTCCGGAACGCGGATCTCCACACGGCCGACCAAATCGCCGTTCTCGTGCGGATTGGCCACGCCCTTGCCTGCGATGCGCACTTCCGCGCCGCTGGACGAGCCGGCAGGCACTTTGAAGGCGATTTCGTTGCCGTCGATATCCGTGGCCGTCACTTTCGCGCCGTTCACGGCTTGGCTGACGGTGATGGGCAGCGGCATGATGATGTCACGTCCGCGCAGGGTGAATTTCGGGTCTTCGGCGACGGTGATATGTAGGTACAGATCGCCGTTTTTGCCGCCATTGCGGCCCGGCTTGCCCTTACCGGTGAGACGGATCTTCTGCCCGTCGCGCACGCCGGCGGGGATGTGCGTCTTGAACTTCTTGCCGTCCGCGGACAGCGAAACCGTGGCTCCCTTGACGGCCTGGCGGAAGGTCAGGCGGATCTTGGAGTTGCGGTCCTCGCCGTTTTCCGGCTGCGGCTGCTCGTAATCGTCAGCGCCGTAGCGTTCGTAGGCGGAGCCTGCGCCCGGGCCGCCCGCACCGCCGCCGAACATCGAGAAGATGTCGTTGAGGTTCGGATTGCCGCCGCCATTGGTCTGGAAGCGGATACGCGAGCCATTGCCGCCCATGCCTGCGCCGCCGCCGAACATCGAGCCGAAGATGTCGGAGAACGCGCCCGCGTCGAAGCCGCCCTGGCCGGAACCGCCGGCGAAACGCGCGCCGCCCATGCCGAACTGGCGAATCGCATCGTATTTCTGACGATTCTCTTTGTTGCTCAGCACGTCGTACGCTTCGGAGATGTCCTTGAACTTCTCCTCGCTTCCTTCGTCTTGTTCAGGTCGGGATGGTATTTGCGCGCCAGCTTGCGGTACGCTTTGGTGATTTCGGCGTCGGTGGCGTCTTTGGAGACACCGAGGACCTTATAGAAATCCTTGCTCAGCCATTCATTCTCAGCCATGATGTGCCTCCTTTCGTGAGGTTTTCATGCAGTAAAAAGTACAGTTTTTCAAACTTTCAAACAGTTGTCGTTGAACCGTTGTTTCAGGTAATCGAAGGCCCCTCGTTTTTCAGAGGGGCCCGATTACTCGTCACATGCGTTTCGCGCGGATACGCGGATTGTGCGAATGCGCGATCAGTTCTGCGGAGAAGCCACGACCACACGGGCCGCGCGGATCACGCGGTCGCCGATGCGGTAGCCGGCTTCCACCACGGTGTCGACGGTTTCCTTCTCGGCATTCGGATCCGGCTTGTGCAGGATCGCGTCATGCTTCGTCGGGTCGAAATCCTCGCCCTTTTCGCCGAACTTCTCAACGCCGAACTTCTCGAACGCCTTGTCGATCTTGTTGGCGACGGCCTTGAACGAATCGTCCATTTCGCTGTGTTCGCGAATGCGGTCGATGTCGTCGAGGGCCGGCAGCAGGGCGGTCAGCACGTCGATGATGCCGTGCTGACGGAAGCGTTCCTGCTCCTTCTGCGCGCGGTTGCGGAAGTTGATGAACTCCGCGCGTTCGCGCTGCAGCGCCTCCAGATATTCGGCGGCTTCCTTCTTGGCCTGACCAAGGGGGGGTCAGCGTATCGTCGGCTTGGCCGTCGGCAGCGCCTGCCTTGTCAGCACCGTCAGCGGCAGCGGAATCGCCATTTTCTTGCGATTGCGCGGCAGCCGGCTGAGCTGCACCTTCCTGCGTTGCGCCAGCGGCGGCAGCGGCGGAATCGGCGGAAGCGCCGTCAGCAGCGGAAGCGGCGCCGGGGCGGCCTGCCCGGACAGGTCATCCATGTCGGGCGGGTCGTTCGAGGTACTCGTCCTTGTTGAAATCGGACATGATTACTTGTTGTCCTTGTCGTCATCGTCCACGACTTCGGCCGTCAACCACGTCGTCGTTCGGAG
>ENA-OQMZ01000435-OQMZ01000435.1-human-gut-metagenome-genome-assembly--contig:-NODE-435-length-18120-cov-4.359029_pt1 | contig 18120 bp, 19 predicted proteins | sample MGYA00242621_ERZ504862 | MGnify/ENA primary metagenome ERZ504862 (study PRJEB26092, sample SAMD00036393) | human gut metagenome | host: Homo sapiens | study: EMG produced TPA metagenomics assembly of... | reverse complement strand
GCACCGCCGCGCCGATGGCCTGCGGTCCCCGCCCGCGGCTCGATCAGAGAGCGCGCCACGCCGTTTTCCTGGCGCAGCAGCGCATCCATGACGTGCAGGGTCTCGACCTGCGCGTTTCCTGCGGCGGACGCACTCTGAATCGCGTCGCCGACGGCTTCTTGGGCCATAGTGGTGAACTTCTGTTCCATATCGTATTCCTCCATATCATGCGGTCTGCGCAGTGCGGCTCGCGGGCTTCGAAAGCCCTGCGAGCGTTGCGACAGACCGCAGCTTGTCGTTGTCTGATATGGTCAACCGACCTGGAACCCATTCTATTCCCAAAACTTGAGTGCATATGACTCAAGTTTTGGATTTTGGTGGGGAGGGTGACTAGTAGCCCCCTCTGATGAGGAAGCTTGGGCAGCCGCTACTTCAGTGCGCCGACGGCGGATTCGGCGGCGGCGAGGACTTCGCCGGAGAGAATCGCCTCGGCCACGCCCTCAATCTGCGGGGTGGTCCAGGTATCGCGTACGTCGGGGCCGATTTCGTTGGCGTACTGGCGCACCACGCGGTATACGGCGGCGCCCGCCGCACCCGGACGGTACGGCTTGCGGAAGTCGAAGGAGCGGCAGGAGCACAGCAGTTCCACGGCCAGCACGCGCGCAAAGGCCGGAATCGACCGGCGCAGCTTGCGGGCGGCGGCCCAACCCATCGACACGTGATCTTCCTGCATGGCGGAGCTGGAATCGAATCGACCGAGGCAGGCACGGCGTTACGCTTCATTTCGGAGACGATGCCGGCAGCGGTGTATTGGGCGATCATGAAACCGGAGTCCACGCCCGGGTCACCAGCCAGGAACGCCGGCAGGCCGCGGTTGCGCGCCACGTCAAGGAAGCGGTCGGTACGACGCTCGGAGATAGAGGCTACGTCGGCGGTCGGAATCGCCAGGAAATCGAGCACATAGGCCAGCGGCGCGCCATGGAAGTTGCCGTTGGACTCCACACGGCCGTCCAGCGTGACGCACGGGTTATCGATGGCGGAGGCGAGTTCCACGCCCGCCACGGAGGCCGCGTATTCCACGGTGTCGCGGGCGGCGCCGTGCACCTGCGGGGTGCAGCGCAGCGAGTAGGCGTCCTGCACACGCACGGTGGAGCCCGGGCGGCCGGCCTCAATCAGACCAGAGTCCTTGAGCATGCGGGCGATGTTCGCAGCGGAATCGCCTTGGCCGCGATGCGGGCGCAGCGCCTGCAAGTCGGCGGCGAATACGCGGTCGTTGCCGAGCATGCCTTCCACGCTCATCGCGGCGGCGACATCCGCGGTCTTGAGCAGCAGGCGCAGATCGGTGATGGCCATACACAACATGCCGAGCATGCCGTCGGTGCCGTTGACCAGCGCCAGTCCTTCCTTCTCTTTCAAATCGACGGGCGTGATGCCGGCCGCACGCAGCGCTTCGCCGCCGCCGATCTTGAGGCCGTCAGCGTTGCGGGCCTCGCCTTCACCCATCGCCACCAAAGCACAGGCTGCGAGCGGCGCCAAATCACCGGAGCATCCGAGTGAACCGTATTCGTAGACCACCGGGGTGATGCCGGCGTTCAGCATATCGGCGTAGACCTGCGCGGTTTCCGGGCGCACACCGGTGCGTCCGGTGCACAGGGTGCTCAGGCGCAGCACCAGCAGGCCGCGCACCACCTCACGCTCCACTTCCGGTCCGGCACCGGCGGCATGCGAGCGAATCAGACTTTTCTGCAGCTGCGCACGCTGTTCCTTGGGGATGGAGGTGGAGGCGAGCGCGCCGAATCCGGTGGAGATACCGTAATGCGGCACGGTGTCGTCGGCCAAATGATCGATAACCGCGCGACTCAGCGCCATCTCATGCTTCGATTCGTCCGAAATCGCCACTTTGGCACCGCCGCGCGCTACGGCGATAACGTCCTCGATGCTCAGCGCTCCAACACCTACGGTGACCGTCTGCTCTGCCATGCTCATACCTTTCTATATATGTGCCGCATTCCGCATATACGACATATGCGGCACATGCTTCGCCGGGGATCCGCGACTGCCCGCATTCGCTCACCGCACCTGCCCATCAACAGCAGGCGACGCAAACGCGACCAATCGCTCCCCGAGTAATCAAACCTTGGCCATTTCACCTCAGTCGGATGCCCGCCATAAGCCACTTCGTCCATCTTGTGTCTGAAATCTCAGACATGTAAGGTGATGGAAATATGAGCCATGCCTCGCAGCAATACGCCTTCACCGAGCCACGTACCGTCAAGCGGGCGCAGGTGAAGCCATCAGAACGGGAACATCAGACATCATCATCCGCGCCACGTGTCTCGCTGCTCCGGCGGCCGACCGTACGCTCGACATCCTCGAGTTCATCGCGAGCAATGGTCAGACGCAAGCCGCCACGCTCGCTCGCGAGCTCGGCATTCCGCGCTCCACGGTGTACCAATTGTTGGAGATTTTGGAGCGTCACGGACTGGTCACCCGCCTTGCCGAGCAGCGCGCGTACGGCATCGGACTCAAGACTTTCGAGCTGGGATCGGCCTATTCTCGCCAACATCGTGTATCGCAGGTCGCGCATCCGGTGTTGGCGCGTCTTGTTGACGAGACCGGCGAAAACGGACATCTGGCCGTGCTGCACGGCAACGAAATCATTTATGTGATTGAGGAGCGCGCCGCACATCGCCCGCCGCTAGTGTCAGGCGTGGGCGTGCGCCTACCCAGTCACCTGACCGCCACCGGGCGGGCCATTCTGTCCGCACTCCCCCGCAATCAGGTCCGCGCGCTATATCCCAATCGTCAGGCGTTCACCGACCGCACCGGCATCGGCCCCAAATCGCCCAAGGAGCTGGAGGCAACGCTCGCCGAAACCCAACGCACCGGTTTTGCCGAGGAACACGGAGACGTGACGCCCGGCTTTGATTCATACGCCGTCGCTGTGCGCGACTACAACGACTTTCCCATCGCCGGGCTGGCTCTCACTTTCGTGAGCGGATCGCTGCGCCCCGAACAGGAGCGGTCGCTTAAGACCAAGCTGCGGCTTGCCGGCACGGAACTGTCCCGGCGTCTCGGCGCGGTCGGCAGTTTGACATGAGGATTCGCGAGATCATCGTGCTGGCTCCTTCGCCCGATCACGATTTTCTCAACTAAGTTCACCGATTCGCTGACCGGCAACGCCAAACTCGCCGGCTTCTCGCTGACAGTGACGGCCATCATCAGCCTGGTGGTGATGACCGCCCTGCACGCACTTCTGCCGGGAGCGTAAGGCGCGTTCTTGGTTCCCTCAGTCAGCTTCTCCGCCTGGACGGTTCCCCTCAGAGAGGGGAGCCAGAACGAGTCACGCCCGAACGATTACGTTGCGCAGATCACCGATGCCTTCGACGTGCACGATGGTCTCGTCGCCTGGGTCGAGGTGGCCGGAGGCGTTCGGGGTGCCGGTCATGATGACGTCGCCAGGCAGCAGCGTGGAGAACGACGAAATGGCGGCAATCTGCTCGGGGATGCCGTGAATCAGGTTCGCGGTGGTGCCAGACGCCATCGGCACATCCTCGCCGTTCAGCGTGAAGGAAATCTTGGCGTCCTTCCAGTCGAGGTCGTCACGCATCACGATCCACGGGCCAAGCGGACAGGAGGTATCGAAGCCCTTGGCGCGCGTCCACGTGGGGTCGATGCCCTGCAGATCGCGCAACGTCACATCATTGACGCAGGTGAAGCCGAGCACGTAATCCATCGCGTTCTCGACGGTCACGTTCTTGGCGATACGGCCATCACCACGGCCACTTCCGGCTCGAAGTTCATGTCCTTGGAGCAGGCCGGGTACACAATCGGGTCGTCGGGGCCGATTACCGAGGTGGACGGCTTGGTGAAGATCACCATGTCTTCCGGCGCGTGGGCGATTTCGGAGTGGCCGGCCTCGTGCATGAACTGGGCGTGGGCCTCATAGTTCTTGGCCAGACCGTAAACCTTGGAGGGGATGACCGGGGAGAGCAGACGGATGCCATCGCCGTCGACCGGGTAACGAGTGCCGGTGGGCTTGACCTGGTCGCCGGCCAACGGATGGCCGTCCAGTTCGATGAGGTAGTCCTTGCCGTCCGTTTCGTCCTTCTGCACGAAGGCGTAGCGCGGCGAATCATTCAAAGAAAAACGTGCGAGTCTCATGCCTGTAAGCCTACTCCTTGGCGGTTCCTTCCGCAGAAGCATCCGTCCAAGGAGCAAGCAGACCGGCCTTCAATCGACCAAAACGCACGTTCGCTGGGATTGCTACTTTTCGGTCCAGGTTTTGTCATACAGCGACTGGCCGCTTTGCGTGTGCATGATGACGCGCAATGATGCCTTGCCGCTGGAGGTCTTGCACATCGAGCCCAGCAGATTCGCGGTGGATTGATAGGTGCTGTCCATAGCATCCAGTGAGGAAGCGGCGGTATCGCCTAGCGAGGCATAGCTGTCGTCGAGCACGTACTCGTACACCAAGGTGTCACCGTCGACACGGTAGTTGAAGGTGATGCCGGTGTCTGCAAACGTATCCGCTTCGGATTCAATGGAGTCCTTGAATTCCAAAGAGTCGACGAAATCCTGAATCGAATCGTACAGCCCATAATCGCCGTCGGTTAGATCGTCATGGGTTTCGCCCAACGTGTCGTCCAGCGCATCGTCAAGATTATCTTGAGCTTTGCTCTTATCGCTGCTATCACCGTTGCCCGAAGAGGACTGACTATAGAAGGAATCGGTTTTCGCCTCATCTATAGCCTTGCTGGCATACGAGGCACCGCCGACGATCAGCGCGATGACCAGTATTACCTGTATCACCATGCCCGCCGCACTGATGATGATGCCGGCGATGGCCAAGCCCTTGCCCTTGCCGCCCTGTTTCTTAATCTGGTTGAGGCCCACGATGCTCAGGATCAGACCGAGGAGTGAGACAAGGAACGAGCAGATAAAACCGGCAATAGCCAGGCCGTTGTACTTCTGGTTCGCTTCAGGCGGCACACTGCCGTAAGAACCAGACCATCCCGGCTGGCCGTTCGGTTGGCCGCCTTGCATATACGGGTTATAGGGCGTTTGCGGAGGCACGGCCCCGCCGCCCGGATATACCGGAGCACTGACGCTGCCGTAGACCGGAGGAACCGATCCGCCTGCCGGAGCCGCCCCCGGATAGGGCGAATTGGGTGCTGCCGGTGCGGGCGCGGGCGCAGCGGCAGGAGTCACTGGTGGCAAAGCTGCGTAGGCGGTACCGGCTGATTGACCGGCGCAAAAGGCTGGGTGGGCTGCTCGGCAGGTGTAAACGGCTGCGTAGGCTGTTCAACAGGAGTGAACGCTTGAGTGGGCTGCTCGCCCGCTGCGATTGCTTGGGTTGGAGCATTGTTGGCGGCGGTTCCCGTTTCCGCCGTCATCGCATTTAACGGCTCAGTCGGATTGGCGTCAGCTTGCTGCCACGGCACCTGGCCGTTCGGATTGACATTCGGATCAGTCATGACATGCACTCCTTCAACTGCATCGCACCCCACTTGCGAGATGCGCCCCTCGTCTTACGCGCCACATTGTGCGTTACAGACAACTGTACTCCTCGTGGTGAGCCTTAAGTACCCCAGGAAATTTGGCTTCCAAAAACACAAAAGCCTGAAACCGGCTATTGCCTCAGCAATATTCAGTCGGTTTCAGGCTCAATCGTTAATCCTCTGGCGAAACGACGATCTACTTCTTCAGCAGCGGTGCGACCTGCTCCTCGTAGGCGGTCAGGGCGGTGTCGATCACGTTGTGCATGTCGTAGTACTTGTACGTGCCCAGACGACCGCCGAACACGGTGTTCGGCTCGGCCTTGGCCTTGGCCTCGTACTGGGCGTACAGGGCCTTGTCCGCGTCGGTGTTGACCGGGTAGTACGGTTCGTCGCCGCGCTCGGCGAAGCGGCTGTACTCCTCCACACCACGGTCTTGTTCGGGTTCTGGGAGTCATGACGTTCCGGGTTGAAGTTCTTGAACTCGATGGCGCGGGTGTAGGGTACGTCCGCGTCGGAGAAGTTCATCACCGGGCAGCCGAAGTGGTCGCCTTCGTCGTAGCGTACTTCCTTGAAGTCCACCGTGCGCCACTTGAGGTCGCCCAGCTCATAGTCGAAGTAACGGTCCACCGGGCCCGTGTACACCACCGGCACGCCGGCGGCCTTGAGCGCGGTCTTGTTGTACGGCTGGGACTCGTCGAAGAAGTCGACGCCAAGCTCCACAGTGATGCGCGGGTCGTCGATCATGCGCTCCATCCACTTGGTGTAGCCGTCCGTGGGCAGGCCCTCCCACGTGTCCTTGAAGTAACGGTTGTCGTAGTTAAAGCGCACGGGCAGGCGCTTGATGATGGCGGCCGGCAGCTCGGACGGGTCGGTCTGCCACTGCTTGCCCGTGTAGTTCTTGATGAACGCCTCGTACAGCGGTCGGCCGATGAGCTGGATGCCCTTGTCGTTCAGGTTGGCCGGATCGGTGCCGGCCAGCTCGCCCGCCTGCCCGGCGATAAGCTTCTGCGCCTCGGCCGGCGTGTAATGCGCATGGAAGAACTGGTTGATGGTGCCCAGGTTGATCGGCAGCGGATAGACCTCGCCGTCATGCGTGGCATACACGCGATGCACGTAGTCGGTGAACGAGGTGAAACGATTCACGTAGTCCCACACACGCTTATTGGACGTGTGGAACAGGTGCGCGCCATACTTGTGGATCTCCGCGCCGGTCTCCTCATCCATATACGAGTAGGCGTTGCCGCCGATGTGGTCACGGATATCGATGATGCGCACGCGCGCGCCGGTGTGCTCCACCGCCTGCTGCGCCACCGTCAGACCGAACAGGCCCGCGCCAACGATAACGAGATCGGGATACTCAACAGAATCTGCCATGCTCAGGCAATCCTTCCGGTAATAAGCGTTCAAGCGCAAGGTTCGATTCGTCATTATCCTACCGATGAGACGAGCCATACCAAAATTACGAGCTCAAAATCAATGCTGGATTGTCACATATTTCATTCCACACAGATTTATGGCTCTTCAACGAACTCATCAACGATTTGATCCTCCGTCTCGCCGAGGAACACCTCTATGCCCCATACTGGTCACAACAGATACTCGATGAGCTGAGGAGAGACCTCCAATTACGCATAGGAGAAGAGCGTTCGGCGCAACGTATCAATGCGATGACTGCCGCATTCCCAAAGGCTCTAGTCACTGGTTACGAAAGCCTCATCAAAAATATGACATGCGACGAGAAAGACCGGCACGTACTTGCAGCAGCAGATTATTTACCCGCACAAACCTTGGTCACCTTCAACACGAAAGATTTTCCTGAAACTTCGACACAGCCTCTTCGCATCGAAGTAAAGAGACCCGATGATTTCTTCCTCGATGTATTGGATCTCGATCCAGGAAGAGTGGCAAGAGTTTGTCACACGGCACTGCTGAGCTATAAATGATATCCACAAACGCCTGAAGACTACGCAGACATGCTCCGGAAAAGCGGTGTACCCGAATTTGCGAATCGCCTCTACCCCATTCTCGATGCCTTGAGTCTGAATTGACTTCCACAGGTGTCTTCATCGTCAATAATCAAACATCCTCGAGCAAAAGTACCCCATTAAACGTTGCGCAGCTCGGCTAGGAAACGTGCCATACTGGATACGTCCGCATATACAAAGAGGAAGCATAAGCCTTGCCGAACAACGCCACTCCCCTCATCTCCGTGATCGTGCCGGTGTACAACGCCGAAGACTACCTGCGTTACTGCATTGATTCGATCCTGCAGCAGTCGTATACAAACCTCGAGGTGATTCTGGTGGACGACGGGGCCAAGGATTCCAGCCCGGCCATCTGCGATGAGTATGCGACGCAGGACAGCCGCGTCACCGTGATCCATCAGGAAAACGGCGGCATCGCCAAGGCCCAGAACACCGGCCTCGATGCCGCGCATGGCGAGTACATCGCGTTCTCCGACAACGACGACATCCTCAACCGCCGCAATATCGAATACCTGCTGCACGCGTTGCAAAACACCGGCGCGGATATGAGCAAGGCACGCTGGCGTCAGTTCGGCGTCTCCCAGCTGGGCGAGGTGTCCAAAGAGGCCGAGACGGGCGCGCAGCGCCCGGCAAAATCACTGTGTTCGAGCACCCGCTCGCCGCCTACCAGACCGTGTTCTGCAAAAGCCTGCGACTGCTCGGCAGCAAGCTCGGCCGCAACACCGAGGCCCGCTACTTCAACGAGGCGAACTGGTGCCGCCTGTACAAGCGCGAGCTGTGGGACGGCCTGCGGTTCCCCGAGGGCCATTACGCGCAGGATATCCGCATGGCAGGCCCCCTGTACGCCCGCATGGGCAAAGTGGCCGACATCGATTGCGTGCTCTATTACTGGCTTCAGGAGCCCGACTCGGTGACGCACTCGAAGCGAACCGCCGCATTCTGGCATGACAACGTACTTTCCGCAGCCGAGAACTTCCAGTTCACTCTGGAACAGGGCATCACCCCGTGCCGGAACTACTTCGGCCTGACCGCCAGCGTGCGCGATGAAGCAAAGGCCTCAAGCGCTCGGCTCCGAAGAACTACATGACAGCGACTGGCAGAACCATCTCGATGACGTGGCCACCATGCGCGCCTGATCAGCAAGCTGAGCATCGGCGAACGCCTGAAATGCGCGGTACTTGCCACGATTCGCTCCTGCGAGAACGTTGTGTATGACAACCGCATTCACTCGATGAAGTAGAGCAATAGCCGAGCCAGCAAACCCTTATCATCAGCAAGCTAGGGCGCGCTGGCTTACCTTCCTATCGTCAACTATGACTAGTCCCAGCAGGAATACTGGCAACACCGGGAGCACATACCGTCCCTGTATTCCTTGGAACACTCCGAATCGACTCATCGATTCCAAGTCATTCCAAGTCATTCCCACAAAGAGCACGAACGCTGCTATCTCAGCAGCTGCAATCACTAGGGCCAAGATCAGGAACCGATACTTTCCCACCCATGCGGACGGTGCCATACGAACAGCCCCAGTTGTCTTCACCGTATACACCAACGCCGCAAGCCAAACCAGTACAAGCACAACCGACATCACGGTATACCAGACTGGAAGCTGAGTGAGGTGATAAGTCCCAAGAAATATCATGGAACGAACTATCTTGCCGATGGTGAGTATCGGATGGGACAGCGCAACGCTCATGTTATGCGATACATTCACTTGCACCAACGAACTACTAAACAGCACGCTCCAAGGAAGGTACAACACCCCCATCAGCGCCGCCGCAACGCCAACAAATTCCACTTTGCGCCGCACAGTCATTACCGCAGATGGCAGGAATAGCGCGGCACCTGCCACAAGCGCATAGGACAGCTTCTCACATGCCAGAGCCCATGCCAGCACTCCCAATGCCACAGTGCACGGCAGAGAAATCACATGTTTGTTCCCTGCAATCGCAGCGATGGCCGCCACCATACAGGCCGAAAGCGCCACAATCATGCCATCAATCATCAGGCTCGATGCCACAAACGCCACCGGTGGAATAACTAATAGCAACGCCATCAGCGATTTCCAACGCGGCAACAGCGCAATGGCAAAGCATCCCATAATCGCATACAGAATGCTGTTGGATATTCGCGCCGCCTGCCACTGCGCATATGGCGACAGGTTCACCAGCATGGCTATTTTCATGCCAATGGCCTGAGGCAGATAATCAAGCGGGAAATATGCGTTGGACCGGTTGGATCGTGTCTCATTCGGAACAACAATCTGACTAGCTGGCATAATATCAGCGGATCGCTGCCCGTCTTGCAACGAATCACCACGCCAAGCTCGCTCCAATGCATCGAAAACCAATATATTCCCGCACCGGGAATCATCAGCAAGCGATCATCACCCTTGAGGTACTGCTTTTTTATGGCATTACCATGTTTGTCCTTGCCCTTTACGGAGGATTCAACGATTGACCGGTAGCCAACGCATACGTAGACAACGGATGCATGTCGGGATCTGGAATGGTAAGAGAACCGACTGAACAACGAACATGCAGGCCTGCAGTGTGAACAACACCAGAAAAATCGCGATATTACAGGAAGCCCCTTTAACACATGCGCCACACGTTTCATGCCATCCCACCTTCCTGTTAGTCGTCCACAGTCTACCGCAAGCGTGCACCCCAACATCATCCGCCCAGTGTATCTTGAATGACTTTATCCCGGGCTTTTTATTACAATGCGCAAGTACGTTGTTTATAGAAATGAGCGAGCAGAGTGGACGACATCCAAAACGACCAGGAGCCCTCAGCGCCAGAAACTGGCATAGACTTGGAGAAAACCGGAGTCCCAGCTGTTCCCTCAAACCAGGATGGCGACCAGCAGAACAGCAAATTACCGCTGCCTTTCGCGTTGAATTTCAGCTTACTAATGGCCTCAAGGCCTATGTCCGCGCTGGCCAAAGCCGTATCTCTCCTGTATGCCCTGCTAAAAAAGCGGCCCAAATGCCCTATACGTTGTACGTAGTGTACTGGCACTCATCGACTCCGCAGCAGTGCTGTTCATTCAGTGGGGAATGTACAAAGAGCCCACCTATGCTGACCCGGATGCCATAGACGCCAATACTAAACTCTTTGACAGCATTCCCGGCCAACTCACCAAGTTCGTATCCCAGATGTGGATGGAACAAAAGTATATATGGCTGCTCAACTTCCTAGTGTTGGGCATGGTGCACCTCGCACTGGTGTTCGTGCTAAATCGCTTCTGGGTGGCGACCGCCATATTCTCCATTGTCATGTCTGTATTCGCCGTGGCGAACAGCATCAAGGTTTCTCTTCGCAATGAGCCGGTTATCCCTTCTGATCTGGGATTTTTCTCCAGCGGCAATGGCGGAGAAATTACGTCATTCATTCCCAAGAACAGACAGTCTTTGGTCAACGGAACCATCACCATGCTCATTTGGCTGACCATTATTTGCTTGGCTCTGCAACTCATCGACGGTCGCCGTTGCGTGATTCCTTGCCATTGGTGGCGTCCATTTCGCAACGTAAAAACTATCATTGGCAACTGCATTCGCATCATCGCCGCAGTGCTCAGCGTTACCTTGTTATGGTCGTTCACATGGAATCTGGGAATCAATGATTCATGGTCCTATAACTGGGCCAAGAGCTTAGGAGATAACCCCAAACCGTGGAGCACGGTGGCCGATGCCACCGGCAACGGACCGACCATGAATTTTCTGCGATTAGCCCATACCAAAACCATGGATAAGCCCGAAGATTACAGTGAAGAAACCATGGCAGCGCTGGCCAAACGCTATAAGAAGAGCGCAAAAATCACCAACGAATCCCGCGCCAATAAACTCACTGATAACACCGTGATCATGATTCTTTCAGAATCGTTCTCCGATCCAACGCGAGTGCCGGGTATTACATTTACCGAAGACCCGATGCCCAATATTCGCGCGTTGAAAAACACGACCACCGCTGGTTTGATGCTTTCTCCAAGCATCAGTGGAGGCACCGCGAATATCGAACATCAGCCTTAACCGGACTCAGTCTGGCATTGTTCGATAATTCCATGCAATCCCCCTACCAAGAGCTGGTTCCACATCAAAAGTCACCATACACATTCAATCAAATTTGGAATAGCGTATACGGCAAAAATGGTTCTGTGGCATTCCATCCTTTCTACAAGCACATGTATTTGCGTGATAGCGACTACAAGAAATTCGGTTTCAGCAAACTGTATACGTTGGACAGCAAACCAGAAATCACACATCAAGATCACCTCGGAACCTCACCTTATGTGAGCGATGCTGCCTCATACCAAAATGTCCTTGATGCGCTCGGCAACAGCGACCACGCACAATTCATTCAGTTGGTCACTATGCAAAATCACACACCGTATGATGACTATTATCCTGACAATCAGTTCAGAGAAGCCGATGTTTCTGAACTTTCCGATGATGAAAAATGGGATATCGACAGTTATGCCAAAGGTGTTGATATCACGGATCAGGCTACTGAAGACTTTTTGAATCAGCTTAATTCGACGGATAAGCCAATCACTGTTATCTTCTACGGCGATCATCTACCCGGCGTTTACAATACTGCAGCAGCCGACGAAAACAATGCAATTCCGCTGCATGAAACTGATTACTTCATCTGGTCGAATCAGGCTTCCGTGTCCGCTGGCACCAAACTCGATTCACAGACTTCCAGCTACACATCATCAAACTATTTCATGGCCCTAGCCGCTGAACATCTCGACGCCAAAGTATCGCCCTATCTGGCAATGCTTACACAAGCGCAAACGCAAATTCCAGCGATTAGCCGTCTGGTTAGCTCTAATGCCTCATGGGGTGATGGTAGTACCGTTTACCTAGATGCCGAAGGCAATCACGTGACAAGCAAGAACCTCTCAAAAGAGGCAAAGCAGATGCTCCATGATTACCGTTTGGTGCAGTATGACATGACTAAGGGCAAAAACTACCTCAGCAATTACGGATTCTTCGACGTTCAATAGATCTTGAATAGTCTGACTGTATTTCAGACTTCCTATTACAATATTCATGTACGTTATTGAAGAAATGAGTGAGCATAGTGGACGATACCCAGGATAATCAGGAGTTCACAGTAGAAGAAGCCGACACAAACGGTACGACTTCGGCGGAAAGCAGCCAATCCTCTGCTCATTCAGACCGAGACGATAATTCTCAAGAGGCTCAAAAGAGTAAACCGTCGCTGCCTCCAATCTTCCAGCAGATCCGAGCACAGCTCAACACGTTGATGGCCTCTCAAACTATGACTGCGCTTTCCAAAGCCCTGACAGTCTTGCACTCCGTATTCAAGAAACGACCTCGATTCCCTTACCTCCTGTACATAATGGTGATGGCAATCGTCGATTCAGCGCGGTGCTGTTCATTCAATGGGGAACCTATACGGAGCCGACCTATACCGCCCCGAGCACAGTGGACGAAACCACACGGCTGATGAACAGCATCCGCGGTCAACTCACGCGCTTCGTCGCACAGATGTGGATGGAGCAAAAATACATCTGGCTGCTTAATTTCTGTGTTCTGGGCATGGTCTACCTGGTGCTGATTTTTGTGCTGAACCGATTCTGGGTGGCAACAGCCTTATTTGCGATTATCACGAGCGTATTCGCTGTGGCGAATCACATCAAAATCCAGTTGCGCAATGAACCGGTCATTCCCTCGGATTTGAGCTTCATTTCCAGCGGCAACGGAGGAGAAGTCGCATCATTTATCCCCAAAGACAGCCAGGCATTAGTAAACAACACCATCACCATGCTCGTCTGGCTTACGATTGCATGCCTGCTGCTTCAATTTATTGATGGTCGCCGTTGTGTGATTTCCTTCCACTGGCGTCGTCCATTACGCAACACAAAAACAATAATCGGTAACTGCACACGTATTGTTGCAGTCATTGTCAGCACATCCCTGCTGTGCTCGTTCACCTTGAACCTCAACACGGTAGGTTCATGGAGCCACAATTGGGCACAGGCGTTGGGTGATAGCCCTACCTTATGGGACGCTGCCGGCGATGCCAGTCTGAATGGCCCCACAATCAATTTCTTGCGCTTGGCGAATCCAAAAACCATGACGAAGCCAAGACTACAGTCAAGCGACCATGCAGGAAATCGCTCAACGATATAACAAGATAGCCGAAAAAACCAACCAGTCCCGCAGCAATAATCTCACGGACAATACCATGATCATGATTCTGTCGGAATCGTTCTCTGACCCAACGCGCGTTCCCGGCATCACCTTGTCGGAAGACCCGATGCCTAATATTCGAGCGCTCAAAAATACCACCACTTCCGGCCTAATGCTTTCGCCTGGGTACGGCGGAGGCACAGCCAACATCGAATACCAAGCTCTCACCGGCTGGGATTTGGCACTATTCGACAATTCAATGCAGGTGCCCTATCAGCAGCTCGTCCCACACCAGAAAGTCACAGAAACTTTCAATCAGCTCTGGAATGACCGATACGGTGCTAGCGGATCCATCGCTTTCCACCCGTATTACAAAAACATGTATTTGCGTGACATCGACTATAAGAAGTTCGGTTTCAGCCATTTTTATACGCTGGACAGTAATCCGCCAATCACGCATCATGATGGATTAGACAACTCTCCATATGCCAGCGACGCGGAAGCCTATCAAAATGTAGTTGATGAACTGCAGAACAGCAATCATCCGCAGTTCATCCAATTAGCGACGATGCAAAACCATCCTCCATACAGCGATTGGTATTCTGATAATCAGTTCAAGGATGCCGACACCACCAATTTGCCGGCCGATGAAAAAACAGGAGTCGATACATACATCAAGGGCGTCAGCATTACCGATCAAGCAACCACCGATTTCCTCAACCAGCTTGATGCAATTGACCAGCCGATTACCGTCATATTCTATGGAGACCATCTACCCGGCGTGTACACGACTGCACGCGCCAGCTCGAAAAATACCATTACCATGCAGGAGACAGATTATTTCATCTGGTCCAATGAGGCATCAGCGTCAGCCGGGACGAAACTCGATCCGGCAGCTGCCGCTACTAGCTACACCTCTCCAAACTATTTCATGGCCATGGCCAGCGACCATATGAACACCAAAGTATCTGCTTATATTGCGTTCCTCTCCGCAATGCGGGCTGAGATACCCGCCACGGAGCGACTCACGCTTGGCGTCAGCGGCGTCACCGACAATACACCAACTGTCTATTTAGACGCGAACGGCAACGTTGTAAGCAAGAAAGAACTGTCCTCACAGCAGAAGAAGCTACTCAACGATTATCGTCTTATTCAATACGACATGACTGCTGGGAAAAACTATCTCAGCAGCACAAAGTTCTTCGACGTGAAGTAAACCGGCAAGCCACACCACAAAATTGGTTATCTGCGTAGTGAATTCAAAATTGCCTTGATTTTGCGCGGTATAGCGGTAATCAGCAAACCAACCTTGAACGATGTCGACTCTTTTACGGACTGAATCTCCATGCTCTTGGAAGACAACGACTGTTCTAATAGCGCTTGATTCGAGCACAAAGAATTTATGCGCTCCTCATAACTCTTCGAGGATGCAATACGCGCATCAATCATCAAGTCAACCATCACATCATCATCGGCACTAGAGGCAGTTGAGGAACCCAGTGAATCGAATATTCCTCTCCACAGGCGCGCGAAATCATAATTGGACATACCCACCATGCTGTTGAAGGCAATATCCCCCAACTGCTTCATCTTTTCGGGGTTCTGCCACAAACCACAAATAGCAGATGCCGCTGCAGATCGGTTTCCTTGCCCCACCTGGATAACGCTCTCGTCTTGAACCAAAGTCAGATACGGCAAAGCGTATATAACGCTTGGAATGCCCACTGTTTTCGCTTCGGCCAAAGCAATAGGGTAGCCCTCATATAGAGATGTATGAAGATACACACTGGCTTTCTGTAGGTAAGGAAGTACATTATCCTGAGCACCTACAAAACTCACAGCATCAGATAGATCAAGAGAATCTCGCAACTGGCGAAGCTGTTGTTCCGTTGCATCATCTGCAAAAGGACCAACCATAATCAGATGTGCATCAGGACACTGTTTGACCACTTCAGCCATAACCCGCAATGCCTCATCCGGACGCTTATCGAATAATGACAGGCGCCCAACCCATACAATGTTATAAGAATCAAGCGCCGCGCGTTTCGACGAATCCGGCTCGATGGTTAATGGATTAATGGTCTGCCATACATGAGCATTGAATAGTTGCCAGAAACGTGTATTCACATCAGATAACGTTATGACGCCATCTGAGTATCGATACGCCAAAGCCAACTCGGCGCGCATACAATCTGCGTCGAACATGCAACGCATGACGCCATGAGTGTAGATGAGGAAAGATACGCCGCTCATCTTGCAGAGCAGCATATCCCAGGGAAGCGTTTGTCCAAGCCATTGCCCGTACACTAGAGCGTCAACTTGCTCCGCATTGAGGATATCCGCTAACGCTTTTGCCCGGTTCTCGTAGTTCTCCGCATTCGCTTTGCAGTAACTCGGAATAATGCGGCGCTCAACAATCTGGTTCACTTCGTACTCATATGCACCAGTGTCATCGTCGGTAATCAGCACTACCCGATATCCCATGCCGGCCCAAAGGTTGGCAAGGAATGCCGTCACGCGTTCAGCACCGCCGATGGATAGCCCCGAGTAATAGAGCGCAACTGTATGAACAGTCCTTTTTGGCTGTGCCAGGCCCGCTATCGGCCCTAATGCTCGCACGGCCTCTACCGAATTAATCCAGTATTTGGAAGCAACGGCAGATACGATTCCCGCGACCCCGTACTTATTGGAAGCTTCAACAAGTAAGGATTTTCGTAATGATGGCTCACCGCTCACCAATGCGTCAGCATATTCAGCAATATCCAATACATGCCTCTATCGAAGATAAGATCAATCGAGTCTATTAATCTGAATCGCTCGGCTGCTCAGCATGCCAGCCTCACCGTTGCGATCATTGCGAATAGCAAAATAACCGCTGTTCTCATCGTTCGTGAATGCGATCATCTGCGGATCATCGCCGGGTTTTTCAACAGATCGCAGAGTGGCATAAATCTTGAACTCACCATTGTTGAAGATATCAAGCGGCATTTCAAAACGCATAGTCCGGTGCCCACGCTGCGTGATGGCATGCCAAGATTGTCGGTCTGCGATCCCGCATCATAAGCATGTCCACTGCGACGAGAATCAAGCAACGCAATACCGATGTACGCTTCCCGGTCTTCATTAAACTCATATTCGATTTCAAATTCGAGCGGCTCAACACCATCAGCCACCGATGAACTCGATATATTGACCTTAAGGGTGGGCACTCGTTCACTAAGACCCGTAGGATACTCTTTATCGTCTGTTTCATTATTGGCATCATCACCAAGGGGACCTGCATTCTTCTTGAAGTTCTCCAGCGTGTAACGATCTGCTACATCGTCCTGGTTTCCGGACGCAATAATCTCTCCATCCTTTATGAGGATAGCCTTATTGCAATATTTCTTAACCGAATCCATGGAGTGAGTTACCAAAATAACTGTCTTCGTGGGATCTTGCTTCACTTCGGTGAAGAAATTATCACACTTACGTTGGAACGCTTCATCGCCCACAGCCAATACTTCATCCAAGACCAGTATGTCACCCTTAGCCTTAATGGCGACCGCAAATGCCAAACGCACCTGCATACCACTGGAATAGTTCTTTAGCTTCTGGTCCATGAATTCGCTAAGCTCTGAAAACTCAACAATGTCGTCATACATTGCATCGATTTCTTCTTGGCTAAATCCTAAAAGGGCACCGTTAAGGTACACATTCTCTCGACCGGTCAGTTCAGGATTGAAACCAACGCCAAGCTCAATGAATGAGACCAGTTTCCCGTCAACAGAGATTGAACCTTGATCCGGCATATAAATGCCCGAAATCAACTTCAACAGTGTCGATTTTCCGCTTCCGTTTCGACCGACAACGCCAAAGAAATCCCCTTCTTTGACCTCAAAGTTGATATCGTGCAGCACATGCTGCATCTTGTATCCGCTAATTCCTTTAGTCCAGTTGATAACGGCCTGTTTCAGGCCTGACGCCTGCTCCGTCGGCAACCGAAATGATTTGGCTACGTGCTCAACTTTCAGCACAGTCTTACGATTGTCCATCGTGCCCTCTTGTGCGTTATTCATCACAGCACCTCCGCGAATTTCTGACTGTACTTACGGAATATATGAATACCCAACCATAGGATAAAGAAAGTCAAGGCAACAGGGATGAGACGAATACCCCAGTTGCTGATCTCCTTCCACACTGTTGGCGTGGTATCCGGTGCGATGAGGTTATGCCTAATATCCTGAATAATCTGGGCCGGCGGGCTCAGCAACATAATTTTCGCGAAATAGGATTATTCGTTTTTTCAGTTACCAGCGACAGAGGATAGATAATAGGCGTTGCATAGAAGAACACCTGCATGAGCACTTCCCAAATATGCTGCATATCACGGAAATACACATTCAATGCGGCTAGCAACAGGGCCGTTCCCAAAGCAAGAGCATAGAATTCTATGAAATTAAGCGGGAGCCACAACACATTCCAGGTGAAGTGCACTATTAAAATTAAA
>ENA-OQMZ01000434-OQMZ01000434.1-human-gut-metagenome-genome-assembly--contig:-NODE-434-length-18131-cov-2.190902_pt1 | contig 18131 bp, 26 predicted proteins | sample MGYA00242621_ERZ504862 | MGnify/ENA primary metagenome ERZ504862 (study PRJEB26092, sample SAMD00036393) | human gut metagenome | host: Homo sapiens | study: EMG produced TPA metagenomics assembly of... | reverse complement strand
AGCCGAGGATGGCCAGCAGCATACCCAGAATGCCGACGGAGAAGTTGTTGACCAGCATCTCGAAACCGGCGGGGATATGGCCTTCTACCTTCTTATCGAATTGCTTGATGACCCAGCCGGCCAGAGGCCCATGACCATAGCACCCATCAGCATGGTGTAGTCCGAGCCGCAGATGCAGCCCACCACGGCGATGGCGGCGATGACACGGCCGCGGTCGCCTGCAATCATCTTGCCGCCCTGCCCTGCAATGAGGATGGGCAGCAGGTAGGTCAGCATCGGGGAGACCATGCTGGCCAGCTTTTCGTTGGGGAACCAGCCGCTTCAATGAACAGAGCAGTGAGGAAGCCCCACGCGATGAATGCGCCGATATTCGGCATGACCATGCCGCTGAGGAACTTGCCAAAGCGGGAAACAGCGTTTTTCATTTGTAGCTCTCCTTTTTCACTTGAAAGGCAGGCGGTGCAGCTCCTGTGGCATGGGAGCTGCGGCCTGCGGACGGTTGTTCGGAGGAGCTTTCGTTTCGTTCTGGCACTATTCTAGCCGATACTGCGCCGGATTTCAATGGTGACAAGCGGTGGGGTTGTCACCGGAGGATGGTGACACCAGTGGCTGATACGGCAACATTTCCAATGGATGCGCGGGTGATTTGTGCATATTTGCTGATGCGCCGGGATACAAGACGGGAACAAGGAAGCTTTTGTCACCGGGCAATAGTGACAAAAAACACACAACTTCTTTTCTGCGTTGGGGGCTGGCAGACGGGGTGGCACTATGTTACAATAGAAGCAATGGGTAACTTTTGGGAAAAGGAGAGAAGCAACATGGGTGCGGTGTATCGTGAGGAACTGTCGGCAAATGCACGGAAGCTGATCGAGCAGCTGCTCAGCCTTCCGCAGGCTGGGTGACGGCGGCGGCGCTGGCTGAAAGCATCGGGGTCAGCCGCCGCACCGTGCTGCGGGAGCTGCCCGCTGTGGAGCAGTGGATGCAGGCTGCGGGGCGCATTTTGTGCGGAATCCCGGCAAGGGTCTGCTGCTGGATGAAGCGCCGGAGCGGCGAGACGCACTGCGCACCCAGCTGAACAGCGGCGACAGGAAAGAACTTTCCCGCGCAGAGCGGCGGCAGCAGCTTTTGACAAGGCTGCTCAGCGAGCAGGAGCCCTGCAAAACAGCGGTACTGGCACGGGCGCTTGGCATTTCGGAAAGCACGCTGTCTGCAGACTTGGATGAACTTGAGACCAAGCTACACCCCTACCGGGTGGAGATGTTCCGCCGCCCCGGCGTGGGGGTCTGGCTGCAGGGGGATGCTTCTTCCTACCGGAGGGTGGTGTCTGCCCTGCTGCGCAGCAGTATGCCGGAAAAGGAACTGGCAGAGGTGCTCTGCGGACGGATGCCGGAAAACGAGATCTTCTCGACCCTGCTGGATACAAAAACGGCCGAAAAGGTCTGGGCGGCTTTGCAGCAGTTTGAACAGGAAGAGCAGCTCCATCTGCCGGATGCAGGCTTTCTGGCGCTGGCGATCCATTGCACCCTGACCATTCAGCAGCTGCGGCAGGGCGGCGACAAGGGCAGCGCCCCCCAGAGGCTGCGCCCGGCGGGCAATCATGCTGCCCGGCTGGTGGCGGCGCTGAACCGCGCCTTCGGGCTAACCCTGCCGTCTGAGGAAGCGCAGTATCTGGAACTGTATCTCTCCGCCTATCTGGGCGCAGAGGACCCTTGGGGCAGCGCACAGGAGATGGAGTTGCGGAATCTGGAAGCCGCCCTTATCCGGGAAATGGAAAAGGCGCTGCACACAGACCTTTCCGGTTACACCTCCCTGCGGGATGACCTGTACTGCCACCTGCGCCCCATGCTGCTGCGGGTGGAGCAGAACATTCGTACCGAAAACCCCCAGCTGGACACCATCCGCACCGACTACCCCGGCCTGTGGAAAGCCACCCGCGCCGCCTGTGATGCGGTGCAGCAGCAATTCGTTCTGCCCGCCATCTCGGACGACGAAGCGGCCTACTTGCCATGCACTTTGGCGCAGTGCTGGAACAGAATGCCATGTTCCGGCTGCGGCTGCGGGTGGTAGTGGCCTGTCCGCTGGGCATGGGTTCCAGCCGCTTTCTGGCTTCCCGGCTGGGAAACGAGTTTCCCTCTTTGCAGGTAGAGGGGTGCTGCTCGGTGCGGGAGCTGAACACTGCCGACCTGCGTCGGAGAAAAATCGACTTCATTATCTCTACCGTGCCGCTGGAACTGGATTACCCGGCGGTGTGCATCAGCCTTCCCTGCTGGAGCCAGACCGTGCCGTGCTGAAGGACGCTATCACGCGGTACAGCCAGAACCGCGCAGAACCGGAACCGGCGGTGCAGCCTGTGCAGGATGCACCGCACGCAGGCTCCAAGCTGCAGTATTATGCACGCTTGACCCGGTCCATGACCGGGCTGCTGGAACATCTGACCATCCAGCCCGTCAAGGCTCCCGGCAGCCGCGCTGCCTCATCCATGCAGCGGCGCAGCTGTTCTGCCCGCAGGAAGCGGACGCCCGGCTGGTGGAGCAGCAGCTTCGCCGCCGTGAAACACTGGGCGATACCTACATCAAACCCCTGTATGCCCTGCTGCTCCATTGCAGGACAAGTGCGGTAAAGGACTGCCGCTTGGGCTATCTGCAGGCACAGCCGCCGGTCTATGAGCCGGGGCGCATCGTGCTGGGGGCACTGGTGCTGCTGGCCCCGGATGACGGGAACGGCGTCCCGGTGGAGGTCATGCAGAATGTCAGCGGGCAGCTGATCGAAACGCCCCGGCTGATGGAGCACTGCGCACCGGCCAGCAGCAGGAAGCGGCAGACCTGCTGGAACAGGGCTTTGACCGTGGCTTTTTTGCGGACTGCAAACCGCCGCACACAAAATGAACTGAAAACGCACTCCCGGCTTTTGCCTTTTGGCAGAGCGGGAGTTTTTTTGCTATTATAACAAGATACCTATTAGAGCACTTTTGAATCAAAAATCATGTATCCCAGAAAGTTGGCGAAAAGCACCAAAAACGCGCAGTGCAATTTGTTGAAACAACAGCTTGACAGGGGCGAAAACTGTTGGTATTATAATGCCAGAGCTTTCGTTTCAACAGTTTTGAGTTTCATAACAACAATCGTGAAGGAGGCTGTTGTTTCCATGATCTACACCGTAACATTGAATCCGGCGCTGGACAAGACCGTTGAGATTCCGAACCTTGCGCTGGACACCGTAAACCGGATCACCAAGATGCGTACCGATCCCGGTGGCAAGGGCATCAACGTCAGCAAGGTGATCGCAAAGCTGGGTGGGACCAGCAAGGCCATCGGCATTCTGGCCGGTAACAGCGGCAAAGCCATTCAGGACGCATTGGACGGTGAAGGGCTTGCCCACAACTTCCGTTTCGTGCCCGGCGAGACCCGCACGAACCTGAAGGTCATCGACCCGGAAAACCACACCAACACCGACATCAACGAGCCGGGCATCGAGGTGGATGCCCCGGAGCTGACCGCCCTGCTGTACGACCTGCTGAAGGAACTGAAACAGGGGGATATCGTGGTGCTGGCAGGCAGCCTGCCGAAGGGTGCCCCCAAGGACACCTACTACACATGGGTGGAATCCTGCAAAAAGGCAGGGGCAAAGGTCTTTCTGGATGCAGACGGCGAGCTGCTGGCAGAGGGGCTGAAGGCTGCTCCCTATCTGGTCAAACCCAACAACGACGAGCTTTCCCGCATGATGGGCCGGGAGCTGAAAACGCTGGATGAACTGGCCGATGCCGGTCAGGCGCTCATCCGCAGGGGCATCGAACATGTGGTGGTGTCCATGGGCGGTCGGGGTGCGCTGTATCTCCGCAAGGACAGCGTGATCTACGCTCCGGCACTGAAGGTCAAAGTGGGCAGCACGGTGGGTGCCGGCGACAGCGTGGTCGCCGCTCTCGCCTACGCCGAAGCGGAAGGCTTAGCGAAGAAAACACCGTTCGCCTGTCCATCGCCACGGGAGCCGCCAATGTGATGTGCAGCGGCACACAGGCCGCAGAGCGCAGCCAGATCGAAGAACTGCTGCCGCTGGTCACCTTCCAGCATCTGTAAAACTTCTTGAAAACACAACGGTAACTGTTATAATAAAAGGAGAGTTTCATTATGAAAGTCAAAGCTGTTCGTCTGCACGCCGCCAACGATCTGCGTCTGGATACTTTTGAACTGCCGGAGATCAAGGACGATGAGATCTTGGTCAAGGTCGTTTCCGATAGCATCTGCATGTCTACTTACAAGTGCGCCATCCTCGGCACTGGTCACAAGCGTGTGCATCCGGATGTAGCCGAGCACCCCGCCATCATGGGTCACGAGTTTGCCGGTGACATCGTCAAGGTGGGCAAGGCACATCAGGACAAGTTCAAGCCCGGCATGAAGTTCACCCTGCAGCCTGCCCTGAACTACAAGGGCACCATGTGGAGCCCCGGTTACTCCTACGAGTTCTTCGGCGGCGATGCTACCTACTGCATCATCCCGGCCGAGGTCATGGAGCTGGGCTGCCTGCTGGAGTACAAGGGCCGTGCTTACTACGAGGCTTCTCTGGCCGAGCCTATGAGCTGCTCCATCGGTGCTTTCAACGCCGCCTACCACACCAAGATGGGGGTGTACCATCACGATATGGGCATCAAGAAGGGTGGCAAGCTGGCGATTCTGGCCGGCGCAGGCCCCATGGGTCTGGGTGCTCTGACCTACGCACTGCACCGTGATGTGCGCCCCGGCATGGTGGTGGTCACCGATATCAACGAGGATCGTCTGGCCCGTGCGGAGTCCCTCTTCCCCCCGAAGGAGGTCAAGGAGAAGGACGGCATCGACCTGTACTTCGTCAATACCGCCAACATGGCAGACCCCGCTGCCGAGCTGCGGGAGCTGACCGGCGGTACCGGCTTTGATGATGTGTTCTGCTACGCCCCCATCGCGCCGGTGGTGGAGCTGTCCAGTGCTGTGCTGGGTCGTGACGGCTGCCTGAACTTCTTTGCAGGCCCCACCGACAAGCAGTTCAGCGCCAAGATGAACTTCTACGATGTGCACTACAATTCTACCATGTCATGGGCACCACCGGCGGTAATACCGCCGACATGATCGAGTCGCTGGAACTGACCGCCGCTAAGCGCATCGATCCGGCTGTGATGGTCACCCACATCGGCGGTCTGAACGCCGCTGCCGAGACCACCCTCAACCTGCCCAAGATCCCCGGCGGCAAAAAGCTGATCTACACCCACCTGACCATGCCCCTCATCGCCCTGACCGATCTGCGTGCCAAGGGCGAACAGGACAACGACCCCCGCTATACCGCACTGGCTGACATCGTGGATGCCCACAACGGCCTGTGGTGCCCGGAAGCAGAGGAATATCTGCTGGCAAACTTCAACCCGGAGGACTAAGCAGAACGTGCCATGGGACAGGACAAACGCAGACAGGAGGAATCCCCCATGGAACAACGCCGCAATCAAATCGTGGAGCTGGTGAACCGCAAAGGCAGCATTAGCTTTGCCCAGCTCAAGGAAGCTTTCCCTTCCGTTTCGGAAATGACCCTGCGCACCGACCTGAAAGCACTGGATGAAGCCCGCCGTGTGGTGCGGGTGCATGGCGGTGTCAAGTCGGTGGAGCAGGTGGTAGGTACAGACGACCTGCTGAGCCGCCGTGCCGCCCGCAATGCCGAAGCAAAGCAGATCATTGCCGAAAAAGCCATTGCTCTGCTGCGCCCCAACACCACCCTGTTTCTGGATTCCGGCAGCACCGCCACAGCAGTGGCCCGGTGCATCCCGGATCAGCCCATGCTCATCTACACCAGCGGCCTGAGCTGCGCCATGGAGCTGGCAAAGCTGGAAAAGCCCCATGTATCCCTGCCGGGCGGCAGCCTGAACCGGTTCAGCATGAGCGTCTGCGGTGCACAGAGCATCCAGACGATGGAGGCATCAACTTTGATTTGCTGCTGCTGGGCGTGACCAGTTACAGCCCGGAAACCGGTTTTACCTGCGGCGTGGAGGATGAAGCACGGCTCAAGCAGACCGTGCTCCGCCGCTGTGAGCAGAAAGCCGTGCTGCTGGATTCCTCCAAGATCGGACTGAAAAGCACGTTCCACATCTGCGAGCTGTCCGATATTGATATTGTGATCTCGGACGGAAAGCTGCCCGTAGAATTTTTACAGGCCTGCCGGAACGCAGGCGTAACGGTACTATAAAAGGAGTATTATTATGAAGATCATCCGCGCAAAAGATTATCAGGATATGTCCCGCAAAGCGGCCAACATCATCTCCGCACAGGTCATCATGAAGCCGGACTGTGTACTGGGTCTTGCCACCGGCGGCACCCCGGTGGGCACTTATGCCCAACTGGTGGACTGGTACAACAAAGGCGATTTGGATTTCTCCGAGGTCACTACTGTCAATCTGGATGAGTACCGCGGCCTACCCAAGGAGCACCCCCAGAGCTACTGGTATTTCATGAATGAGAACCTGTTCAGCAAGGTGAATATCGACCCGGCCAAGACCAACCTGCCGGACGGCACCAATCTGGACACTGCCGCCGAGTGTGCCCGTTACAACGGTATCATCCACAAGCTGGGCGGCATCGACCTGCAGCTGCTGGGCATCGGCCCCAATGGTCATATCGGTTTCAATGAGCCGGGCGAAGCCTTTGAGCTGGAGACCCACTGCATCGACCTTGCACCCACTACCATCGAAGCCAACAAGCGCTTCTTTGACGGCAACGAGGCCCTTGTCCCCAAACAGGCATACACCATGGGCATCAAGACCATCATGCAGGCACGCAAGGTGCTGGTGGTAGCAACGGTAAAGCAAGCACAGGCCGTCAAGGACGCCGTGACCGGCCCTGTGACCCCTGCCTGCCCCGGCAGCATCCTGCAGCTGCATCCGGACTGCATCCTTGTGGCAGACGAGGAAGCACTGAGCCTGCTGTAAACTCCCAAAGCCAACTTCTTCATTTACCATAACTTGCTTAAGATCCAACCAAAGCACAGAAAGGGCCGGACTCGTTGCACGGGTTCGGCTCTTTCTGTCAGAAATAAGATTTATCTTGCTATCTTACGCAAAGAGCAACTCCAAAAGAGCCGTCATGGAGATGGTGGGTTCGCCTGCTGCGGGATTTACGCTGAAAATATGCTGAAAAGAGGTCACCCCGATCGGTGGCCTCTTTTTTGCTGCCGCGAACTGTCTGGCTGCGGCAGCGGATAACAGCAATGTCCATTGCGCTTTGTTTTGCCCGGATGCGCACCCGCAGAAAGCTCTCCCTCGTCAAACTGCCCAAAATACGCCCTTAAAAGTTTACTTGACGCAATTCTCGAATCAATATATAATTGGGTCAGAAACCAATCATAGAAAAGGATGATTCCCAATGGCGCGCAGATACGACAGCAAAGAAGCAAAACGGCGGATCCTGACCGCCTGTGTCCGGCTTTTTCTGGAAAAAGGCTACACGAACACCAAGGTTGCAGAAATTTTAAAGGAAGCAGATGTTTCCGCCGGGTCGTTCCAGAATATTTTCCGCACCAAGGACGGTGTGCTGACCGAGCTGATCGGCATGATGTTCAGCAGGCAGTTCGGCGCGGTAAGGCCGCTGGCGGCAAACGCCCCCTCGCCGGTGTACCTCTACGCGGTGGAGACGGCTTTGCAGCTGGCGGTGACCGAGCTGAGCGAGAATCTGAGGGATATCTATGTGGAAGCGTACACCTTCCCCGCCACGGCGGAGATCATCCACCGCAGCACCACGGCGGAGCTGCAGGCGGCGTTCAGCGCGTATCTGCCCGGGTGCGCCGAGTGCGATTTCTACGAGATGGAGCTGGGCACGGCTGGCATGATGCGCGGCTACATGGCACGGCGGTGCGACCCTACCTTTACGCTGGAGCGCGAAAATACGGCGTTCCTGAGCATGAGCTGAGTGCGCTGCAGGTCCCCGCGCAGGAGCGCGAGCAGGTCATCGCTTTTGTGGCGGAGATCGATATGCTTGCCGAGGCGCGGAAGGTGGTAGATGCCGTGCTTGCATCGCTGTCCGTGCAGTTTGATCTGAAAGGATAACAAGGTTTGATGACAAGGAGGGAGTAACATGAAAAAATGGCTGATCTGGTGTTTGACGGTGCTGGCAATGGTGTGCCTGATACCGGGGATCGTGTTAAAAGCGGCGGCAGAAACAACCACGGTGCGCTGCAAAAACTGTGGGAGTGTGGAGACACGTGAGATCCTTGGATACAGAAAATATGATTCGAACTCTCATAGGTTTTATGTAGCTGAATGCCAGAACTGCCACAACGATGGCAATGTTACGTATTTAAAGGTACATTCCGGCGGCACCGAAACTCCCACCTGCACCACAGGCAAAACCTGTGAAAAATGCGGCGCGGAATACGGCGTTCTCGGTCACGACTGGGGCGCGTGGACGCCTAACTACGACGCACGAACACGCACACCCGCAGATGCACGCGCAGCAACTGCGACGCAAAAGAGACCGCACCCTGCAGCGGCGGCTACGCGGCCTGCGACAGTCTGGGAATGTGCGAAACTTGCGGAGGGAGTTACTACGGCGGTCACGCATGGGGCAAGTGGTCATCCGCCGGCAACGGCACACACATCCGCAGCTGCATGAACTACTGCTCCGAAGTTGATACTGCAAGCTGTTTCGGTGGCACAGCAACCTGCACCGCCAAAGCGGTCTGTGAGGCGTGTGGTGGGGAATACGGCGAAAAAGACCCAAATAACCATGATCTGGTGCAGCACGCAGCAAAAGCCCCCACTTGTACGGAAATCGGCTGGGACACTTACGACCGCTGCATCCGCTGCGGCTATACCACCCGCAAAGAGCTGCCCGCACTGAACCATGATTTGGTGCGTCACGTAGCGCAAGCCCCCACCTGCACAGAAAAGGCTGGGCTTACGATACCTGCTCCCGCTGCAACTATACCACCTATGCGGAACTGCCCGCGCTGAACCATGATTATCAGGCTGTTACCGTAGAGCCTACCTGTGAAACAGACGGCTATACTGTTTTTACCTGCTCCCGCTGCAAAGACAGCTACACCGCAGACCCGACCGATCAGCTGGGACACAAGTTTGGTGCATGGTCCCCGAACGGAACCGGCTCTCAGAGCGCCGATTGTCTGCGAGATGGCTGTGCGCACACTGGCAGCACGGATTGCCGGAAGTTTACTTTCCGCACTGCGGAAGGCGAAACCCTGACCTTCTGCCCCGTGTGCGGCAGGCAGAAAACGCTGCGCAGCTGGAAATGATCGAAGCCGCAACGGCGTGGGCTAACAGCGGCAGTCTTTTTGCGGAGGATGTGACCGCACGGACGAATGGGGAATACCTGAGCGTGGCCTTTGAAACCGCAGGCAGCCTGACGCAGCCCACCGGCCGGGTAAGGCTCGCGCTGCCCGCCGATTGCTGGAAGGCAAAACGCTTGTGCGCATTGCCCCGGACGGCACACAGGCCGAGTTGCCTTTTGAAACAGAGCGCGGAAGCTCATACTATACGCTGGATTTTGCAAACAGCGAGCTGCCCGTAATGCTCTTCCGGCTGGTACCCCAGACCACCGCCCTCTGAACGCTTTTACAGCGGCACAAACAATAAAACGCAAAATGCCCGCTCACCGTGGTTTTCCACAGGTGGGCGGGCATTCTTTTGGGCCTTTTGGGCATAAAAATACCCCCGGAGGATGCAGCGTTTTTTACGCTGTCTACTCGGTGGTCATTTCCATCGTGCTGTCGCTGTTCTGGCCTGTGGTGCAGACCGGCATCAATAACTTCGGCATCTGGATCGCCAATCTTCCGAGACTTCTCCCATTCTGGCTCCGTTCATCTATGGTACGATGGAGCGTCTGCTGCTGCCCTTCGGTCTGCATCACATGCTGACCATCCCCATGCAGGACTGGCTGGGGCTGGATAACGCCGCCCGCATCAATAAGCCCTCCACCGTAGGCCAGAACTGGCGCTGGCGGCTGAAAAAGACCCAGCTGACCAAGAAACTCCAGAAAGAGATCTGCCAGCTGACCACCCGCTACGGCCGGAAGAACTGGGCGTGAGCGTAAGGGAACTCAATACAAAGGGCAGGGCGGCCTGTGGGCCGCCCTGCCCTTTGTTGCGGAGTGCCCCCTTGGCAAACCCGGCGGGATTGCGCTATAATAGAGCCGTAACAGTTCCACAAAGGTGTGGTAAGGGAGGTGTGGTCATGATCCGGGTGGCGATCGTAGAGGACGACGCGGAGGTACAGGGGGTATTGCAGGAGTATGTCCGGCGGTATACCCGGCAGTACGGGACAGAGTTTGAAGTGACGGTCTTTGCGGACGGCGTGGATATTCTGGAGGATTACCGCGCGGTCTACGATATTATTTTTCTGGATGTGGAGATGAAGCATCTGGACGGCATGACCACGGCAGAGCGCATCCGGCAGATGGATGCGGACGTCATCCTGATCTTCATCACCAATATGGCGCAGTACGCCATCCGGGCTACTCGGTGGGAGCGCTGGACTATGTGCTGAAGCCGGTGCCTACTTTGCCTTTCACAGCAGCTGCTCAAGGCGGTTGCCCGGCTGGAAAAGCGGGCAAAGCACTACCTGACCGTGCCGGTGGAGGGCGGGCTGCGCCGGCTGGACACCGCAAGCATCTATTATCTGGAAAGCGAGGGTCACCGGGTGCACTTTTACACCGACGAGGGCGATTTTTCCGCCCCCGGCGCCCTCAAGGCCTTTGAGGAAAAGCTGGCAGACTGCCCCTTTGCCCGGTGCAACAGCGGCTACCTTGTCAATCTGGCACAGGTGCGGGAGCTGCGGCAGAGCACCGTGCAGGTGGGCCCCTGCGAGCTGCAGGTCAGCCGTCCCAAGCGTAAGGCTTTTCTTGCCGCCCTGACCGACTACATCGGAGGTGAAGGCTCATGACCGCGCTGCCGGATATCCCCCGGCTGTACACCGCCCTTGCCGAGTGTCTGGCGGTGCTGCTGTTCACCCCGGCGCTTGCGCCCCGCTTTTCCAAGGCGGTCACCGGGGGCATCACCCTGCTGTGGGCGGCGGTGCTGTCGGCCTTTCTGGAGCTGACGGGCAATGTGCCCGGCGGGCTCTGGATCCCCTGCATGGTGACGGCCATCGGGCTTTCTTACTTATATTTATGGGGTGTGTGGAGCATCACCCTGCTGGAAGCCGGGTATCACTGCGCCCGGGCGTTTATTCTGGCAGAGCTTGCCGCCAGCGTGGAGTGGCAGCTGCACTGCGCCCTCTGGCCCGCCCGCGGCCCATGGGAGCCGCTGTCTTTGCTGCTGCTGGCGCTGGTGTATGGGACGCTGTTCGGCATTATGTGCTATCTGCAGCACCGCCGTCCCCAGCCCGCCGGCACTTACAGATCGGCGGCAGCGCCGCCCTGACGGCGGTCATGTTGGCGCTGACTGCCTTTGCGGTGAGCAATCTGGGCTTTCTGCCCGGCAGCGAGATCAACATGAGCATTTTTTCCATCCGCACACTGGTGGATTTTTCCGGCGTGCTGATCTTATCTGTGCAGCACGAGCAGCTGCAGGAGAACGCTTTGCACAGCGAGCTTGCCGCCATGGACGAGGTGCTGCACCGCCAGTACGAGCAGTACAAGCGCAGCAAGGAGGGCATCAACCTCATCAACCGGCGGTACCATGAACTGAAAGTCCAGCTTGCCCGCATCCGGAGGAGCAGGACCAGACCAAGCAGAACGCCGCCATTGCCGCCATGGAGCAGAACATCCGCCAGTACGAGGCCGAGAACAAGACCGGCAACCCGGTGCTGGATACCCTGCTCACCGCCAAGACCATGGAGTGCCAGCAGGAGAATATCACCATCACCAGCGTGGCGGACGGCAGGATGCTGGGCTTTCTCACCATCCGGGAGCTGTGCACCATCGTGGGTGTGGCGCTGGACAACGCCATTGCCGCCGTCCGCGCCGAGCCGGACCCCGAAAAGCGGCTCATCAAGGTGGCGGTGTACAGTCAGGGCGGTTTTGCCATGCTGCGGTTCGAGCATTATACAGAGGCCGCCCCCGCGCTGGATGCGGACGGTCTGCCGCAGCAGGGGTCGGACCTGAAAAGCGTCCGCACCACCGTCGGGCAGCACGGCGGCAGCATGACGATGCACTGGGAAAACAACTGGTGCACCCTGCGGATCTTATTTCCGCTGCCCAAAAACAAATAATTTTTACGGCAGGTATCCCCTGCCGTTTTTTTGTTGTCTGGCAGGGTGCACAAAGAAGCAGGGGCTTTGTTTGTGCACAAGCACAATAAAATTTGAAATTGAATTGTGATTTTTGCAAATCATGCATCCAAAACGACAGATTGTGCGGATTTTAAACTCTAAAAGCGGATGTTTGCTATAATGCTGACAACGAACACGAAACCTGCAAATACAGAGATATGATTTGCATGGTAATATCAAAGGAGGACAATACTTATGGGCAAAATTTCAAGACGTACTTTCTTGAAAGCAGCTACTTCTACCGCAGCGCTGGCAGCAGGCGTATCCATTACGGGAACGGCTGCGGCAGAAGCGAATGCTTCCAAGGTACACGGCTTTTTGAATACTTCGCCGACCAAAATCACAGATTCGGGCAATGCAGATACACAATATTTTAAAAGTGCTTATGCTTCCTGTGAAGAAGTTTACGAAGCAAATCTGGAAACCAATAAAAATATTCAGGAGGAAGGTTCTGTCCTGCTGAAAAATGATGGCACTCTCCCGCTGGCAAAGGGTGCACACATCAGTGTATTCTCCCGTTCCTGTGCAGATATCGTATATGGCGGTACCGGTTCTGGCTCCATTGATACGGCGGTTGTTGTGGATCTGCACACGGCCCTGACCGAAGCAGGCTTTGCGCTGAATGAGACGCTGTGGGATTTTTACGCAGGCCAGGCGGCGGATTACACGCGCACGACCTCTGATGTGGCAGAAGTTCCGCTTTCCAAATATACCGATGCAGTAAAGACGTCTTACGCAGATTATGCCGATGCGGCGGTCGTAGTGATTTCCCGCACTGGCGGCGAGGGTGATGACCTGCATCCGGAAGTGAGCTATCTGGATCTGCAGCCGGATGAACGCGAAATGCTGGCCCATGTCAAAGAAAACTTTTCCAAAATCGTTGTTCTGCTGAACAGCTCCAACCCGCTGTGCCTTGGCTGGTTGGAAGAATACGGTGTGAACGCCTGTCTGTGGATCGGCGGCCCCGGACAGACTGGTCTGACTGCCGTGGCAGAAATGCTGGTGGGTGACCGTGTGCCTTCCGGCAAGCTGGCTGATACATATGCAGCCAGTGCAGACTCTGCACCTGCAGCACAGAACTTGGCGAGTTTTGCTATACCAATGCGGTGGGACAGCCAGCAGAAATGGATACGCAGTATTTTGATCTGACAAATAGTACAGGCGCAGTTTCTACCATTCCCAATTCGGGCTACTACATCGTGGAAGCAGAAGGCATTTATGTGGGTTATGCTTATTATGAAACCCGCTATGAAGATTGTGTGCTGGGCCGCGGCAATGCCAGCAGCACCGCTGGCACATACTGCTCCGATGGCAATTGGAACTATAGTCAGGAAGTCTGCTTCCCGTTTGGTTTTGGCCTTTCCTATACGACTTTCTCGCAGAGTCTGGACAGTGTGCAGGTGAATGGTGACACCGTTACGGTGACCGCAACTGTTAAAAATACCGGCAGCTGTGCGGGCAAAGATGTTGTGGAAATCTATGCACAGGCCCCTTATACCGTGGGCGGCATTGAAAAAGAGCTGTGCAGCTGTGCGGCTATGCAAAGAACGGAAAAACTGGAACCTGGCAAGTCTCAGACGCTGACGGTAGAAGTTGATTTGCACGATGTTGCAAGTTATGACCAGAACGACCGGCAGGCATATGTTCTGGAAGCAGGCACTTATTATTTCACCATTGGCAATGTGCCCATGCTGCCTTGAACAATATTCTGGCAGCAAAGGCTACACGGTGCTGATGGTATGGATGCAGAGGGCGATGCAGATCTGTGCGGCGCAGTGGAACTGGCTGAAATCGTTTATAATACCGATCCGGTTTCCGGTGCAGAGATCCACAATCTGTTCGAGGATGCAGACTTGAATTATTTCCAGCCGGGTAAAGTGACCTACTTGTCCCGCTCCGATTGGAAGGGAACCTGGCCGACTTCGTATGCGGCAGTGGAAGCGACAGACGAGATGATTCAGGCCCTACAAAACAATTATACCGCTTGTGAAACCGATGTCACCGACATTACCTACAATGCAGACAATGGTTTGACGCTGGCGGCTATGATCGGTTTGGATTATGAGGATGCCAAGTGGGATGATCTGCTGGATCAGATGAGTCTGGAAGAACAGGTAGAACTGGTACAGGCTGGTGCAAGCCAGACGGCAGCAGTCGCTTCTATTGCATTTGCGGGCACAGTGGATGCAGACGGCCCTGCAGGTCTGGGCAGTATGACTGGCCGCCGCTATTATTATGAGACCATCGGAGATACTTCAAGTGTTTCCACGATGAGCGCAATCGGTTACAACTCGCTGTCGTGATCGCTTCTACCTGGAGTCAGGACGCTGCTTGGGCACGTGGTCAGGCCATTGGTGAAGATGGCCTGTGGACGAATACAGTTGCTGGTGGGGCCCCGGTGCCAATACCCATCGTTCTCCGTACTGCGGACGTAACTTTGAATATTACTCGGAAGATCCGTTCCTGGGCGGCACCATTGGTGCACAGGATATCGCAGGTGCTCAGGCTAAGGGTATGCGTGCATTCTGCAAGCACTTTGCGGCAAATGATCAGGAACTGCACCGGCATGGTCTATCGACCTTTGCAAACGAGCAGGCACTGCGTCAGATCTATCTGAAACAGTTCCAGTATGTTGTTCAGCGCGGTGGTACGCTGTCTCTGATGGAATCCTTTAACCGTATTGGCTGCAAGTGGGCAGGCGGCGATTATGCGCTGTGCACAGAGCTGCTGCGCGGTGAGTGGGGCTTCAAGGGAAGCGTTCTGACCGACTTTAACTTCTTTGCAGATGACAGCTGGATGAACATTCGTTCCGGTCTGGCGGGCGGTACGGACCAGTGGCTGGCCCTTGGCACCAGCAATCTGTTGAACTTTGCCAAGCAGGATATTGCACTTGCAGCAGAGGTTCGTCAGGCAAGCCACCGTGTTCTTTATGCAGTTGCGCAGACTGCAGGTATGAATGGACTGAGTGAAACGGCAAAGATCGAAAAAGTGACTGCATGGTGGGAAAAGGCTCTGTACGGGATGTGTGCAGGCTTTGGTGTCCTGACCGTTGCAGGTCTGGCATGGATGACAAAAGAGGAACTCTCTCCGAAGGAAACGGCTTCGGCGGCCAAAAAGGAGGAACAGTAATATGCTGAATACCAAAAATTGGGGCAGAGGCGCTTATCTGATGCTGGCAGGTGATGTGTGCGCAGTCCTTTCTCTGATCGGCTGCTTCTGGCTGGGCATTGGCCTTTCGGCGGCATCACTTTGTCTGGTGCTGGGCATTGCAGCATCGTTCCTTGCAATCAAAACCGGACGAGACATTCTGGCATATCCCAGTTATCTGCTGTATATTGCAGCGTTCGGTTTTGCAATTTATGCAGAACTGTATACCCTCTCGAATGTGCTGGTTGCCATTGACGCTTCTACGTTCCCGGTCAATCTTCTTTATACCGGTGTAACGATGCTGGCAACGATCATCGTAAGCTTTGCGGCAACTGTTGCAAAACAGAAGAAGGTCAAGGCATAAGCACTAACTGATAAACTGACCCGTTCTTTCTTCTAACCTCGGAACACGGCTGCATACGACCCGCAGCCGTGTTCCCTTTTGGAAACAGGATCACGCTTCTTCTCCTTATGCGTGGTCCTGTTTCCAAAGGCAATACCGTTTCTACTGAAAGGAGATTTCCCCGTGAAACATCAGGATATTATTGCAAGCCTGAATCTGGAACAGAAATGTGCCCTGCTGAGCGGCGGCACGGTGTTCACCACCCGGGCGCTGCCGGGCAAGGGCATCCCGGCCATTACCCTGTCGGACGGCCCCAACGGCGTGCGCAAGCAGGCCGGTGCGGCTGACCATCTGGGCCTGAACCCAGTGTGCCCGCCACCTGCTTTCCCACCTCGGCCACCGTTGCCAACAGCTGGGACCCGGAGCTGGGCGAGGCTGTGGGCGCAGCCATGGGCGAAGAAGCAGCGGCACAGGGCGTGTCGGTGCTGCTGGGCCCCGGCCTGAACATCAAGCGCAGCCCCCTGTGCGGCCGCAACTTCGAGTATTTCTCGGAGGACCCCTACCTTGCCGGTAAGATGGCGGCGGCCTACGTCCGCGGCATCCAGAAAAACGGCATTGCCGCCTGCCCCAAGCACTTTGCCGTGAACAGTCAGGAGCTGCGCCGCATGGCCTCGGATTCCATCGTGGACGAGCGCACTGCGGGAAATTTACCTGACCGGCTTCGAGATGGTGGTCAAGGAGGCGCAGCCCAAGACCATCATGTCCGCCTATAACCTTGTCAACGGCACCTACGCCAACGAGAACGCCCACCTGCTCATAGATATCCTGCGCAGGGACTGGGGGTTTGACGGCGCAGTGGTCACCGACTGGGGCGGCAGCAACGACCACGCCCTCGGCGTAAAGAACGGCTCTACGCTGGAAATGCCCGCCCCCGGCGGGGACGCCATCCGGGAGCTGATGAAGGCGGTGCAGACCGGCAAGATCACCGAAGCGGACGTGGACGCCCGGCTGGAGGAGCTGCTGGAACTGGTGTTCACCACCAAGGCGGCGGTGGACGCCGCACCCGGCAAGTTCGATGCCGACGCCCACCACGCACTGGCACGCCGGGCTGCTGCCCAGAGCATCGTGCTGCTGAAGAACGAAAACAGCCTGCTGCCCCTTGCAAAGGGGGAAAAGGTGGCGGTCATCGGCGACTTTGCCCAGACGCCCCGCTATCAGGGTGCAGGTTCCAGCGCCGTCAACTCCATCAAGGTGGATTCCTTCTTGGATTGCCTTGCCGAGAGCGGCCTGAACAGCGTCGCTACGCCAAGGGCTTTGACCGGCAGGGCAAGCCCGACGAGGCACTGAAGGCCGAGGCGGTGCTGCTGGCAAAGAACGCCGATGTGGTGTTGCTGTGCATGGGTCTGGACGAGATCAAGGAGAGCGAGGGCATCGACCGCGCCGACATGAAGCTGGCAGAGAACCAGCTGGAACTGCTGGCCGCTGTGGCGGCAGCGAACCCCAACGTGGTGCTGCTGCTGAGTGCGGGCTCCTCGCTGGAAAGCGATTGGGTCAAGGACTGCAAGGCGCTGGTCTACGGCTGCTTGGGCGGTCAGGCCGGTGCGGGCGCACTGGTCGAGGTGCTCACCGGCGCGCAGAACCCCTGCGGTAAACTGGCGGAGACTTGGGCGCGCAGCTACGCCGACACCCCCGCAAAGGAGCATTTCGGCGGCGACGGCCCCACTGTGGAGTACCGCGAGGGTCTGTATGTGGCTACCGCTACTACGACACCGCCGGTGTGCCCACCGCCTTCCCCTTCGGCTACGGCCTGAGCTACACCAGCTTTGCGTACAGTGACCTGAAAGCAGACGAAAAGGGCGTGACCCTGACTGTCACCAACACCGGCAGCTGTGCCGGTGCCGAGGTGGTGCAGCTCTATGTGGCAAAGCCGGATGCAAAAGTTTTCCGCCCCGCCAAGGAGCTGAAGGCTTTACCAAGGTGCAGCTGGAAGCCGGAGAGAGCAAGACCGTCACCATCCCGCTGGACGATAAGGCGTTCCGCTACTGGAACGTTGCCACCGACCGCTGGGAGGTGGAGGGCGGCAGCTATCAGCTGCTGGTGGGCGCTTCCAGCGTCGATATCCGCTTGACTGCCGCCGTTACGGTGGCGGGCACCGGCGCACCCGACCCCTACGCGGGCAAAATCTGGAGCATTACCGCACCGCACAGGTGCAGAAGGTGCCGGACGCGGAGTTTGAGGCGCTGCTGGGGCATGCCATCCCGGAGAACAAGGTGCACATCGACCGCAACATGACGCTGGGCGAGATGGGGCACGGACGCAGCCCCATCGGCTGGCTGGCGGCGGCGGTACTGGGCACCCTGCTGCGCCGCAGCATCAAAAGGCAAGCCCGACCTGAACATCCTGTTCCAG
>ENA-OQMZ01000433-OQMZ01000433.1-human-gut-metagenome-genome-assembly--contig:-NODE-433-length-18139-cov-4.072507_pt1 | contig 18139 bp, 21 predicted proteins | sample MGYA00242621_ERZ504862 | MGnify/ENA primary metagenome ERZ504862 (study PRJEB26092, sample SAMD00036393) | human gut metagenome | host: Homo sapiens | study: EMG produced TPA metagenomics assembly of... | reverse complement strand
GGACATGGGCCAGGGAAGCGCCCAGGAGCGCCCAGAATCGGGCGAAGGGTGAACCAGAAGACGGGGTCACCGACGCGGCGAGGCGGCCCATCATACCGACCTTGACGCCTGGATGGCGACGTCATCGATCGGAGCACCGTTGGCGCGCTCCTCCTCGAGGGCGAGGGTAACGCCAATGACGGGGGCGGAAACATAGGGTGGGTGTTATAGAACTCCAGGTGGCGCTTAAGCGCGGCAATCTGGTCATCCTTGCTGGTGTAGAGCTTCTTGATCGCAGGGATCATTGCGAAGCACCAGCCGCCGTTCTGCATACGCTCGTAGTTCCACGAGCCCTGAAGGAACTGATGACGGAAGCAAACCTTCTTACGGTCAGCCTTGGTGAGCTGAATCTTGTTCTCTGCCATATGTATCACTCCCCTCCTACTCGTAATCGTTCAGAATGTCGCCGAGCGGGTCGCCGGAGCCACCGCCCGTGCCGCCACCCTGCTTGGCCAGATCCTTAAGGCCAAGGTAGATGAGGCAAGGGAGATGCCGATGAGCCAAGGGCGATCAGCGTGAGCTGAGGGATGGCAGCAAGGACAAAGCCGAGAATGAAGAACGGCCAGGTCTCCTTGGTGGCCATCATGTTGATGACCATGGCGTAACCGACGGAAGCGACCATGCCGCCGCCGACGGCCATGCCGCCGGACAGCCAGTCGGGCATAGCGTTAAGCGCGTTGGTAACAGCCTCGGCCGGGATAACGCACAGAAGTACTGCCGGGATGGCGATACGAAGGCCCTGCATGAGGATGGCAGCGTACTGCCAGCGCTCGATGCCGGAGAAGTCGCCCTTCTCGGCGCAACCGTCCATGGCGTGAGCGATAGCGGTAGCAATGGTACGGCAGATCATGGTCAGGAACAGACCAGCGACCGACAGCGGGACGGCGACGGCGATGGCCGCGGTAACGGCCTTGGCCGAATCAGTGGCGCCGCCGTTGAGGGCGAGCACCATGATGATCGAAGAAGCGACCGAGGCCAGAGCGGCGTCAGGCGCGACGGCGGCGCCGACGTTAGCCCAGCCAAGGGCCATCATCTGGAGCGAACCGCCCAGGAGGATGCCCTCCTGAAGGTGACCGGTTACGAGACCGATAAGTGTGCATGCCACGAGCGGCTGATGGAACTGGAACTCATCCAGAATGCCTTCCATACCGGCAAGCAACGCGACAATCGCAACAAGCAGAATAGTGATTGCAGACATGTATCGGACCCTCCTTTACTATGCTTGAGCGGCCAGTTCGGCCTTAGCTTTCTTCAACATGGCGTCGAGATCCTCGGAGGCATCCGAAGGAACCTTGCGGACCTCGAACTTGACGCCCTTGCCTTGAGGCCTCGAGGGTCTTAACGTCGTCATCGCCCATAGCGACGGCGTTGGTGACGACGACCTTGCCCTTGGAGTGAGCCATGGAACCGATGTTGACTTCCTTGATGTCGACGCCGGCCTCGATGGCCTTGAGCAGATCCTGCGGGTTCTCGAAGAGCAGCATGGCCTTGGTGTCACCAAAACGCGTGTCCTTGACGACCTCGGCCATCTTCTTGATAGGCACGACGTTGGCATGGACTCCCGGAGGGGCAGCCTGCTCGATCATGGTCTTGCGGAGCTCGTCGTGAGCAACGCCGTCGGAAACCACGATGATGCGGTTGGGGTTGATCTGCTTGGTCCACGTGGTGGCCACCTGACCATGCAGCAGACGGGTGTCGATACGGACGTGGGCGATCTTGATGTGCCCATCGCCGATGACCGTTCCCGGAGGGATGGCACCTGCAGGAGCAGCGGCGGCCGCAGCCGGCTTCTTCTCCTCGGGCTCCAGAGACTCGGGCTTGACGCGCACGCCAGCCTTAGCCTCAGTCACGAGATGTTTTGCGATCGCATGTGCAGTGTTCTTTGCGTCAAAGCGCTGCGAATATGCCTCGATGAGCATAGGCAGGTTGACACCGGTGACGATAGCCCAGGAATCGTGGCCCTCGATGAGCCCGCTGATCTGGTTGAACGGCGTGCCGCCCCACAGATCAACGAGGAAGAGCACCTGCTCCTGGTCTTCGAAGGAAGCGATTGCTTCCTCGACCTTGGCACGGAAGTCGTCGGGCCCATGCTCGGCTCGAGCGAGACCACGGCAACAGACGGCTGATCGCCAAAGACCATCGAGCCCGTCTGCTTGATTCCAGCTGCCAAGTCCCCGTGCTAGCAAGAACAATACTTACCATCACATAACCTCCTTTTTGTCTACGTATTTCCTACACGACATGAAAGGAGTATAGCCGTTTGGTTTGTGGAATTATAGCTAAATCCGCAAAAGGTTGGATTATTTGTTTAAACGTCTAGGTTTGTTACAAGTTGATTACGTTACTGCTTTTTGACTCATTACACGACAAGGCGTCGCTCATCAAGCCATGCATTTTACAGATACAAGCAGGCTGTTCATTAATATCGATTTTAGGCAAGCGCGAATGCGCTTGTACTGCCGCTATTTTGTTTAAACAGACATGGCTTGACTATTTTCGTGACTTATGTTCTATGAAACCACTCAAAATAGTTGCGGTGGAATAGTTCTTGTTTAAGAGCCAGAAGGCTGAATTTAGGAACTATTTCACCGCAACTTATAGGGAATCCTAGGCGATGTGGAGGGGGTTGGCGGCGTCGACGGCATCGGGGGCGTCGGAAAGGCCGTCGGGAGTAGCGTCTGCCGGGTCCTCGTCGGGGGTCTCGATCTGCTTGATCATGACCTCCTGACCCTGGAGCAGGTACGTCTCGCCGCTGCCGCAATGGGGGCAGGTCTTGCCGTGCTCGACCGTCGCATAGTCGTGGCCGCACGTCTCGCAATGCGTCACGGCGTTGACGGGCTCCACGATAAGCTCCGCGCCCTCGGTGATAGGCTTTTTATCTGCCGCCCAGCGCCAAGCGTCGAGCAGCAAGTCGGGAACGACGCCCGAGACCTCGCCCAGCAGCAACGTCACGCTCGAAACGCGACGCACGCCATGAGCGCGCGCCACGTTCTCAACATCGCGAATGATGTGATAGACGATTCCCAATTCATGCACTTTTTCTTCCGCCGTTCACTTACTTGTTAGGTCTCTTACTTCTTCCCAAATTTGATTTTAATTGCGCGCTTTAGAGCATACTTGCCGAGGCTTGGGAGCTTTTGCTCGTATTTGACCATCGTTGAGCACTCGGGGCGGTCGCGATCAAGATGGATGGCGTCGAACGCACACTTGGTGGTGCACAGACCGCAGCCGATGCACTTGTTGGGGTCGACGATCGAGCACCGCAGCCCAGGCAGCGGGCGGTCTCGGCGCGCACCTGCTCCTCGGTAAAGGTCTCGACGTACTCGCTAAACGGCGCAGCCTTCTCGCGCTCGCGGTCGACATGCGCCACCTCGCGGCTCGCGTTGTCGTAGCTCTCGATCACGACATCGTCGCGGTCGAGCGCGATGTAACGACGCTGGTTGCGGCCGATGGTGAGCGTGGATCCCGGCTGCACAAAGCGATGGATGGACACGGCGGCCTCGTGACCGGCGGCGATGGCGTCGATGGCAAAGCTCGGACCGGTGTAGACGTCGCCGCCCACAAAGATGTCGGGCTCGGCGGTCTGATAGGTCTGGGGGTCGGCAAGAGCACCCTGGCCGCGGCCGAGCTCCACCTTGGAGCCAGCCAGCAGGTCGCCCCACGCAATGGACTGGCCAATCGACATGACCACGCGGTCGGCATCGACGCGGCGCAGATCGTTCTCGTCGTACTCGGGCGCAAACCGGCCCTCGTCGTCAAAGACACGCGTACAGCGCTTGAAGGTGATACCGCACACACGACCGGCCTCGTCCAGGTGAACCTCCTTGGGCCCCAGCCGCAGCTGATGTGAGCGCCGTCCTCAACGGCCTCGCGACGCTCCTCTTCGCTGGCGGGCATCTGGGCCTCGCTCTCCAGGCAGAACATCTCAACGTGCTCGGAGCCCAGACGGCAGGCGTTGCGCGTGACATCAATAGCAACGTTGCCGCCGCCCACCACGATGGTGCGGCCGGGCAGCGCGTCGATCTTGCCACTGTTGACCTCGTGCAAAAAGTCGACGGCTACGGTCACGTCCTCGGCATCCTCACCCGGAATACCGGCGAGGCGGCCGCCCTGGCAGCCGATGGCAACATAAAAGGCCTTAAAGCCCTGCTCGCGCAGCTCGTCGAGCGTCACATCGCGACCGACCTCCACGCCATAGCGGAACTCGGCGCCCATCAGGCGAATGATCTCGACCTCTGCCTCGATAACGTCCTTCTCCAGCTTAAAGCTGGGAACACCGTAGGTGAGCATGCCGCCCGGGCGCTCGTTCTTCTCGAACACGACGGGCTTGTAGCCCTTCTCGGCCAGATAGAAGGCACAGGACAGACCGGCCGGGCCGGCACCGATGATGGCGATCTTCTGATCGAAGCCGCCAGCGCGCGTCGGCGTCACCACGGGCGGGACATAGCGGGTCGCAGCATCAAGATCACGCTGGGCGATAAACTTCTTGACCTCGTCGATAGCCACGGCGGCATCCACGCGGCCACGGGTGCAGGCATCCTCGCAGCGGCGGTTGCACACGCGGCCGCAGACAGCGGGCAGCGGGTTCTCGCGCTTGATGAGCGCCAGCGCCTCGTCATAGCGACCCTGCGCCGCGAGCTTTAAGTAGCCTGAACGGCGACATGCGCGGGGCAGGCCGTCTTGCAGGGCGCGGTGCCGGACTCGTGCGTCTCGATACGGTTGTCGTTGCGGTAGTTGGGCGACCACTTGGTGTGGTCCCACTTGGTGGCATCGGGCAGCTCCTGGCGCGGATACTCGGGCATCTGTCCGCCGGCCTTTTTGCTGCAGAGCTTCTGGCCGAGCTTGGCGGCACCGGCCGGGCACACCTCAACGCAGCGACCGCAGGCCACGCACTTGTCCTTCTCAACCTTGGCGACATAGGCCGAGCGCGACAGGTTGGGCGTATTGAACAGCTGCGAGGTGCGCAGGGCATAGCACACGTTGACGTTGCAGTTGCAGATGGCAAAGATCTTGTTCTCGCCGTCGATGTTGGTGATCTGGTGCACAAAGCCGTTGTCCTCGGCCTGGCGCAAAATGTCGTAGACCTCCTCGCGCGTCACATAGTGGCCGCGATCGGTCTCGACCACGTAGTCGGCCATATCGCCCACGGCGATGCACCAGTCGGCGGGGTCATCGGCGCAGCCCTCGCCCATCACGCGACGGCTCGCGCGGCAGCTGCAGGTGCTGGCGGCATACTTACCCTCGTATTTGTCGAGCCAATGCTCGATATGCTCGATCGGCACCGAGGTGCTCGTGGCGTCGATGGCCTTCTCGACCGGAATGACGTGCATGCCGATGCCGGCGCTCCGGGCGGCACCATCGGCGTGGCTTGGACAGCGGCCCCTTGGACGCCTGCTCAAAAAACTTGGCATAGACCGGATGCTCTTCGAGCTGGCTCACGCGCATGTTGAGGAACTCGGCGGAACCCGGTACCAGCATGGGCAGCGCCCACTGCTTGGCGCGCTCGGGATTTTCCCAGTTGTACTCGAGCAAGCCCGTGTAGCTCATGTCGTCGAGCATCTTCTCGATCTGGGCCTCGGGCATGCCGGTGAGCTTGACCATCTCGGCAGCGTGTAGGGACGGCGCATCTTCATCTTGCAGAGTACTCGGCCTGCTCGTCAGTCGCGGCCTCGGCAAACGACCAGTACTCGTAGCCCAGCAGCTCGTCGCGATGCAGCAGGCGGTTAGTGCAGTGCTCGCACAGTTTGACGATGGCCTCGCGCGGATGCTCCGGCAGCGGCGGCACAAACTCCGCACCGATATCGGGCTCGGTGTAGCTAATCCCCGGTCCGTTGAGAATCATAGTCGTCCCTTCTCTTGCCGCAGCCTGGCAGGCACGCAGCGCCCCTCTTTTTACGGGCTCGACATGCCCCCACACCGTTCACCCGTTATTGTTGACATTGTGTCAAAAACAGTATTGACGAACCGTCAACAATATTCAAGACTGTTAGGCGAACGGTCAGGCTCAAACGGATGAAAGGCGGCAAGCACATGAGCAGTAACGCAGCGAACACCTCTGTGGCCGACGCCGTCCCCGCGCCCGACAGCACGGCAAAGCGCTTGACGGGCGACGAACGCCGTCGCGAGATCCTCGATGCCGTGCGCACCGTGAGCTCCGAGCTGGGCGTGTCTCATCTTTCGGTGTCGGCCGTGACCAAGCGAGCCGGCTGCACGCGCTCGCTGTTCTACACTACTTCGCCGATATGGACGCCGCCGTCACCGCCGTCATGGACGAAGCGATCGACGGTTTTATCGCCGAGCTCGAGCGGTGGAACGCCGGCCGCATCGTCGGTGATATCGAGGGCGCACTCGACACCGTCGCCCCGCTCTTTAAGCGTCTGGTCGTGAGCGGCCACGAGCTGCCGAGCACGCTCACCTCGAGCAGCGGTGCGCTCTACGGCGGCTTTTTGCACAACGTGGTCCAGCGCGTGGCGCAGTATATCTGCGACACCACCGTGGTGGATTTTGTCGCCCATCATGAGCTACGCATCGACCATGTCTACGAGACGTTCTACACCCTCATCATGGGGTTGTTGATGTATATCCGCACACACCCCGATGTGCCCGACGAGACGGTCAAGGAAATCATCGCCTCGACACTCCACATCGAGGGCTATACCGCCAAGTATCCGGAGCGCAAGCCCCAGAACTGACGACATTTGGCCAAACTGCCCGCGATCAGAAGAGGGGCCGCGGGCGTGTGAAAGGAGAGCAGCATGCTGTTCGACGTTTGGGGTAGCGATACCCTTATCCACTGGGCTGGCTGGGCCATGGTCTTTATTGGCCTGATCGTGCTCAACGAGGTCGGCCGCCGCACCAAGCTGGGCGCGGCCATCATCTTTGGCGTGGCTCCGCTGGCCATGACCATTTACTGCGTCGCTATCGCCGTGGGCGTTTCGCAGGGTGCCGAGTGGGCGCTCACCAACCCCACCCACGTGTACCAGAACAGCTGGTTCCACTACGCCAAGGTATACGCGGCGCTGGCCGGTTGCTGGGGCTTCATTGCCATTAAGTACCAGTGGGGCAAGATCGGCAAGGCGCATTGGTTCCGCGCGTGGCCGTTTGTGATCGTCGCCATCAACATCATGATCGCCGTCGTGTCCGACTTTGAGAGCGCCTATCACTTCTTTGTCCTGGGCCAGTCCACCTGGGTCACCTCCGAAGGTGCTACACAGCTGGCCGGCTGGAACAACGTGTTCAACGGCATCGCCGGTATCATCAATATCTTCTGCATGACCGGCTGGTGGAGCGTCTACGCCTCCGAGGATCAGACCGATATGCTGTGGCCCGACATGACCTGGGTCTACATCATCGCCTACGATATCTGGAACTTCTGCTACACCTACAACTGCCTGCCCACCCACTCCTGGTTCTGCGGCTTTGCGCTGCTGCTGGCGCCAACCGTCGCCGCCTTTATCTGGAACAAGGGCAGCTGGATCCAGAACCGCGCCTTTACGCTGGCAATTTGGTGCATGTTTGCCCAGGTGTTCCCATACTTCCAGGAGGAGTCCATCTTTGTGACCCACTCCACGCTCGACCCCGGCGCCGCCACCGCGGTCTCGATCGCCGCGCTGGTCGCCAACGTCGCCGCAATCATCTACATCGCCTACCGCGCCAAGAAGCTCGGCCGCAATCCCTACAAGCAGGATGTCTTTGAGGGCACCAGCGATTGGGAGAAGGCTACCGCTCGCCGCGCCAAGGTTGATTACGCACACGCCGAGTAACGTGTTGGTCGCTGTTGGCGCCTGGGCATAGGCCCGCTCGCCAGGCATTCAACCCAATGTCTCGCAGAGCCCCCGAAAAGCGTTTCACTCGCTTTCCGGGGGCTTTTGTCATTGCGTCTCTATTCATCTATTCAAAAACATGCGCATATATAAAATCGGATTTCAAATCATGCGGCGGCTCTATGGGGTCCCGTTTTTGGGTACAGTGTTGTCCCGATATTGAGCTTGGGGGATATATGAAAGATGAGACGATGGGCCAAGAGGATGCGGCCCAAGATGCAGAAGCATGCGCCGAGGCCCTGGAGAGCCTTGACCGGATTTCACTCGATGAGATTGCGTTTGACGATTCGGGCGTTGATGTGCAGGATGAGCCGGAAACCGAGGCGCAATCCGATGATCAGGATGCAGGCGACGTTGAGCCTGCCGAGGATGAGGCAGATCACGAAGACACCGAAAGCGAGGCCGGCAACCAGCCCGAATCCGACACGGGCGAGGAAACCGTCTTGCTCGACAGCTTACCGGCCGAGGATTCGCTGACCCGCGAGCTTCCTGGCCTGGGTTCCGCACCAGCCGTGGACGAGACCATCGCCATGGGCGATATTCCCCTACCATCCGTTCCCTCGGCACGCGAGGCCGAGGTTCGCCATCGCAAGATGTCGCCCAAGCGCCGCAACCTGATGGTTGCCGGCGTTGTGGCCGTCGCGCTCGTCGCCGGCGGCGCAGGCTATGCTGCCTGGAACGGATATCAGCAAGAGCAGGCTGCCACTGTCGCCGCCAATGCCCACACGATGATGTCAGTGCAGATTGGCGTGCAGGCCGCGGGCCTCGACTGTTCCACTGGCTCAAAGATCCCCGTGCAGGTGAGTGGCCAGGACTCCGACGGCTCTTCTGTGAGCGAAACACTCTACGTTGACGAGCACGGCCGCGGCATCAAACTGCTGCCCGGCGATTACACGCTCTCCATCGCTGCCTCCCCCATCGCGGCCGACGGCACCATCTATACCGTCCCGACCACCAAGGCCCAGGTTACGGTCAAGAATGACGGGCAGGATCTGCGCGCTCAAGCCACCTTTAAGCTTAAGGTGCCCTCAGCCGACACGGTGACCGACGACCAGATCGATGCCGCCGCCAAGTACGCCGAAGAAGGCGGCGCGAGCTCTGCCGCCGCGGCAAAGATACTCCAGCAGGCGGCAATTACGCGCCGCGATGCCGCCGCCAACGCCGTAAGCGCAAGCGAGGCTCAGTCCGCCCGCGATGCCGACGCTCGGCACAAGGCGACGAACCTGTATCAGCTCGATATTCCGGTTGAGTGGTATGGCAAGGTCGCAACCTGGCAGAACGGCAACACGCTGTGCATTTATCTGGACGGCGACACCAACACACCGCTCGTGACGCTCGTCGCGGTGCGCGATGGCGAGACCTTTACGCCCGACGACGGCGATACGGTTTTGGGCACGGTCAGCCTAGCAACGGCTACACCGTCTACGCCAGCGGCCCTGTCTATCCGTACGTGATTCCGCAAACCGTTAATGGGCACACGCAGAACCCCGTGTCGACTACCCCATGGATACGGCGATTGAGCTTGTCGAGCTCACGACCGGCAACCGCTACACATACAGCCAGATCAAAAACGACCTGGTCGGTAAAGACGGCAAGGCCGACGCCGCGACCAAACTCGAGACCGACTACCTCGCCCAGATTCTCCTGCCGAGCATCAAAGCCCAGGACTAGCTGGCCCGAAGACAGCCGCCCAACACCCCATCCCTAACGCAGTTGCGGTGAAATAGGGACTGTTTTTGCTGGTCAAACCGCAAAACAATCCCTATTTCACCGCAACTTATTGGTGGCCTTTTGGGTGGCACTCAGCGCCACGGATCGGCTTCGAACATTGGCTCGCGCTCGGGGCGGCGATCGCTGTAGGGATCGTAGCCGTCATCGTCCTCGTTCTCGGCACGGATGTAGGGGTCGCGCGGCTTGGGTGCCGGTTTAGACGGAGTCTTCGGTGCGGCGGGCGCCGCCTCAGCCACCGGTGCGTTCGTCTTGTTCTCGTCTTTCATCTGCATAGCTCCTTGCCATGTGCTCACGTTCAACACCATCGATTGTCGCACGAAAAAGGGCGGCGGACCCAATCGGATCCGCCGCCCTTGGCGTTCGGCTCAAAAGGCAGATTTTAAGGCATGGCCCAAAATCTACTCGGCGTCGGGGACCTCGTAGGTGGCCGCCGGCGTATTGTCGCACACGACGGTAAAGCCGCCGTCCTTGTCGACATCGACCGTCACCTGATCGCCCTCGCGCACCGTGCCGTCGATGATAGCGGCGGCGATGGCATCCACGACCTCGCGCTGGACCAGACGCTTGAGCGGACGGGCGCCAAAGACCGGGTCCAGGCCGCCCACGGCGAGCATCTGCTTGGCCGCCGGGGTGATGGCAAGCGTCATGCGCTCCTTGGCCAGACGCGCGCGGACGTCGGCGAGCTGGATGTCGACGATCTTCTCGATCTGCGCCATGCCGAGCGGATGGAACACCACGATATCGTCGATACGGTTGAGGAACTCGGGGCGGAAGGTCTGAGCCATGGCCGCGTTGACCTGATGGCGCATCTCCTCCTCGTCCTTGCCGGAAAGCTCGGCGATGGCCTTGGAACCCACGTTAGACGTCATGATGATGATCGTGTTCTTGAAGGACACCTGGCGACCCTGACCGTCAGTCAGACGGCCGTCGTCAAGCACCTGCAGCAGCACGTTAAAGACATCCGGATGGGCCTTCTCCATCTCGTCGAGCAAGATCACGGAGTACGGACGACGGCGCACGGCCTCGGTGAGCTGGCCGCCCTCGTCGTAGCCCACGTATCCCGGAGGCGCACCGATCAGACGCTGGACGCTGAACTTCTCCATGTACTCAGACATGTCGATACGCACGAGCGCACGCTCGTCATCGAACAGGCACTCGGCCAGCGCCTTGGCGAGCTCGGTCTTGCCCACGCCGGTGGGGCCCAGGAAGAAGAAGCTGCCGATGGGCTTGTCCGGATCGGAGAGACCCGCACGGCTGCGACGCACGGCCGCGGCGACAGCGGAGACCGCCTCGTCCTGGCCGATGACGCGCTTATGCAGCTCGCCCTCCAGGCCCTTCAGCTTGTCGAGCTCGCCCTGCATCATCTTGGAGACGGGCACACCGGTCCAAGCGCTCACGACCTCGGCGATCTCATCGGAGGTCACCTGCTCGTTCAGGCCCTCGCCGTCCTGCTGCTTTTGCGCCTCGAGCGCGGCCTCGGAATCCTGAATCTGCTGCTGCAAGCCCGGGATCACGGAGTAGCGCAGCTCGGACGCACGGCCCAGGTCGCCATTGCGCGTCGCGCGCTCCTCTTCGCTCTTGGCCTCATCGAGCTGGCCCTTGAGCTCCTGCACGTGGTCGATGGCGTTCTTCTGGTTGAGCCAGCCGGCCTTTTGCACGTTGAGCTTTTCCTGAACCTCGGCAATCTCCTGGCGCAAGGCTCCAGACGCTCCTTGGAAGCGTCGTCGGTCTCCTTCATGAGTGCCTGCTCCTCGATCTGCAGCTGGGTGAGCTGACGCGTGGTGGCATCGATCTCGACCGGCATGCTGTCGAGCTCCATGCGCAGGCGGCTTGCCGCCTCATCGACCAGGTCGATGGCCTTGTCGGGCAGGAAACGGTCGGCGATGTAGCGATCGGAGAGGTCGGCAGCTGCCACGAGCGCGCTATCGGTGATATGCACGCCGTGGAAGATCTCGTACTTCTCCTTCAAGCCACGCAGGATCGAAATGGTGTCCTCGACGGTGGGCTCGCTGACCATCACGGTCTGGAAACGACGGGCGAGCGCCGCGTCCTTCTCGATGTACTTGCGGTATTCGTCGAGCGTGGTCGCGCCGATCGCATGCAGGTCGCCACGGGCGAGCGCAGGCTTGAGGATGTTGCCGGCGTCCATGGAGCCCTCGGTGGCACCCGCGCCCACGATGGTGTGGAGCTCATCGATGAACAGGATGACCTTGCCTTCCGATTTTTGCACTTCCTTGAGCACGGCCTTCAAGCGGTCCTCGAACTCACCACGGTACTTGGCGCCGGCGACCAGCGCGCTCATGTCGAGCTCGATGAGGTCGCGGTCGCGCAGGGTGCTCGGCACGTCGCCGGCCACGATACGCTGGGCGATGCCCTCGACGATGGCCGTCTTGCCGACGCCCGGCTCACCGATGAGCACGGGGTTGTTCTTGGTGCGACGGGACAGGACCTGGATGGTGCGGCGAATCTCATCGGTACGGCCGATGACCGGGTCGAGCTTGCCGGCGCGGGCCAGGTCGCAGATGTTACGTCCGTACTGCTCCAGCGCCTCAAACTGGGTCTTGTCCTCGGCAGACGTCACGCGGTCATCGCCGCGCAGCTCCTCGTAGACTTGCTCGATGCGCTCCTTGGTCACGCCGGCATCGCGCAGCACGCGGCCCGCCTCGCCCTTGTCCTCGGCAAGCGCCATCAGCAGATGCTCGGTCACCACAAAGCTGTCGCCCATCTTGGTGGCCTTCTTCTCGGCCTTCTCGATGACACGGACGAGCTCGTTGGACAGGCCCATCTGCTGGCCCTCGCCCGAAACCTTGGCGCATGTCGATAGCATCCTGCGTGGAGCGCGCAAGCTGGGCCGGATCGGCACCGATGCGCTCGATGATCACGGAGATATTGCGCTCGCCGGCACCGAGCAGGGCAGACAGCAGGTGAATCGGCTCCACCGCGCCGGCCTGTGCATCGGCAGCCGTGCTCATGGCGGTCTGCAGCGCCTCACGCGACGTCATTGCTAGCTTATCGATTCTCATGGAATCACCTCTCTTGGGGCGGCCGCTACGGGGCGGCTTCACGTTGTTCGAGATGTATTGTTGCCAGCTTTGCGCGATCTTATACACAAATCTAAGTCTCTATATATAAGATTTTCTGAGTGATTGAGGGATAGGGGGCAGGTGCGCTCACCCGCTACGGCCTCGTCCCCTTACTATCTCAATCTGTAACATCTAGCGACTGTTTATGGCTCCAGATGTTACAGATCGAGATGAAATGACCAGCGGCACCCGTTTATCTAAATCTGTAACATCTGGTCAGCAAATAGAGCTCTATCTGTTACAAATCGAGACGAACAGAAAACACCCGGATCAAAAATCTAAATCTGTAACACCAGGCCCACTTTTAGCGGCCAAGATGTTACAGATCGAGACAGACCGAAAACCACCACAAAGAGGACAGGCACCTTTGTGGCGGTCGCGGTCTCTACTCCTTCGCCGAACCCGTACTTCCCGATTCGACGGTCCAGGCATCTCATCCTCGAACAGCCATGTACGGGCAGACCCACTATCGCGTGCAGTCTGCGGGTCAGGCAAGCAGGTCTGTTTATAGGCATCTTGGATACACTGACCCATAAAATCGTTGAGCTCGGTCTGGTCGCCCTCCATGACATAGGCGACATCGCCGTCCATGATGTAGATGCCCGGACCCTCATTGCCCTCGTAGCCCGGATCGTACGAGACATCACATAACTTTGCGCCGTTTGCAGTGTCCAGCTCGATGGAAGAGTGGCATCCGCCAACCATGTCGTTCGCTTTTGCCCGATAGGACGCATATCCGTACCAACGCTTAAATGTTTTGCCCTTGAGTAGCTCGGACGCCTATCGATCAGGCTTGTATCCGTGGTATAGCGCATGGCCCCAAGCTGAATACGCGGATAATTGCTAATACCCAGCACAGCCGGCTGCTCATCAAAATCAACGGTAATGGTCTCGGGCTTGTCGTCGCCGGTCAGAAGTTCGACAGATTGAGTCACAGGCTTGACCACCGGCTCCGTCACCGCAGCAGGTAGAAATGCCATACCGACAGCACCCGCGCCAACCACAGCGATCGCAAGCACCAAGACAATCAATCCAATACGGGCAGGACTTCTCACAGCAAAGCACCTCACAATGCAAGCCTTCGCCATCTGTACTAATGATACCGCCAGCTAACACTATTACCAAAAGAAGCCGCGCGCTCCTCACCACCACAAAGGGGACAGGCACCTTTGTGATGGTTCTCGGTTTCGACGGCCAGCTGTCACACGTTATGAGATTAAAATTGAATTGTTAGCTGAGATTATTCATTTGTCATCGAGCTTGCCTGCTCTTTGTCTCGAGGAGCGCATATGAAGCCGCCTCATTCCACCGGTCGCAACGTCATCGCCATTCTCGCCGTACCCATCGTGATGCTCTTCCTTATCGTCATCACGCCCTTTTCCCTTGGCATCGCCTCGCCCTTCGATTTACGCGGAATGGTCGACGCCGGCTCGCGTGCCACCTCGCTTTCCTTTATCTGTCGCGGCGTGTTTTACGAAGATGGAATTCCCACCGGAATTTGGCGGTCAAAGTTGCCACTGCTCGGTCAGATCGACGGACGGCCTCCTTATTTCTGCCTTGAACCTCAGGCGATGAATTATTTGATCGACGACCAGCCCCTCGATTCCATCACCCTCGCCTACGACTATGCTCCAAACACCGACGAGCGCCACATGAACCAAGTCCTCGACAAGCTACTTGGACAGTGCGGGCTCACCGAGGAGACCGGTCGAACCATCTATAGCAACCAGAAATTAAAGCGAACAGAACTCCGCCGTGTCGGAAAAATCAAAGGGCGAAACGGGGCCGCCTACTGGGATGCCTGGGCAACACGCGACAAGGGCGAATTCGGACACAGCACCTATATGGTCACTGTCTACACCAAAGACGGAATTAAGGACAATGTTGACGATTTCGCGTCATCCAAACTCGGCATCCCCAAAACAACCAAACCCGCCAGCCCGGATGAAATTCTGTAGAGGCGCTCATTGGAATGTCGCTCAACGCGCACACCGACATTGAGCTCACCCCCACCGCCACAAAGGTGCCTGTCCCCTTTGTGGCGGTTTTCGACAAAAAGAAGCCGCCCCGATAACAGAGGCAGCATCAAGCAAGTCTATTTATTAGCGTCCCTCAAGACCCAACGAGAACGCAGAAATGTAGCCCGGGGCTTATCCTTTCCCGAACGCGACCCTCGCGAAGCGCGTGAGCGGGCGGGAAAGGGTAAGCCCCGGGCGGACAATTAAGCGCGTTACTCGGCAGCGGCCTTGAACTTGTTGTAGTTGATCAGACAGCCGGCCTTGACGATGGCACGCTCCTCTGCCGTCATATCGGCAATGTAGAGCTCAATCTGCTCGAACGTGCCGTCGGCGCGCACCACGTAGGCGGCGATGTCCTTCAGGTCACCATCGAGCGCAGCGCGTATACCCGGCACAAAGACGTAGTCGCCCACCTCAAAGTTGGGCTCGGCCTCCATCTGGAAGGGCACCATGCCCCAGTTCATCACGTTGGAGCGATAGCGCTTGGTGGCGTACTCGTGAACGATATTGGCCAGACCGCCAATCACGCGCTGGCAGCTCGCGGCCTGCTCGCGGGCAGAACCGTCACCGGGCTTCTTGGCATAGAGCATGGAGCCGTACTCGGTCGCTTGGCGTCTGCCGCGACACCCGCGCCAGCCAGCGCCTCAAACACGCCGGCAAGCTCGGCATCGAGCGCCGCCAGGTCGCCTGCCGCTTCGCCGGCAACGCGGCGCTTTTCCACCGCGTCGACCTCCTTGGAACGGCCCACGTAGGCCGGGTCGCGGCGGCTGAGCGTAAACTCGGCCAAGCCCAGCGGGTTGGAGCGGAAGGAGCTCGTCTCGCCCGAGGGAATGACTCATCGGTCGTAGTGACCGGGTCCATGATCTTGGAGCACACCTTGAGCAGGATATCGTCGCCGAGGGGCTCCATCGCGGGCCACGGCTTGATGTTGGGGCCTTCGACCAGCTCGTCGGCAGGCTCCGCCTTGCCAAAGCCCCAGTACACGCGCTTTTTGTACGGCGCGTCGTCAAAGGTGTACTCGCAGGCCTCGTCCCAAGTCTCCTCGGGCAGGTCGGTCGCCGGCGTCAGGACGCCGCCGTTGGCAGCCGTCGCCGCAATGGAGCGAGCGTCCATCAGGCCACGGCGCTCAGCTGGCCATTACCCGGCTTGGAACCCTCGCGGTTGGGGAAATTGCGCGTGGTGTGGCGGATGGACAGGCCGTTGTTGGCAGGCGTGTCGCCGGCGCCAAAGCACGGACCGCAGAACGCCGTACGCACGATCGCGCCGGCTCCATAAGGTCGTAGATGTAGCCACGGCGCGTAAGTTCGAGCGCCACGGGCTGGCTTGTGGGATAGACCGACAGCGAGAACTCGCCGCAGCCGGTGTTGGCGCCCTTAAGCACGCGGGCAGCCTGGACCACGGAGTCGTAGTTACCGCCCGAGCAGCCGGCGATAACGCCCTGCTGCACGTGCAGCTTGCCGTCGACGATCTTGTCGAGCAGGCTAAAGTGCGTCTTGCCCTCGCCGATCTTGGCAGCCTCGAGCTCCACCTCATGCAGGATATCCTCGAGGTTCTCGTTGAGCTCGTCGATCTCAAAGCCGTTGGAAGGATGGAACGGCAGCGCGATCATGGGCTTGATGCTGGACAGATCGACCTCGACGCAGCGTCATAGTAGGCGACATCGGCGGGCTTGAGCTCGCGGTAGTCGTCGCCGCGGCCATGCATGGTCAAAAACGCGCGTGTGTCCTCGTCGGTGGCCAGATGCTCGACAGGCAGGTGGTCTCGGTGGTCATGACATCGACGCCATTGCGGTAATCGGTCGTCATGCTCGCGATGCCCGGGCCCACAAACTCCATGACCTTGTTCTTGACGTAGCCCTTGGCAAAGACCGCCTTGATGATAGCGAGCGCCACATCGTGCGGGCCGACGCCGGGGCGCGGGGTGCCCGTGAGGTAGATGGCGACGACGCCGGGATAGGCAACGTCGTAGGTGTCGCGCAGCAGCTGCTTTGCCAGCTCGCCGCCGCCCTCGCCCACGGCCATGGTGCCCAGGGCGCCATAGCGGGTGTGCGAGTCGGAACCCAGGATCATCTTGCCGCAGCCGGCGAAGTTCTCACGCATAAAGGAGTGGATGACGGCGATGTGCGGCGGAACGAAGATGCCGCCGTACTTCTTGGCCGCGGAGAGGCCAAAGACATGGTCGTCCTCGTTGATGGTGCCGCCCACGGCGCACAGCGAGTTATGGCAGTTGGTGAGCACGTAGGCAGCGGGAACTGCTCCATGCCCGAGGCGCGCGCCGTCTGGATGATGCCGACAAAGGTGATGTCGTGGCTCGCCATGGCGTCGAAGCGAATCTTGAGCGCCTCGGGGTCGCCGGACGTATTGTGTGCCTGGAGGATCGAATACGCGATGGTGCCGCGCTTGGCATCCTCGGGCGTCTGCGTAATACCGCGCTCGGCAGCCTCGGCCGCAGGCACAACCTCGCTGCCGCCGCGCAGGTAGATGCCGTCCTCGTACAGCTTGACCATACTGTCTCCCACTCTGCCAAAAGATTTGGGCGCATAGCATACATTCGTTCAATATCGTGCCATAGAACGGTTGCGAGTGGGTTACGAATCTGCACGTTCACTTTATCTCGGTAAAGTAAAGGGCAAGCCCGGTGCGGTCCGGCAAATTTGGTGCAAGAGCGTCCCTTTCGACTAGTCATTTAAGAACGTCCCCAATGACTACCCATAACAACGCCGATGTTTTGGCGCGGACAGACACTATGACCCAATCCGAGGGCACTAAAAAGATAGGAGCCCCCGCTCGTGACCGCGGGTCGGGGCTGCGACAATGATGTTGAAGTGCCATAGGCGCAGCCGCGCCGCAACGAGGTTGGGAGCTCCCATGCCAAAGTATTCTACCGCGTTCGGGATGGACGTCCACCTGAGGTCGACCACCGTCTGCGCCCTCGACGCGGACACCGGCGAGGCCGTGACGAGGAGGTTCCCCGGCAACCCCTGGGGCGAGATCGCCGGGTGGATGGACGGGTTCCCCGGGCCGTCGCTCGCGGCCTACGAGAGCGGCTACCTCGGCTTCGCCCCGCAGAGGGAGCTCGCCGGGCTCGGCGTCGAGTGCGTCGTCGCCGCGGTCTCGAAGATCCCCAGGTCGGCCGCCGACTCGGCTCCAAGAACGACAGGAACGACGCCGCCAGGATGGCCAAGGCGATACTCGCCCACGACATCTCCCCCGTATGTCCCCTCCCCCGAGGTCGAAGGCATCAGGGACCTCGCCGGCGCCTACGACGGGGCGGACCGCGCGCCTGGCGACCGCCAAGCAGCGGCTGCTCGCCTTCCTCGTGTTAGCGCTAATCTAAAATTGACCACTTTCGCAAACGCATCTCGCCGAATGCGCTAACGCGCTTTCGCCGAACCCGCTAACGTACTTTCACCAACTGCGCTAACGGAACTATGCTCCGATCGGGT
>ENA-OQMZ01000432-OQMZ01000432.1-human-gut-metagenome-genome-assembly--contig:-NODE-432-length-18143-cov-1.211812_pt1 | contig 18143 bp, 18 predicted proteins | sample MGYA00242621_ERZ504862 | MGnify/ENA primary metagenome ERZ504862 (study PRJEB26092, sample SAMD00036393) | human gut metagenome | host: Homo sapiens | study: EMG produced TPA metagenomics assembly of... | reverse complement strand
TGGCCTTGCACTTCCTTCCACCTCTTCGGTATGGGGCAGGTCAGGCGTATTTTCAATTTTTTTTGAAATGTTGACTTGGTATACATTTTCAAAAACAATCAAGACCTTTTTACAAAAGGGAACGGGTACAAACGGACGGCCGGTCCGTCTCTTTTCCCAGATAGTGTAATAATTATGAAGAAACTGTTTATTTTACTTGTGTGCCTGTTGCCTGTGTTGGCACAAGCTCAAATGGAAACCTCTGTAGCCGGATTCATCCCTTTATCCGGTAGCGGAAGAATAGTATATAATTTCAATCCCGGATGGCGCTTTCATCGTGGAAACATAAAAGGCGCGGAAGCCGTACGTTTTGATGATACATCCTGGCAGGTAGTGTCTGTTCCGCATACTGTGGAACTGATGCCTGCGAGGCAAGCGGTTGCCGTAACTATCAGGGTGTGGCATGGTACCGGAAACATTTTGTGATTCCTCAAGATATGAAAGGAAAAGAGGTGTCGCTTCATTTTGAGGGAGCTATGGGAAAACAGGTGATTTATTTAAATGGCAAGAGGGTGCAAGAGCACTTGGGAGGATACCTTCCTTTCACTGTGCAACTGACGGAACAGGGGGTACAGCCGGAGACAGTTGCTTGCTGGCAGTGATGACGGATAATAGTGATGATAAGAATTTTCCTCCGGGAAAACGTCAATATACCTTGGATTTCGCTTATCATGGAGGAATTTACCGGGATGTGTGGATGATAGGAAAATCAAGTGTAGCTATTACAGATGCCTTGGAGGCCGATAAGGTGGCCGGAGGTGGAGTTTTTGTGCATTTTGACAATATAAGCGGGAAAAAAGCGGAAGTAGTACGTGGATACGGAAGTGCATAACAGTGGAAAGCGGACGCGTACCGTAGCCGTGGAGACGGTTTTGGCGGATGCCGGCGATGTTCCCGTAAAACGGGTTTCGCAACAGGTGAAGCTGCAAGCAGGGGAATCGAAGACGGTGCGGCAACGGTTTGCAGTTCGCAATCCTAAGTTATGGTCTCCTGACTCGCCTTATTTGTATAGGATACAATCTCGTGTCAAAGCCGGACATGAAGTGTTGGATGGGGGAGTGACACGTGTGGGGATCCGCAAGGCGGAATTTAAAGGTAAGGATGGCTTTTGGTTGAATGGCAAGCCTTTTGGTCAATTGGTCGGCGCGAACCGTCATCAGGATTTTGCATACGTGGGTAATGCGCTGCCCAACAGCCAGCAATGGAGGGATGCCAAACGCTTGCGTGATGCAGGATGTACCATTATCCGTGTAGCTCATTATCCGCAAGATCCGGCATTCATGGATGCTTGCGACGAAATGGGGCTGTTTGTTATTGTGGCTACTCCGGGATGGCAATATTGGAATAAAAATCCGGAGTTCGCAAAGCTGGTACATCGGAATACCCGTGAGATGATACGCCGGGACCGCAATCATCCCAGTGTGCTGATGTGGGAGCCTATTTTGAATGAAACGCCTTATCCGCGCGATTTCGCACTGGAGGCGTTACGGATTACATGGGAGGAGTTTCCTTATCCCGGACGTCCTGTAGCGGCAGCCGATGTTCATTCGAAAGGAGTGGCGGAAAACTATGATGTGGTGTACGGATGGCCGGGAGATGATGAGAAGGCAGACCGTCCGGAACAATGTATTTTTACTCGTGAGTTTGGCGAGAATGTGGATGACTGGTATGCACATAATAATAATAACCGTGCCAGCCGTAGCTGGGGGGAACGCCCGTTGCTGGTGCAGGCGTTGTCATTATCAAAGAGTTATGATGAAATGTACCGCACTACAGGGCAGTTTGTCGGTGGGGCGCAATGGCATCCTTTTGACCATCAGCGGGGGTATCATCGATCCGTATTTCGGGGCATTTATGATGCGTTCCGTCAGCCTAAATACGCTTATTATGCTTTTCGCAGCCAGTCTGCCGCGACATTGAAGCATCCTGTGGCGGAATGTGGGCCTATGGTGTTTATCGCCCATGAGATGTCTCCTTTCTCGGATGCCGATGTGGTGGTGTTCAGTAATTGTGACTCGGTTCGTCTCTCTGTCTATGACGGTACTGAGAGCCGGACGCTTCCGGTTGTTCATGCGCAGGGACACATGCCTAATGCCCCGGTGATATTCAAGGATGTATGGGATTTCTGGGAAGCACGCGAGTATAGTTATAAGCAAAAAAACTGGCAGAAAGTAAATATGGTGGCAGAAGGAATTATAGACGGTAAAGTGGTTTGCACCTATAAGCGGATGCCGTCACGCCGCAGCACGAAGTTGCGTATGTATGTGGATACGGAAGGAAAGCAATTGGTGGCAGACGGTTCGGATTTTATCGTAGTGGTGGCCGAAGTGACGGATGATAGCGGTAATGTGCGCCGTCTGGCAAAAGAAAATATCGTATTTACTGTAGAAGGTGAAGGACGAATTATAGGGGATGCCTCTATCAATGCCAATCCGCGCACGGTGGAGTTTGGCTCTGCTCCCGTATTGATCCGTTCTACCCGCAAAGCCCGGCAAAATAAAGGTGAAGGCCCATGTGCAGTTTGAAGGAACGAATGCACCGGTTGCTACGGAAATAGAATTAGAAAGTATTCCGTCAGAACTGCCTTTCTGTTATACGGAGGAGGAGACGGATGCCCAATCAGCCGGAGCAGGACTGGCCGGAAGCCCTGTTAGAACAGAAAGAATGGCGGGGAAAGTTGTGCTGACAGAAGGAGGAAAGGCAAAAAGTATTGATGGAGGTGGAGAGACAGCAAACTGAATTCGGTACGGAGAAGTAATATAGATAGAACGCGGACTTATCTCGTTCCAATCTAACCAATAATTGGTATTTAACTAATTTCAATTTAAGTACCAACGGATTTTTTCTTATCTTTGATCTCGGTTTGAAGAAAACTAAATACTTATGAAGAAATATATACTTATTATACTTTGTTGCCTGACAAGCTTTCCTCTGTGGTCATATAATGTGAATATGATTGTGGAACATTATTCTGTAGATCAAGGGCTTCCTAATAATACGGTAAACTGTACCTTGAAAGACAGAGATGGCTTTATCTGGTTCGGAACCTGGTATGGCTTATGTTGTTTCGATGGAGTGAAGTTTAAAACATTCAATAAACAGGAGCACGATTCGGATGTGCCGCCACGTAAGATCCAGCGCATAGTCGAGGATAAAAACGGGTATATATGGGTAAAGACCATTGACCGTAAGTTGTATGTCTTCAATAAAGTGACCGAATGTTTTCATGCTGTTTATGATGACATGAAGAACTATTCGGAGAATATTCAGGTGATAAAATTACAAAATACGGCCGAGGGGGATGTGTTGTTGCTGACCAAAGATAAAATCTGTTGTTGGCCGGGGTAGATGAAAAGGGGCAGGTAACTATCAAGATTCTGTTCGACTCTCGGGACGAGATAAACAAGCATGATTATACACTGAAACACCATGTCCTGTGCGAAACGGAGGAATATATCAGTTGGATAGGAACTGATTATAAGGTGTCTGCCGTGCATAAAGGAGCGGAATTGGCATCCCGGCCTGCCGATTTCATAACCAGTAAGATTAATTCCGGTGACAAGGATAGTTTTACCAGTTTCTTTGAGGATGGCAGGAAGGTATGGGTCGGAGATCGTGCGGGTATTTTTTACAGTATCGATGTAAGGACCGGTTTGGTAAACCGGTATGTACTTTCCGAAATAAAAGGTGCGATCAGCAATTTGCTGGTTACTCCGGCAGGTTATGTCTATCTCAGTGTGGCCGGACAAGTACATACGAATATGATTTGGCCGAGCGCAGGTTGCAAAGATAAATACTGAATGAATGACGCTATGGTTACTCATGCATTCATAGACCAGTATGATAAAATATGGATTTCACGAAAATGAGAAGGCGCTGATTTATTATGATCCGTTGAACCATACCGCAAAACGGTTTCCGTTTACCATGTTCGGCAAGATAACCACCCTGTATTCGGAAGATGCCGGCGAAAGAGGGCTTTTTTTCCTGTCTCCGGCAGGAGAGGCCTGGTTGTTCGACAGGGAACATGTGGAGATGGTTTATATTAATAAATTGAAACAACTTTCTAATGATAGGGCAAATCAGCAGTTTTATCATCTGATGTTGGATAATGACGGGGTATTGTGGCTTTCCTCTGCCGATGAAGGGGTGTATTGCATGAATTTCCCCAAGAAGCAATTCAATCTGCTTTCGTTGTCTCCGCAATCAGCCGGTCGGGAAAATTATGCGACAGGGGTAAGAGCCTTTCCAATCAAAAGTGGCGATATCTGGGTGGGCACCCGTTGGCAGAGTGTTTATCGGATGGACCGGAACGGTGTAACCAAACATGTTTTTTCGACAGGTGACGAGCATATAGGTAATGTATATCACATCATGGAAGACGACAAGGGAAACCTTTGGTTCTCTACCAAAGGCGACGGATTGGTGAAAGCTGTTCCTGATGAGAAAGCTGCAGGTGGTTTCCGTTTTAAACGCTATCTGCATAATTTGTCTGATTTGTCGTCGATCAGCGGGAATGATGTGTATTTCACTTATCAGGATGAAAAGAAACGTATCTGGGTGGGTACTTTGGACGGAGGATTGAATCTGCTTTGTGAGGAAAATGGGGAAGTCACTTTTAAGAATAAATATAACGGATTCAAGAACTATCCTACGTATGGCCTTTATATGGAAGTTGAGAAATATGATAGAGGATAATGACGGGCGTATGTGGGTAGGTACGATGGACGGGCTGATGTCTTTTAAAAACAACTTTGCCTCAGTGGAGCAGATTGATTTTGAAACCTACCGTGGTGCCAACCGGGTAAATTATGCCGATAGCGATGTGTAACGCGCTTTATAAAGACGAGTTCTCTCAGATATGGGTATGCGTGTTTGGTGGAGGATTGAGCAAATTGTCGGGATATGATGAGGAAACGCATAAGCTTTCATTTAAATCGTATGGCTGGGAAGACGGATTGAATAATGATGTGGTGATGTCTATTATAGAAGATGATAACGGTTTCCTTTGGCTTGCTACGGAAAAAGGACTCTCTTGTTTTGACAGGGCGACAAGCCAGGTGCGTAACTATGACAAATATGATGGCTTTCCTCCGGTTGTGATGGAAGAAAACACCGCACTGAAAACGCTGGACGGAGAACTTTGGCTGGGGTGTAAAGAGGGTATCCTGACCTTTTCTCCCGATAAATTGGAAACGAAAAAGGTCGATTATAATACATTCATTGTAGGATGTCAGATATCAAACCGGGATATACGCAGCTATACGGAACATCCCATTATTGACCGGTCCATTACCTATACAGACCGGATTACATTGAATCATAACCAGTCCATGTTTACTTTAGAGTTTGCGGCGTTGAACTATAATAATCAGAACCGTGTGTCTTACAAATATATTTTGGAAGGATATGAAAAAGAATGGCACTATAACGGAAGAACCGTATAGCATCCTATACCAATGTTCCTCCCGGCAAGTATCTTTTCAGAGTACAGACACTGGATGAGGCAAATCCCGGTTTGGAGTCTTTCCGTGAGTTGACCGTTGTCATTCTGCCGCCTTGGTGGGCCAGTTGGTGGGGCGTATGTTATTTATATGATTATAGCCGTAGCCTTATTGCTGGTGGCTATAAAATTATCTCTTTTCATGATTAAGGTGAAGAATGATGTGTATATCGAACAAAAATTGTCCGAATTGAAAATCAAGTTCTTTACCAATATCTCGCATGAGTTGCGTACTCCGCTGACTCTGATCCAAGGGCCTATTCAGGAACTGAGAGAAAAGGAGAAACTATCTCAGAAAGGAATGCAATATGTGGATCTGATGGAAAAGAATACCAAACAGATGCTGCAACTGGTCAATCAGATATTGGATTTCCGTAAAATACAGAACGGCAAGATGCGTCTGCATGTGTCGTTGTTCAACCTGAATGAGATGGTAGACTCTTTTGAGAAAGAATTCAGGGTGATGGCCGAAGAAAATGAAGTCAGCTTCACGTTCCAGCTGGCCGGTGAGGATATCATGGTATGGGCGGATAAGGAGAAAGTGGCTATCGTGATCCGCAACATCATCTCCAATGCGTTCAAGTTCACTCCTGCCGGGGGAAATATTTATGTCACGATGGGAGTGTCGGATGATGACAGGCATTGTTATGTACGGGTGGAAGATAGCGGTGTGGGGATTCCCCAAAGCAAGCTTTCCGAAATCTTCGAGCGTTTCTCGCAGGCTGACAATGCACGTGGCGCTTATTATCAGGGAACGGGCATCGGATTGGCTTTGTCTAAGGAAATTATCAGTCTGCATCATGGGGAAATCTATGCAGAGAGTCCTGAAGGGAAGGGAGCGGTCTTTACCATTGAATTGCAACTGGGTAAGGAGCATTACAAACCGTCGGAAGTCGATTTCTATATGGGCGGGGAAACGGTGAGTGTTCCTGAGGCTGAATCTGTTTCTGCCTCTGCCGGCAAGGAAAGCGAGGAGGAGAAAGAACAGCCTGTCGATTCGTCTTTGCCTACCGTGCTGATTGTAGAAGATAATAAGGATTTATGCAATATGTTGAAGCTGCAATTGGAAGATAAATTCAATATTTATATGGCCAATGATGGTGTGGAGGGGCTGAAGAAAGTACATCTTTATCATCCCGACATGGTAGTCACCGACAGATGATGCCGAATATGGATGGAATAGAGATGTTGCAACGCATCCGTAAAGATTTCCAGATCAGTCATATTCCGGTGATTATCCTGACGGCGAAAGGTAATGATGAAGCGAAGACCAAAGCGATAAGCATGGGAGCGAATGCCTATATCATCAAACCTTTCAGCAAAGACTATCTGGTAGCACGTATCGAACAGTTGCTGAATGAACGTAAATTGTTCCGTGAACGTGTATGGCAGCAGCCCGAAGAACATAAGGAGGAACAGGATACATACGAACAGTTCCTGGTGAAGAAAGATGTGCAGTTCATTGAAAAGATTCATCAGGTTATAGAAGAGAATCTGGATAATAGTGATTTTAATATAGATACTATAGCATCGACTATCGGGCTGAGCCGCTCGGCTTTCTTTAAGAAGTTAAAGAGCCTGACCGGGTTTGCTCCGGTGGATTTAGTGAAAGAGATTCGTCTGAATAAATCAATAGAGTTGATTAAAAACTCGGATATGAGTATTTCAGAAATAGCTTTTGCCGTGGGCTTCAAGGATTCCGGTTATTTCAGTAAATGTTTTCGTAAGAAATATGATCAGACTCCGAGGGAATATATGAATGAATGGCGTAAAGGTTGATTTCTTGACCTTATAAAGCAGGAATCCCGTAAACAGATGTAGGCGAGCGTCGTGTTTGCGGGATTGTCTTATTTGTTTGCTAAGTTATTTTTGGACTTTATTAAGATTTAGTGATTACATACTTTTTTGTGATTCGTTCTTAATTCTAAACAATAACTAGATTACGATGAATGTGAAAAAAAAATTATCAGTTTAATCATGCTCCTGTTTATGTTACTGCCTTTGGGAGCACAGAATTCAGAGGGAAAACAATGCTATAAAATAGCTGCGTGTGACTGGATGATGCTAAAGCGTCAGAAGATCGGTTCTTTTCAATTGATGAAGGAACTAGGAGGTGATGGCATAGAAATGGACATGGGAGGCTTGGGAAAACGGGATACTTTTGATAATAAGTTCCACCAGCCCCATTTCTGTAAATTATTTAAAGAAACAGCACAGGAACAGCATATTGAAGTCCCTTCTGTGGCGATGTCCGGATTCTTTGGACAATCTTTCTTGACTCATCATAATTATAAAGCTTTAGTGCAGGATTGTTTGAATACGATGAAGGTGATGGGGCCCAAGTAGCTTTCCTTCCATTAGGCGGCATAAAAGAGGACTGGACAGTAGCGGGTGATGCACGTCAGGAGTTGGTAAGCCGTTTGCACGAAGTGGGAGAAATGGCAGTGAAAGATGGAGTAGTGATAGGTATCCGTACTCCTTTGGACGCCGGAGGGGATATAAAACTGTTGAAAGAAATTAATTCGAAAGGTATAAAGATTTATTATAGTTTTCAAAATGCGTTGGAAAATGGACGCGACCTCTGTAAAGAGTTGAAAAACTGGGAAAGGATCGGATTTGTCAGATACATTGTACGGATACAGACGGGGTTACTCTTCCTTATGAATACCCGTCTGGATATGAATGCCGTAAAGCATACCCTTGATAAGATGGGGTGGAGCGGATGGCTGGTCATTGAACGGTCACGGAATAAGGATGAAGTCCGGAATGTAAAGAAAAACTTCGGGACGAATGTCGCTTATCTGAAACAGATATTTCAACAAGAAAAAATAAGATAATATTTTAATTTTAAAAATGATTCTATGAAGAAAGAAAATGCATTTCTTCAGAAGCTGGACAAGATTGGCAACTTGACACAAGTGGTCTGTCTCAGTCTGTTTCTGACAGGAGTTTCTGTTCAGGGAGTATCCGCTGAGACAGGATTTCCTATATCCCAGTCGGTGCAACAGACTAAAACTGTCACCGGACAGGTGGTTGATGAAACTGGTGAACCGGTGATTGGTGCCAGTGTGGTGGTGGAAGGAACTACAAACGGTACCATTACTGATTTTGACGGAAGATTTGCTTTGCAAGTCCCTTCGGGCAAGAAGGTTGTCATTTCATTTGTGGGGTATGTGCCGCAAACGATTGCTCCGAAACAAGGAAAAGACTTTAGAGTGGTGCTGAAGGAAGATTCCAAAATGCTGGACGAAGTGGTTGTAGTCGGTTACGGTACTCAGAAAGCAAAAGATGTGACAGGATCTATCGGGGTTATTACTCCTTCGGAAATTTCAGATTTGCCGGTGTCGAATTTGGGTGCTGCGCTAGCGGGACAGATACCTGGTTTGAGTATCAGTGGTGGTGACAGCCGTCCGGGTGAAGGGGCAACTATGTCTATTCGTCAATCTTTCTCGTATTCTAAAGATGGTGGTAGTACTAATCCGATGGTCATAATCGATGATGTGATTCAGATAGATGCCAACAGCGGTCTTCCGACATTAGAAACTTTCAATGCCCTTGATCCTTCTGAAATTGAAAGTATTTCAGTCCTTCGTGATGCCAGTGCTGCCATTTACGGTTCCCGTGCTTCGCAAGGTGCTATTATTGTAAAGACCAAACGAGGTAAATCAGGAGCTCCCAAAATCAATTATTCAGGTAAATTCGGATTTAATGATGCAGTGGGACATCCTAAAACCTTAAAAGGAGCAGCTTATGGACGTTTTGCCAATTCCTTTAATTTGGCCAATAATAAGATAAGTATGGATCCGGATGGAAACTGGATGAATAAAATTATAATGAAGCGGAACTGGCGAGATGGATGGCTTGAATTACAATTGGCTGGATGAAGCCTGGTCCGGCGCTTTTACAATGAACCATTCGGTCAATGTAAGTGGCGGTAGCGAGAAAGCTACTTATTTTGCGGGTGCTTCTTACTATACTCAGGGGGCGAATCTTGGAAAACAGGATTATAATAGATGGAACTTCCGTGCAGGTGTGGATATCAAATTGACTTCCGATTTGAAATTTTCTGCAACCATAGCGGGTAACCAGCAGGAAACCACATCGAGTTTTACCAAAGGTTTAAGCAATTTGAACGGTTATGGGGGAACTAAGCCCGGTGAATCCGGTGATTATTTGGTTCTTGCTCATATGCCGAATTATTTGCCATGGGAGATAACATTGGATGATGGTAATACCTATTATACATCTCCTTTGTTGAATAGTTACTCGAGTGCGGGTAATGCAACATCGGGCAATAAAATGAGTACATGGAATTATTTTGCTATGGAGAATAATGACGGTTCTTATTCCACGAATGATAATTTCAGTTATGATGCCAACTTCTCCGTCACTTATGCCGTTCCGTTTATCAAAGGTCTTTCATTCAAGGGAAGCTATGCGTTGAAGCGTAGTGCCAGTGATAGTGAGCAGGCATTTATGCCATTTACGTTGGCTTATCTGAAAGCAAGCGATGCATTGACACCCGGAAATCGTTTTTATAGCGATCATCCGTCTGTTTCCGATTATCAATTAAAAGAATTTACGGGAAGCACTCGTGTGGTATATTCAGACCAGATGGCTAAAAACGAGCAATTGAACTTCTATGTGAATTATGAAGGAAAGTTTGGCAAGCATAGCATTGCCGCCATGGCTGCAGTGGAAAAAAATGCAGGCTTATATGCATTCCAAGCGGATGTTGTTTAATAACCCTGACCCGGATGGTTATTTGGGTACTTCGCCAAGTGCGGGAGCGATGGATACAGGTAATTCTATTACATATAAATACAAACAGGGTTCTTTGTCTTATTTAGGTCGTGTAAGCTATAATTATGCCGATAAGTATTTGTTCCAATTCCTATTCCGTAGCGATGCTTCCACTAAATTTGCTCCGGCCAATTATTGGGGCTTCTTCCGGGTGTTTTCCGTGGGGTGGGTAGCTTCGGAAGAAGAGTTTATGAAGAAGTTGCTGCGTCATGGTTTGAATACATGAAAGTACGTTTCTCATGGGGACGTACCGGTAAAGATAATATCAAAGCATGGGGATGGAAGCAACTCTATTCATTGGATCCTAGTAGAGGATATGGATTCGGTTCTAACGGTGGTATCCTGCAAACGGGTATCAAGCCGGGAGCGACTCCTAATCCTGATGCGCATTGGGATAATACCGATAAATTTAATCTTGGTTTTGATTTGCGTTTCCTCAATAACCGTTTAAGTGCGACTGTGGATGTGTACTATGATATAAACTCTGACATCTTGAATCAGAATATCGGTGGTATCATAGGTACTCCTATTTTTGCAGGAGGTGCTTTGACAGAAGTGAACTTTGGGCGTATTGATGCTTTTGGTAGTGAATTCTCTTTGAATTGGCGCGATAAAATAGATCAGGTGAAATATAATATCGGAGTGAATTTTGGATTTAATGGCAACAGGGTAAGAGAATGGCCCCAGTCTGCTCCGAGTTATATACAGGAAAATTCTGTAAGAGAGGGTGCTTCTACTATATTCTACATACGGGTATAAAGTAATGGAGAGGTACAAGTTCCGGAGATGGTATTTTACGGAACAGTGATGATATTGAGAATTATTGGAACTATTTATCGGCCAATGCAGAAGCCGCAGGCACTTCTCCGGAATATTTGGGCGTAAAAGATGCCAGTCAGTTAAAACCGGGTATGTTGCTTATCAGGATTTGGGTGGCGTATTGAATGAGGATGGTACGCAGTCGGGGCCCGACGGACGTATTGCCAAGACCCAGGATTATGCCAAACTGAATAAGAGTGGAAAGACATATGGTTTTACCACCAAACTGGGGGCGGAATGGAAAGGTATCAGCTTTAATATGATGATTGCCACTTCATGGGGTGGTTATCGCCAGATTGACGTCAATAAATCACAACATCCAGTGGGGATATGCTTTGGACACCGGACTCATTCTGGGAAGATATGTTTGATGAAAGAAATAATACGACGGGGAAATATCCTAATTTAGGTTTAGACAACAGAATATCAGGATCAGTAATTGCACCGTCTGATTTTTGGTCTATCAGTACGTTCCGTTGCTATATCCGTAACTTAAGTATCGGTTATACGCTGCCTAAGGCATGGTTGTCACCTTTAAAGATCCAGTCGGCTAAATTAAGTCTGACAGGTAATAATCTATGGGATTTCTATAACCCGTATCCCGATCATTATCGTAATATGTATTGTGGAACAACTTCATTGTATCCTACATTGAGAACGTGGTCGTTGGGAGTAAATGTATCATTCTAAAATTAAAAAGAATCATTGATATGAAAAAGCGCATATTATATACTGTGTTATTGGCAGCCGGATTGGCATTTAGCAGTTGCAGTGACCAGTTCTTGCAGGATATGAATCCGTATGACAGTTATTCACCGGAAAAAGACTTTCGGCATCGAATCTAATTTGGACTTATATATTCAGAATGTGTATTATAACTATTTTTATAAGTCGGGTATGACCCCTCCACAGTCATACGGCTTGTCCGGTAACTGGAATGACTATTCAACTTATACGGAGGAGAAATGGGGTATCGAGAAGAAATTTGACGCTTCCAGAAGTTTGAAAAAAGCTACGGACTGTGAAACTTATTTTGGCAGTAATCTGGCTACGAATATAAAGAATGATCCATATAGCCGTATCCGCAGTTGCAATGAAATTCTGGAAGGAGTTGATAAATATGGTCAGGACTTGTCGGAAGCTGCCATAAAAAAAGCGAAAGGACAGGCTTATTTCTTCCGTGCCATGCAGTTGTTTGATTTGGTACGTGTATACGGAGCTGTTCCTGTGGTAAATAAAGTGCTTATGGCGGCCGACCGTGAGGGAGCTAAAGATTATAATCGTGAAAGTGTGGAAACATGTGTCAACCAGATCTTGAGTGATTTAAAAGAGGCTGCGAATCTGCTTCCCACTCGTAAAGAATGGGGAAGTGACCAGTATGGACGGTTGACCAAGGAAGCTGCATTGGCATACAGAAGCCGCGTGGCGCTGGTATTTGCAAGCCCTATCTTTAATGCAGATTGGAATAATACAGGCAGTAACGCTGGAAAGATGCGTTGGATATTACTCTAGAAGCACAGGCTTTCTTGAGCAGCGAAGGTTATGGTTTGTATGGCAATTCCGCCAAAGACTGGAATGAAATGTTCTACAAGTTTGACAATCAGGAATGTAAGGAGGTGATTATGGTCAAACTGTTGGCTAGCTCTACCTCTAAAATGATGAACATAGTGGATGGCAGAAAACAATCCGTTTGAAAACAATGGGTGGCAGTGGTTCCGGTTATCATGTTCCTATGGGTATGTTGGATATTTTCCCGATGGCGGATGGTTCCAAAGCTGTAAATGATGACGGTGAGGCGATAAACGGGTACGACCGTTCTTTATTCTTCAAGAATCGTGATCCGCGTTTCTATTATACGTTTACTTTCTCCGGAGCGAAATGGGGATATGATCAGGATGCAGATGCCGTAGTTTGGAATTATCGTTGGAGTGAAACGAAAGAAGATGGTTCTCAGTTGCATTATTACACGGAAAATGAAGGCAGCAGTCCGGCGATAGTACGTAAAATGTCCGATCCGGCTGAAAATAGTGCAAACACATATCAATGGGATGGCACTGATGTATACGAATATCGTTATGCTGAATTGTTGTTGAACCTTGCAGAATGTTATGCAGCTACGGGGGATATAAGTAATTCAGTGAAAACAATTGGTGAAATTCGTGCCCGTGTAGGTATTCCTGCATCCAATAATTATGGCTTGGGAACGATTACCGATAAGAATGAAGCTATTAAGGCTTGTCTGCGTGAGCGTCAGGTGGAATTAGCTTATGAGGGTAAGCGTTATTGGGATTTATGGCGTTGGATGCTGTATAATGATGATGCAAGTGATAACAATACTACCTGTACTACCTTGGGTATTGAGCCGTTAAATGGTACTGCCCGTGTGGGTAAATATTTACAAGTGAAGGATTATGACGGAAAGGCAGATCCTCTTGTTTCTGTCATTGCTGATTTTGAGCCTGTAGATGTGGATAATGCGGCAGACTTACAAGCCGAAATGAATAGGTTGGGAGAGTTCTGGAGCCAGCACTTTGTTTTACAGGATAGAGAAACTCCGGTAGATAATGTGAATGGTCAGGAAGCAGTAATTTCATGGCAGGAAAACTATTATCTGTCCGGTCTGCCCTCTAATGTATTGAATATGAATCCGTGGTTGGAACAATCAAAAGGATGGTTGGATTATTATGAATCAGAAGGCACATTGGATGCTAGGAAATAATTTAATACGATAGTTTTATATCTGCTAGTTTATTATGACAGATACAAGCATTTTGAGTACATATCCCCGAAAAGTGCGTCTTGAAAAAGATAATTGTTAAGAAAAGAGAACGGAATATAAATTCCAACTTACTTATAGCACAGATATAATTTTTTAAGAATAAAGTATGAAAAGAAAAATGTTTTTAGGACTGTGTATGGCTACTTTTATTGCTCCAGTGGCAATGGCCCAGTATCCCCAGTTGACTGAGGAAGCGAAGCAAGCCTACCAGAAAATGATGAGTGAAGAACGTCGCCGCTCTGACGAAGCCTGGGCAAAAGCATTGTCTGTTGTACAGAAAGAAGCGAGAGAAGGTCGTCCGTATATTTCGTGGGCTTCCCGTCCATACGATTTGCCGCAGGCACGAATTCCTGCTTTCCCCGGTGCTGAAGGAGGAGGTATGTACAGTTTCGGCGGTCGTGGCGGTAAGGTGATTACCGTGACTAATTTGAATGACCGTGGTCCCGGTTCTTTCCGTGAGGCTTGTGAGACAGGTGGAGCACGTATCATTGTCTTCAATGTTTCAGGTATTATTAAATTGGAATCTCCCATTATCGTCCGGGCTCCATATGTCACTATTGCAGGACAGACAGCTCCGGGTGACGGGGTATGTATTGCCGGAGAGTCTTTTTGGGTAAATACGCATGATGTAGTGGTACGCCATATGCGTTTCCGCCGCGGCGAAACAAAGGTATGGCATCGTGACGATTCTTTCGGAGGCAACCCGATTGGAAATATCATGATTGACCATTGCTCTTGTACTTGGGGATTGGATGAGAACATTTCTTTCTATCGCCATATGTACGACCCCAGCGAAGGACAATATGAATCAAAAGATCTGAAACTGCCTACCGTAAATGTTACCATACAGAATACTATCTCGGCAAAAGCGCTGGATACTTACAATCATGCATTCGGCAGCACTTTAGGTGGTGAGAATTGTGCATTTATGCGTAACCTGTGGGCAAGTAATTCGGGACGTAATCCTTCCGTCGGTTGGAATGGTGTTTTCAATTTTGTAAACAATGTGGTGTTCAACTGGGTACATCGCTCTTCGGACGGTGGCGATTATACCGCTATGTTCAATATGATAAACAACTATTATAAACCGGGACCGGCCACTCCGAAAGATACTCCTGTGGGGCATCGCATCCTGAAACCGAAGCGGGACGAAGCAAATTGGATCATAAAGTGTATGGCCGTGTTTATGCTGATGGTAATATTATGGAAGGCTATCCTGCCATTACAGAGGACAACTGGGCAGGTGGTATCCAGATTGAAACTCAGCCGAATACAGATGGATATACGGAGAATATGCGTAGCAACCGTCCTTTTGAAATGCCGTACATCCGCATTACTTCTGCACATGATGCATACGATTTTGTACTGAAAAATGCAGGTGCCAACATTCCTTGCCGTGATATTGTGGATGAACGTATTGTAGAGGAAGTGAGAACAGGCGTTCCTTATTATGATAAGAAGATGGCCAAGGATGCTAACGGTGATTTGACCGGGCTGGCTCCTAAATCAATGGGAGAAGACGGACAGTTTAAATATCGCCGCTTGCCGAAAGATTCTTATAAACAGGGTATCATCACCGATATCCGCCAGATGGGGGGATATCCGAATACAAAGGCACTCCGTATGTGGATACGGATGGTGACGGTATGCCCGATGAATGGGAAAAGGCAAATGGCTTGAATCCTAATGATCCTTCGGATGCTAATAAGGACTGTACCGGTGACGGCTATACAAATATTGAGAAATATATTAATGGTATCAGCACTAGAAATTGTATTGACTGGTCTGATTTGAGAAACAATTATGATACATTGGCTTCTAAAGGAAAGTTGATGTAATAAACGGAGGAAAGAAGACAGGATATGATACAAAAGTCAGGTATAATGTTTCTGTTGCTCATGCGGTAGTCATTACCGCCGGAGCAGTGGATTTGGACCGTGAAGGCCGCGATCCGGCTTACGTGGAATCTATTGTGAAACGTTCGCAGAAGATTGTAGATAAACTGGAGTTGACAGATACCGTTGCCGCCCGTGAAGTGACAACTATCATAGCCAACCGTTATTTTAAACTGAATGACATATACGAAACGCGCGATGCCAAAGTGAAGCTGGCAAAAGAAACCCTGACGGGCGATGCGAAACAAGAAGCCGTTAAAGCTGCCGAAGCTGAAAAGGATGCGGCGCTTTACCGTACTCATTTCGCTTTCCCGGCCGATCTTTCGCTCTATTTGGATGCCAAGCAGATAGATGCAGTGAAAGATGGCATGACTTATGGTGTGGTAATGGTAACTTATAAAGCTACGGTTGACATGATTCCTACCTTGAAAGAAGAAGAGAAAGCGCAGATTATGGCATGGCTTGTTGAAGCCCGTGAATTTGCCATTGATGCTGAAAATTCAAATAAGAAACATGCTGCTTTCGGCAAATACAAAGGCCGGATTAATAATTACCTCTCTAAGCGGGGATATGATTTAGTGAAAGAACGTAAGGCTTGGTATGAACGTATCAAGGCACGTGGAGGAAAGATATAAATTAATGTTTATTGAAAAGCGGAAAAGGAGCTTGCCCGGTGAAACGGTGTCAAGCTCTTTTTTATGTGCGGATAGAGAGTACAACAGGCTTTCTGTTCCGTCTTTGATATAGAAATACTCGCAATGTGTGTTTGAATCATGTTAAAAGCAGGGTGTTATGTTACGAAGTTATAGAAAAAATAATAATTTAGCGACCAAATGAATCAACTAAAGAAACTATTTGCAGTGGCAGCATTGACTGCATGTGTGTTGCCTGTGGCGGCACAGTATCCTGTAATTCCTGATTCGGTAAAAATCAGAGGAGAAGAACAACAAAAGGAAATAGACCGGAAATCGGATGAGGCATGGGCGAAAGCATTACCTGTAGTAATGTCTGAGGCTGTTCAAGGACGTCCTTATAAACCATGGGCATCCAAACCGGAGGATTTAATAAAGAGCAACATACCTGCCTTTCCCGGGGCAGAAGGGGGAGGGGCCTATACTCCCGGTGGACGTGGAGGAAAAGTAATTGTGGTCAATTCGCTGGCCGACAGTGGGCCCGGAACATTGCGTGAGGCATGTGAGACCGGTGGCGCGCGTATTGTTGTATTCAATGTTTCGGGCGTTATCCGGCTGAAAATCCCTATAAACGTCCGTGCTCCGTATATCACTATTGCAGGTCAGACAGCTCGGGGATGGGTTTGTGTAACAGGAGCCTCTTTCCTGCTTGATACGCATGATATTATTATCCGCCATATGCGTTTCCGTCGGGGGGCGCAGGATGTGTTCTTCCGGGATGATGCTTTGGGAGGTAACTGTGTGGGTAATGTTATTATCGATCACTGCTCTGCAGTTGGGACTGGATTGAAACATGTCTGTTTACCGCCATGTATACAATCGCGATTCCACAGGGCATGGTCTGAAGCTTCCTACTGTCAACATAACTATTCAGAACTCTATTTTTTCGGAAGCTTTGGATTGTTACAATCATGCTTTCGGGGCGACTATAGGTGGGCATAACAGTATGTTTTGCCGTAACTTGTTCGCATCCAATATCAGCCGTAACTGTTCCATTGGCATGAATGAGGATTTTAATCTGGTAAACAATGTGACTTTTAATTGGTGGAACCGTTCTGTTGACGGGGGAGATGAAACCAGCCGTTTGAATATTATTAATAATTTATTTAAACCGGGGCCTATCACTCCGAAAGATAAGCCGATTGCCCACCGGATTGTGAAACCCGAATCAAGTCGTGACAAGAAGAAACCGGATACATTTGGTAAAGCGTATGTAGCCGGAAATGTAGTGGAAGGTAATGCGCGTGTGACAAAGAATAATTGGGATGGCGGCGTGCAGGTGTACGATATGCCGGACGCAGGGAAGTTTACAGATCAAATTCGTGTAAACGAGCCTTTCTCAATGCCCCATGTGACTATTATGGATGCCAAAACTGCCTATAATTATGTATTGGAAAATGCCGGGGCTACTTTCCCTAAAAGGGATGCGGTGGATGCCCGTGTGATGAAGACGGTGAAGACAGGGAAAGCTATTTACGTGAAAGACGCTCCTGAATTCGTTAGTACTTATGTAAAAGACGTCTTCCTGTTGACTCTTATAACAAGGTATCATTACAGATCCCCGTCAGGTAGGTGGCTTGCCCGAATATAAAGGTACGCCTGTGGTTGATACG
>ENA-OQMZ01000431-OQMZ01000431.1-human-gut-metagenome-genome-assembly--contig:-NODE-431-length-18143-cov-3.229740_pt1 | contig 18143 bp, 21 predicted proteins | sample MGYA00242621_ERZ504862 | MGnify/ENA primary metagenome ERZ504862 (study PRJEB26092, sample SAMD00036393) | human gut metagenome | host: Homo sapiens | study: EMG produced TPA metagenomics assembly of... | reverse complement strand
TATGAAATATAGTGTCAAGTTCCTGTACAAGATCCAGAATAGAAAAGTCAGAATACTTGAAGACTGTTTTTCCTGCCTCAATCTTGCTCATATCCAGAACGTCATTGATAATTCCCAACAGATGCTGTGATGAAATATCTATTTTATCTGCATACTCTATAACTTTTGCTTTATTTCCTGCATCATGTCTGATCAAAGATGTGATACCAATGATTGCATTCATAGGTGTACGAGTATCATGCGACATTATTGTTACGTCTATGAAATAATACCGTAAAAAAGCACTGCCAGACAGACAGTGCACATCATTTCATGCAACTGGCTGCCATTTTACAGGCCCTGTAGCTTTGCGTCCCAGACTTTCATCTGGTTTGCCGATTTCCTTATTATAGCTTTTAGACTTACGCAAAAAACTGGTTTTATTATACTATAGTACTCTACTGTACACAAGAAAAACATTACCTTTTTAACGCCCAGAAACATATTGTCATTATACTGTCATTTTTTTTAAAAACTTATTCCGTTTTTCAACTTCTATGATATAATGCTTTATTATAAATCTCCAATGAATAAAATGAGGTGAACCAAGTGAAGAAAAAAACACTTGTGCCTCTTATTATTTTTTTACTGGGCATATGCCTTGTTGGTTTAATTGTATACAGAACAGACACCCATGAAAAAAATCAGAGACACATATTGGCACAATTAAACGCAACCACCTATGGTGATCGCATAAAGAATGAAATTGCAGATGGAATTGGAATTACAGATGCTTTGGAACAGACCTTAATCAGTGAAAATGGCGAAATCCATCAGTTTGACACGATTGCGGGAATCTTATGTCTGATTCTATTGAAAGCGTGCAGCTCGCTCCCAATGGTGTTGTAACAGATATTTATCCGGATGAAGGAAATGAGGCAGGTAAGATCGATCTGCTCCAGGATAAAGACCGTAAAGAGATTTCCTGTTATGCCAGAGATAACCATGCAACCATTACGCAGGGACCCTTCGAATTAAAACAGGGCGGTTATGGAATTGCAGTCCGCAATCCAGTCTACCTGAAAGATAAAAGCGGACAAGAGTATTTCTGGGGATTTACCATTGTTATCCTGCGTGTTCCGGATATTTTTCAGATACAGTCAGTGCACTTTCAAATTTTGGATATGAATACAAAATTTTAAAAACAGACACTCCCTGGAGCGATACTTATAAAGTGGTTTATCAGTCAGATGGTCAAATAGATCATCCGGTTTCTTACTCTTTTACAGTAGGGGATGGAACCTGGAAGCTTGAGGTAACTCCTAAAACCGGATGGAGAAATAACACACTACTGATAATTATCAGCGGAATGTTTCTTACTATAAGCCTTCTTCTGTCAGTACTTACCAGGGTATGGCTGATAGCAAAAGAACACAAGAACAAATATAAAATACTGGCGCGCACAGATTCTCTTACAAATATTTATAATCGCTATGGATTTGATGAATTAGCAGAAAAAATAATTTCTAAAAATCCACAAACACATTTTGTGGCTGCGCTCCTTGATATTGATGACTTTAAGTTTATCAATGATATCTATGGCCATAGTTACGGAGACAAAGCATTAAAGAGTCTGGCAGACAGTATGAAAGCTTTTTTCCCATCCGATGCATTGCTTGGAAGAAATGGTGGTGACGAATTCTGCATTCTTTTACCAAATTGTACCTTTAAGGAAGCAGATAAACAGCTGCAGCAATTCACTAAGCTTCCAAAAACGTTTTCATATCACGGTAAAGAACTCGCATTTTATATATCTCTCGGATATGCAGAATATCCAACATTTGCAGCCAGCCCTTCACAGCTTATGCGCTGTGCAGATGCAGCTCTTTATGAAATAAAAACTGCATGGAAAAAACGGATGTATGGCTTACAGAAAAGGTCTCCAGTCAGGAGTCCGCAAACAGCTTGGATTTGCACTGAAGGATATCTCTGAACACCTTCCAGGTGCATTTATCATATATAGAGCAGACAAAGAAGATGATGAGCTCTTTTATGCAAACCACGAATTTCTTCATATGACTGGTTATAAGAGCATGGATGAACTATTCAGGCTTACTCAAAAAAGGTTCCGCAATCTGATCCGACAAGATGAACAACAACAGATTGAAACAAGCATCTGGGAACAGATTGACACAGGCAATGAAAATGACTATATTCACTTTCATCTTCGAAAAGCTGACGGAACTTATCTTTCCGTGCTTGATCATGGAAGAATCGTAGAAAGCCAACAATACGGAAAAGTATTTTATGTATTGTTCATGGATTGGGAAGATATGCATCTTCGTTACAGTGATAAATTTTCCGAATAAATAAAAAAAACTGCTAAAAAAGTTGTGAACCGAACTTCTTAGCAGTTTTTTTACTAATCTACCAGATTGTTTTGTAACGTACTGATCAATTCCTCTATAACAATTGGCTTGGATAAGAAGCCATTCATACCACATTCCAGTGCTTTCTTTTTGTCTTCGTCAAAAGCATTGGCAGTCATGGCAAGGATGGTAATTCCCGCCAGCGCCGGATCCCTAAGGGCACGGATCTGCTTCGTGGCCTCATATCCGTTCATTACCGGCATCTGCACATCCATCAGCACCAGATCATAATTACATGGCTTCGAATTCTTAACTTTCTCCACTGCCTCTGCTCCATTTTCTGCAGTATCAACCATGAAGCCATATTCGTTAAGGATCTCCACCGCAATTTCACGGTTCAGTTCATTGTCTTCCACAAGCAGTATGCACCTGCCTCTGAAATCTGAGCTTGTCTCAGGAAGAACGGGATTCTCCTGCTCAGCCTGATTCTGGCCGATAGCAGCCATCAGGGTATCTCTGATATCTGACATAAAAAGAGGCTTCGCACAGAATGCAGTCACCCCTGCAGCCCTGGCTTCCACTTCGATGTCTGACCAGTCATAAGCAGTCAGGATAATGATCGCGTATCATCACCAAGACTGCGGATCTGTCTGGTGACCTCAATGACCATTCATATCCGGCAGACGCCAGTCAATAATATAAGCATGGAATGCATCCCCAAGCTCCATAGACTGCCTTGCACGCAGAACAGCCTCCTTACCGGAAAGTGTCCATTCCGAACGCATTCCAACCTTCACAAGCATCTTTGTCACACTGTCACAGGTATTAAAATCGTCATCTACAACCAGAGCCTTAAGGCCCTCCAGCTCTGCAATCTTCTCTATACGGTGATTCTCAGGCTGAGTCCGAAATGGCAGACGGACAATAAATTCTGTGCCTTTCCCCTGCTCTGTCCGGACTCAATGGTACCACCCATCATATCCACAATATTCTTGGTGATGGCCATGCCAAGTCCTGTGCCCTGGGTTCTGCTCACAGTGGAAGTCCGCTCCCGCTCAAAAGGAGAAAAGATCTTCTGTACAAATTCCTGACTCATGCCGATTCCATTATCCTTTACCCGGATCTCGTATAGTTCACTGCCTTTTACTGTCCCTGGATACTGTTTCAGCCGGACAGATACAGTTCCGCCTGCAGGAGTAAACTTGATTGCATTGGACAGCAGATTCAGCAGCACCTGATTCAAACGTGTCTTGTCGCAATAGACATCCTCATTGGTAACATCCATTGCATCCATATAAAGCTCCAGCTGTTTCGCATGGATCTGCCCGCTAATGATGGTCTTCAGATCATGAAGCACATCCGACAGACTGACCTCCGTTTCTTCCAGATGGATCTTTCCACTCTCAATCCGGCTCATATCCAGGATATCATTGATCAGTGAAAGCAGATGTTTACTGGAGGAAAGGATTTTGCTCAGATAATCTCTGACTTTTTTCTGATTATCAATATTACTTACAGCCAGTGTGGTAAAGCCGATGATCGCATTCATTGGTGTCCGGATATCGTGAGACATATTGGAAAGGAAAGTACTCTTAGCCCTGTTTGCTGTCTCCGCCGCACGGACTGCCTCAGAAAGTGCCTGATTCATTTTCCAGTCAGCAGTACGGTCTGACATAACCAGGATGTATTTCTTTTTCCCATTTACCTCACTGCCCATTGCAATATTATGGAACCCGCGTTTTTCCCCTGTTTTCTGATGAACATATTCAAAATCCCATTCTCTTTGTTCATTCACCTGGATTTCCTCAAGATAATTTTCCTCCGGATTTTCATGTTCCTCTGGATGCAGTTTTCCCAGAACACGAATATCTTTGCGAATCTGTTCTACCGTAATACCAAGCAGTTTTTCCGCATTTGGCTTATATAGTCTGCCTGATATGTTTTTGCATCCAGCATCAGAAAAACGTCATCCACATTCATTGACAGCTTTTGAAAAAGCTCGTCTCTGTACCGGATCTGTGTGTCCTTTCTTCTAAGGCTTATCCTGTTTTTTTGAATAATAAGGCCGATAAAAAAGGCGGCAATACAGAACAAAACCGCAGCCACAAGAAGCATTGTACTACGCTGCAGACTGTTCATACTGGCATTGACAATATCCGCCTGTACAAGTCCCAGAAATACCCAGTCCTGAATATCTGATTTTTCATAGACAGATAATAGTTTCTTTCATCCAGATTTACCAGCATCGCTCGGTGCGTCCCGCTTTAAACTTCTCCGAAAGCTCATTGATCTCTTTTTCAGACATATTGGAATGCTCTCTCAGAACACCAAAGAAATTGTACACATTCCCCCATGACTCAGAAGAATGATCGACCACAACACGGCCATCCGGATGAACAACAAAGCTCTGGGCATTTCCATTGAAAGCAGAAATGTCCAGCACATCTACGATATCAGAGTTTTCATAGGCAATGGCAATTGCATCATATTCAAATCCCTGATAAATTCCATGGGCCCTGGGAGTAGCAAAAACAAGCAGCTGAGACTTTCCGGGAACTGCTGCATTCGCTATCACATCATTTCCCTGCCGGATCTCCTCTTCAATGTTTTCCTGTAATCCAAGGTACCCGGTTTCCCCTGTCGCCATCTTGTAATCCCCGTCAGCTGACAGAAAAAAGAAATCTAAGAATCCGGCATCTTCCTGCGCTTTCTTTATATAATTACGAATTTCGTCTTCGCTGGAGGTATTCTGCAGATTCTCACCCCACATATGAAGATAGGTCAGATTCTTATCTGTCAGTTCTCTCAGCATGTTATCAGACTGATGAAAAACTTCCGTCAGATGAGAAACACTTTCCTCATAAACAGTTTTCGATACAAATCCAAAATATCGGAAAACCATCAGAACAATTCCCAGTAAAACAGCTGTAAAGACAGCTATCTGGAATGGTTTTCCCATGACAGGTTTCTTTCTGCCTTTATTATGATTCTTAATATCCATTCTTCTCACCTCAGAGTCATGTAGTCTTCAGGCTCTGCAAGAATGGCATCACCATCTGAAACATATCCTGTCCAGGTGTCTTTCACAAAGGTATCTTCTCCATCAAACACAATATTCTCATCTGCCGGATAAGCTTCCATGTGTTTAGATATCGCAAGGCAGGTTACCGTGAAAGTATCCTCGTCCTGAACTTTTTTTCCATCTTTTGTAACTTTGCTCAATATGTAACCATCATCTGTTTCTTTGACTTCCACGGAAATGCCGCTGACCACAGGCAGAGAGCCTCGGTTAAACGGAATAAATCCGCCCTCATAGCCTTCTACAAAATTTTTGACTGTCTCTTTCAGTTCTGCTCCGCTCATCTTGCTGCTGTAAGCCGAAAGACTATTTGGCATGATCATGTCTCCCGCCATTTTTTCTGTATAGCCGGCTTTCAGCACGTTTCCCGTAAAGCTGTTTCCGGTTGCAATCAGCACATCTGTTCCATAAATGCCACGCAGAGTGTTTGCCATAACAGAATATGCTTCATTACCTCCACTGCTGTGGAAACGACTGGAATAAGCCTTCTGTGAATCCAATACTATTTTCTCGGAAGTGGATTTCTCCTCAAGGAGCTGGGCATTAAATGACTGATAAGCCTGCCCTGCATCATATTCTCCTGAAATCATCTTAGACACCACATCCTTGGACACAGAGAAAAAGTCATTTGACGCAATACGGATATACATATGGTTTTCCTCTATCACAGGTTTCACATCTTTCATATATTGTGTAAGATGGAGTTCCACATCCTGACTGTAGCTTAACAGATCCTGTCCATCACTAATGATCCGGTTCTGCGCATCCTCCGAAAGCATTGTGTCCAACACCTTCATTGCTTTCTTTCGACGTGTCTCATCCTGTGTCAGATCTCGGTTTAAAGCCACCTGGAAATATGGCGTAGTCATAATCCACTTTTCACCGTTCTCCTGAAAGAATGGAAAAAACGTTGTGTTGATGCCCTGATCCTGAAACATTTTTACACCGGCAGAGCTGCCAAAGTACATGGCAAGCTTGCCACTTTGATACATTTCAACTATGTCATCATAATTCATATCCAGATCATCCTGACTCAGACCGGTATCCTGAATAAACTGCTCCATACGTTCAAAAGCCTCCGGCCAGACTGTACTGTCCAGACCTTCTCTTTTTGTGTTATCCGGGTCACTGTAGGCAGTACGCCACTTACGTCCTTCCACAGAAGACAACTCTGATGCTGACAGCCCCTGCAGTGTCTCCATACAGGTATAATCATAATAATAGTCTGCAGTAAAGCCACGAATACCCACCTGGTCAAATGCCTGGCAGGCAGAGACAAAGCTTTCATAATCTGTCGGAAGAGGGATATCATACTTTTCAAAAAGGTCTTTGTTCACTACAAAGCCATGGGCATCTGCACACACCGGAAGCCAGTTTACGCTTCCATCCTCATTCATAAAATTGCTAAGGTATGTATCATAGACAGCGCCTGACGCATTGGTTGTGGAAAGATCCATCAGGCTGTCTTTCAAGGAACTTGCATCATGAAGTGAAAAGCGACAGCAGGTTATAATATCCGGCAATCCACCATTTTCATTCAGAAATCTGTAGAAATCAAGATCGTTGTTGCCTACAACAAATTCAACATTGATATCCGGGAGCTGTTTCTGGATGTATGGTGCATATTTTTCATACAGGCTTGTGCTCCATAAGTACACCGTGATTGTGTCTGCATCTTCTTTCTCTGCACTTTTACTGCCACATGCTGACAGTAGTGATACGGCTGTCACCATTGCCAAAAGTACAGCCAAAACTCTGTTCCATTTTATTTTTTCATTATCAAGTTCTCCTTCACTTTGCCCTGTCAATATATCCAGCAATTCCTAATTTTTTATCACCCCACCAATCTATGAATTACTTTTATCAGTAATTCCACATCAACAGGCTTAGCAACATGTTCATCCATTCCTGCTTCTTTTGCTTTTATTCTGTCCTCCGTGAAGGCATTTGCTGTCATTGCAATGATCGGTATTGTCTTTGCATCCTCTCTGTTCAGAGACCTGATTGTCTTTGCAGCTTCATAACCATTCATTACCGGCATCATAATGTCCATAAGAATGACATCAAATTCACCGGGTTCACTTTTTCTGAACAGCTCAACCGCTTCCTGCCCATTCCATGCTTTGGTCACGTCAGCGCCCTCATTCTGAAGCATAAATTCAGCGATTTCCATATTCAGCTCATTATCTTCCGCCAGCAGAATATGCAATCCCTTTATAGATTTTTCGGATACCTCCTTCTGTTCTTCACGTTTATCCGCATCCGGATCTATTTTAAATGGAACCCGGATCACAAATGTCGTCCCTACGCCTTTTTCACTTTCAAAAGTAATGGTCCCACCCATTTTCTCGACCAGCTTCCTTGCAATGGCCATTCCCAGTCCGGTTCCGACAAACTTTGTGCGGCTTCCCGTATATTCCTGTGCAAATGGTTCAAAAATATGTTTCTGGAACTCCTCAGTCATTCCGATTCCTGTATCCCGGCAGATAAATTCCATTGTCGTCATTCCTGGCTGTTCGGATGGGATTTCCATGCAGCTAAGATAAATATGTCCATTTTCTCTGTTATATTTCACTGCATTGGACAGGATATTCATCATCACACGTTTTACATACCCCGGACTTCCAATAAGATCACGGTATATGATTTCTTTTTTCTCCCATACAATCCGGATATTCTGTTCTGCAGCAATCTGTTCAATTACAACAAGCACTTCCTCAGAAATTTTGCTCAGATTAAATGGACTCTCTTCCAGAACAACTTCACCCGACTCCAGCTTACTCATGTCCAGAACATCATTTACCAGTTCCAGCAACAGATTGGATGCCGCTTTAACCTTTGTTCTGTATTCCTTCTGCTTCTCCATATCATCTGCATAATGGTCTGCCATATTAATCAAACCGTAGATTCCATTAATCGGAGTCCTGATATCGTGGCTCATACGATGAAGGAACTCTGTTTTTGCCTCATTGGCGGCTTCTGCCTTTTTTGCTGCTGTCAGAAGTTCTGCTTTATATTTTTCATCTTTTTCAAATTCTTGTTTCCGGTGCGCCAGATTGGTTCTGTATGTCCAGAACCAGAATATGCCGAACATCAGAAAATAAAGAAAAATAACACCTATAACACTTAATGGAAGATTACGAAACACTTCCGTATCCGGAAGATATGCGTAGATATAATAATCACGCTGCTTCAGCATGATTCCATAACATCCAATTCCTTCCTTTCTAAAATGATAGATATGCTGACTGTCTGTATGCTTTTTCATTGCCTGAACAACTTCGTTGTCGGCTGTATTCTGTCCCAACAGACTCTCATCATTGCTGGCAACAACGATCCCATCGTCTGCAACAATAATCGTTCCATCTTTCTGGATGCTATAACCATTTAAAAGCCCCTGTATCGTCAGTGTATAGTTTCTGGCAAATTCAGGAGATGTGTAGTAATAGATTGCAACGATACCCAGTGCATCTTTTCTGGCACAGGCTGCAATGTCAATAAAGGATCCATCTTCCCTGGTAAACCGTTCCGAATAGCTTCTTTCTTCATATCCGGCAAAATTCATGATAATTTCTTTTTGCAGATACTCCGTAATCTCATTAGCCAGAGACTCATCCGTGCTGTATTCACAGTCCGTCTTTCCTTCTGCATCCAGTACAATGATACCATCCACCCATAGAGTCTGCAGGTTTTCCTTCAGGAAATCCCGGCTTAGCTGACCGCCGTTTTCTATTTCCATTTTAATATTTGTACTCATCTGTCTAGCACTTTCAATGGCACGGAGGAGGCTTTTTGATTCCGAAGATTCATTAAAATGGGTGTAGGTGGAGCACTGCACTTTCACATAGTTTACAATCTCCACCATTCTTTTCTCTGCTTCGGCTTTTTCTGCGTGGAAGAAATAAAACAGAGAGACTACAGCTACACAGATTCCTATCAGACCGCCGAGCAGCTGGATCCGTTTTTCTCCACCTCCAGATACTTCTGGGGATCATCCAGATATTTTTCAATAATTTTCAGGGATGTGTTGCCATCCAGACGCATCTCTTCCTGTGTCTGCCCATCTGCTCACAGATTCCCCTGTCATCCTCTTTTGCAAAAGCAACGCCTATTCCGGTGATCATCAGAGGCTCTTCCAGGATACGGAAGCTTGCATCATAATCCTTCCTATACTGAACGATAGATTCCTCGTGTGCAGCAACCGCATCTACATATCCTTTTCCCAGAAACGTATAGATCAGCTCCCGGTGTCCCAGGATGATCAGATTTCCCAGCTTTGGGATCCTCTCATCCGTCCGGTTCAGAAAGATGCTTTCCGGTTTGGTTGTGGACTGGACAGCGGTAATCGTCAAGACGTCCTTCCATAGAAAAAACAGCCCATGATACAATCAATCTCGCCGCTCTCCACCAGTTCTTTTTTCTCCTCCCAGTTGATCTGGACAACCTTCACCTGTTATCCCATTCTTTTGAATGCTTCCGTAGCCAGTTCTACATCAATTCCTGTCGGTACACCATCCTCATTCAGATAATTGTATGGTGGATAGCTGTCGCTGCCGAGGGTAATAACAGGCTTTTCGGTTTCTTCTTTCGTGTTATCTGTGTTTTTGCACCTGCCAGGGTGACTGCTAAATATCAAAAGTCCTAATAAAATTGCTATAGTTCTTCTTAATTTCAATGAATGATTATGTTTTTGCGTTTACTACCCCTTTTTGTCAGCAGTTTTGTGATCACTCTTTTTAATTGCGGAATATCAATCGGCTTTCCAATATGTTCATTCATCCCGGCCTCCAGACATGCTTTCCGATCTTCCTCAAAAGCATTTGCCGTCATGGCAATGATTGGAATCTTTTTGGCATCTTCACGTTCCAGCATACGAATTGCTTTTGTTGCTTCCAGCCCATCCATGACCGGCATCATCACATCCATGATGATGACATCATACTCATCCAACCTGGAATTCTGAAATATTTCAAATGCCTCTTTTCCGTTTTTCGCTTCTGTAATGTTCAGATGCTCCTCCTCCAGGATTGCATGGGCTATCTCCATATTAATGACATTATCTTCAACAAGAAGCACCCGTTTTCCTGACAGATCCATATCCTGTGAGTAGCTGTCCTTCTGTGAATCATTATTTTCAACCAAATAATCTATTTCAAATGGAACCGTAACCGTAAACGTGCTTCCTACATTTTCTTCGCTTTCCAGTTCTATCGTTCCACCCATCCGTTCAACAATATCTTTGACAATCGAAAGTCCCAGACCGGAGCCACTGAATGTTGTAGTTGACTGTTTGCCTTCCTGCGCAAAAGCATCAAACGCATGTTTTTGAAATTCTTCACTCATACCAAGACCGGTATCTGAACATACAAACTGAAAAACAGCTATATTCCCATCATCCGATAATTCTTCGCAATGAACATTCACTGTTCCATGAAAATGATTGTATTTAATCGCGTTGGAAGAAAGATTCATTAAAACCCTGCTCAGATGTACCGGACTTCCAATCAAATATCTGTGGCGGATTGTGCTTGCTTCCACGCCGCCTTCAAATCTTACACCATTCTCATAAGCACTCATTGCAACAACCGTCAGATTATTCCTTAACAGTTCTGCCAGATCAAAGGATTTATGTTCCAACACAAGGGAACCGGATTCCAGTTTGCTGATATCCAGGACATTGTTGATCAGATTTTGCAGATAATCGGCGGACTGAAGTACCTTCTTCCTGCATTCCCTTAACTTGACCACATCATTGTTATATTTTTCAGCGATATGGATCATCCCCACGATTCCGTTTAGCGGTGTACGGATATCGTGCTCATACGCCGGAGAAAGGCTGTTTTTGAAAGATTCGCGCGATGAGCATCTTCCATGCTTTCCTTAAGCTGTTTCTGATACATGAGTTCCCGTGATTTTTCTTCCGTAATATCTCGTACGACATAAAGCACATCCACAGCGTTTCCATGTGCATCTCTGCTCTTTGCAATAAATCTGGCCAGCCGCCATTCTCCGTTTACTCCCATAAATTCAATCGAAACAAAATTCGTATTACGAAGTCTCTCTGTCAATGTATCAAAGTCAAGAAACTCCCGGTATTTTTTTCTCTCTTCCTGGGCGGCAAATGCTGTTGGAAGTCTTTCCATAACATCATCAATTTTCCCCTTTTGTCCAAGGATTTTTTGCACAAGGTCATGGCCTTTCAAAAGCTCATATGTCCGCTCTTTAACATTGGCTTGTACGATTGTTACATACAACGTAGCAATTGCGGCAATAATCTCTGACCTCTTTGTCGCCTCATCAAGAGCCTTTTTCAACAGTACCGTACTTTTCAGATTTTCCCTCACACATCCAAGATGTCCGCCAACATCAGACAGCAGTGTAATGGAAATCTCATTCTGCCTCAAATCAGGATTATCTACCCCGATGAATCCATTCATCTGATGATTGGCATAAATCGGCACCGCAATCAAGGAACATATTTCCTGTGTTTTTAACAATTCATATTCTTCCGGTTCAGAATTTTTTGTCGCTTCCAGATCATGAATCACGATTACTTCCTTGTTTTCAAATCGTTTCACCCAGTTCGGCATCGAACTGACCGGGATTGCCTGAAGGTTATCTATCTCTGGTGCCACTCCATCGGCACACCATTCAAATGCATTGCTCAGACTGTCCTTCTGATCAGTTTCCCAGTCAAAAACATATACCCGGTCTGCCCCTGTATAGTTTCCAATCGCCTGCAACAAAGAGTGAATAATTTCTGACAGCTCCTGCTCATTTTCCACCTGATCCATAAGCGATATCTGATGCAGGATCGTGTCCATACTATGTAATTTTATTTGATAGAGTTCCTGAATCTCTTTTGTTTTCATTTTCTATCCCCCCCTGCAGTAAAACTATTATGGTTACGTCTGTGAAATAACACCGTAAGAAAGGATCCTGCTACGGCAGGATTCTCCGCCTAAACTTATGCAAAAAAACTGGTTTTATTATACTCTAACACTTTACTGCACACAAGAAAAACATTACCTTTTAGCGTTAAAAGGCAAAAAAAGAACAGCAACTGTGCCCGAAGTTCCAGTGATGTGTATCAAAAACGGAAATGGACTTTCGGCAGATATATTTTCTTCTGTTTCTCTGTCTTCAGGATCAGATGGAGGAACTGACAAAACAGACACAGACCCGCAATGATAAGATGCAGCTGATGATGGAACAGATCGTGCTGTCCAATAAGAGCAGCCAAAAAGAAAAAACAGATCGGCAAAAAGAATGAAAACAGCTTCCAGATGCCATATCCAGATGTTACCGCTTTGTGCCTGAAAAGTCGAAGTTGAGGAACATCATATTTTGGAGATCTGAAGATCGCAGGGTGCTGGGTACATTACAGGCGCAAGTTCCATGAGGCACTGGAGGTCATACCGAAAGATCTGAGGAAACAGTCTGTTTTGTACCTCATCATGAACCCGATCCGTGCGATTTACCGGGAGGAAGGAAAGCTTTCCGGTCTTTCATCAGACGAACGGACTGCCCATCGACTTTTACATAATAAATTCCGCTGATCCATTTAGATTCCTGCAGCGCTCCGTTCTTATCCATGTAATACCATTTTCCACCGATCTTCTGCCAGCCAGTCTGCATTTTGCCGTTTTTGTTCAAATAATACTTTGTGTTTTCTATGGCGGCCTTCACATGCACATCCGCAGAGGTATTGCTAGAACAACGGCTGCTATCGCTGAAGTTCCCCGTAATAATTCATTTTTTCTTACACTTTTTATGGGTTGCAAGTAAAATTATCAGTATGTAATATATCATACTATACATTCCTTAAAATTACTATTTTTATTTGCGCAGATGGTAAAAAAGCCGGCAGCGATCCTTTCCATTCAGGATCACTGCCGGCTTTTCAGCTTTCTCTTTAGTTTTTAAACGAATGAATCGGTGCCGGGATTCTTCCTGTTCTGTTGACGAATGCCTCGCAGGAGAAGTTGTTGACCGGCATGATCGGTGCATAGCCGAGGAGGCCGCCGAATTCTACGGTCTCGCCCACGCCTTTTCCGATGACCGGGATCAGGCGGACTGCCGTTGTTTTCTGGTTGACCATACCGATGGCAAGCTCATCTGCGATGATTCCGGAGATGGTCGATGCTTTCGTGTCTCCCGGGATGGCGATCATATCAAGACCTACGGAGCAGACACAGGTCATTGCCTCGAGTTTTTCAATGGTCAGTGCGCCGTCGTTGACTGCGTTGATCATACCCTGATCCTCAGAAACCGGGATGAATGCGCCGGAGAGACCGCGACATAGGAAGATGCCATAACACCGCCCTTTTTCACCTGATCGTTCAGAAGTGCCAGCGCCGCTGTCGTTCCCGGTGCACCTGCGTGCTCGAGGCCGATCTCCTCAAGGATATCCGCAACGGAATCTCCGATCGCCGGAGTCGGTGCCAGGGAAAGGTCAATGATACCAAACGGAATGTTCAGCCGTTTCGAAGCCTCCTGTGCAACGAGCTGTCCGACACGCGTTACCTTAAACGCCGTCTTCTTGATCGTCTCGCAGAGTACCTCAAAGTTCTCGCCACGTACTTTTTCCAGAGCATGTTTGACAACACCAGGACCGGAAACGCCGACATTGATGATGGCATCCGCCTCGGTTACGCCGTGGAAAGCGCCTGCCATGAACGGGTTGTCGTCCGGTGCATTGCAGAAAACAACGAGTTTTGCGCATCCAAGGCAGTTGTTCTCTTTGCTTGCCTCCGCCGTCTTCTTGATGATCTCACCCATCAGTTGACAGCATCCATGTTGATACCGGTTTTAGTGGAGCCAAGGTTGATGGAGCTGCAGACAAAATCCGTCACAGCCAGTGCCTTCGGGATAGAACGGATCAGAAGCTCATCTGCTGTCGTCATACCTTTGCTTACCAGAGCGGAATAGCCGCCGAGGAAATTGACGCCGACTTCTTTTGCCGCACGGTCCAGAGTCTGTGCAATCGTCACGAAATCCTCCGGCGTTCTGCAGGCTGCTGCGCCGACTAAGGCAATCGGGGTAACGGAAATTCTCTTGTTTACAATCGGAATACCGAACTCGCCCTCGATCTCCTCACCTACGGAAACCAGATTTCTGGCAGTCGTCGTGATTTTGTCGTAGATTTTGCGGTTCAGCTTGTCAAGATTGGAGTCGATACAGTCCATAAGACTGATTCCAAGGGTAATGGTACGAACGTCCAGATTCTCTTTTTCGATCATCTCGTTCGTTTCCTTTACTTCAAACAGATTTATCATGTCGTTTTTCTCCTTCGCTTTAGATACGGTGCATCATATTGAAAATATCTTCATGCTGGCAGCGGATGACAACGCCGATGGAACTTCCAAGCTCCTCCAGATCTTTTGCAAGCTCTGCGTTGGATTTCTCGCTCTTGGAGACGTCCGTTACCATCATCATGTTGAAATATCCCTGCACAATCGTCTGAGAAATGTCTTCGATGTTTACCTGGTTCTCTGCCAGATAATTACATACCTTTGCGATAATGCCCACGGTGTCCTTGCCTACGACAGTGATAATTGTCTTCTTCATGTTTCCATTCTCCTTTTTCTGGTTTTATGTCAAAGCCCCGGAAAAACCGGTAATGGCGGCCTTGCGAAAAACATGGTATGTAGCTCTAAAAATGTATATTTAAACCTCAATTAACGGTGATACTTCGCTTCTTTTAGCGACAGCGAGATGAAAATCACCCGAGTGATACGGATTATCACCCGTTGTGACCTCGCAGGCCACGGTTTCAAAGGCCAGTGCCTCATAATTATTTTCCTTGCTCAGATGGCCGAGCAGCACTTCCTGCAGATTGTCGTGCAGAATCTCGCAGAGGAGATGGCCTGCCGCCAGGTTCGATAAATGGCCTTTTGCCCCGGCGATCCGCTGTTTTAACGGATACGGGTACGGTCCGACCGCAAGCATGTTCTCGTCGTGATTTGCCTCTAACAAAACGGCATCCAGCCCGGTCAGATTCTGAACCGTGTAATCGCTGTAAACGCCAAGATCCGTCGCAATCGCAATCGATTTCCCGCCGGATTCCATGCGGTAGCCGACCGGCTCTGCCGCATCGTGGGAGATCGTAAACGGATGTACGGCGATATCACCCAGCGTAAACGTGTCATCCGCGTGAATCGTGTGGAAAATCCCCTCCGGGAACTTTCCAAGGCTCTTCGTCTGCTGCATCGCCTGAATTGTTCCATCCGTTGCGTAAATCGGAATACCATACCGGCGCGCCAGCACGCCAAGGCCCTGGATATGATCGGAATGCTCATGTGTCACGAGAATGCCGTCCAGCTCCTTCGCGCTGCGATCGAGAACAGCCAGCCCCGCCTCCACGCGCTTTCCGCTGATGCCCGCATCGATCAGAAGGCTTGTGGTCTCGCTTCCCGCGAAAATGCAGTTTCCGCTCGAACCACTTGCAATACTACAAAGTTTCATATTTTTTCATCCTATGGTCTAACTGTTTTTTTGTTTCCTCAAAATCGCCGCTGTTGTCGATTTCAAAATCGCAGTGGCTGCTGAATTCATCCTCGGAAAGCTGATTTGCCATGATTTCGCGTACTTTCTTCTCGGAATAGCCGCGTCCTTCGATCAATCGCTCCTTCCGGACTTCTTCATCCGCATAAATATACCACAGTTCATCACAAATTTCATCATATTTTTCTTCGATTAAGAGTGCGGCCTCCACAAAGACGTATTCCGTCCCTGCTTTTTCCGCAGCTGCAATGGCTTTTTTGATATACCGTTTTACCGCCGGATGAACGATCGCATTCAGGGCTTTTAACTTTTCTTCGTCCTGAAAAACGATCTCAGCAATCCGTTTCCGGTCAAGTTCGCCGGTCTCTGTGGTGATCTGTCTGCCGAACAGCTTCACAATCTCTCCATAGCATTCGCCGCCCGGCAGCATCACAAGGTAACCTGCCTCGTCCGCCTGGATCACCGTTGCATCATAATTCTGTCCAAGGTACGTGAGCACTTCGCTTTTTCCGGCGCCCACGCCGCCTGTAATTCCAAAAACTTTCATTCTTTTGTATCCTTTCGCTCCTGGTATGAGTGCGCTATTTCGCCTCGTACCAGTTGTTTCCTGTGTGCATATCGATCTCGAGTTTGACAGCCAGATGTGCTGCCCCGGTCATCTCCTCTTCCAGGATCTGTTCTGCCTTTTCGAGCTCGTCTTCCGGCACTTCCAGCAGCAGCTCATCGTGTACCTGAAGAAGAAGTCTGGTCTTTAACTGCTCCTCTTTCAGCCGTTTCGCCACGCGGATCATCGCTATTTTAATAATATCCGCCGCCGTTCCCTGGATCGGCGCATTCATCGCAACGCGCTCGCCGAATGACCGCTGCATAAAGTTGCTCGATTTCAGCTCCGGCATCGGCCGTCTGCGTCCGAACATCGTCACGGAATAGCCTTTCTCTTTGGCATCCTCCACGCAGCGGTTCAAAAACTCATGGATACCCGGATACGTCTCGAAATACTGCTGGATATAGGCCTCTGCCTCTTTCCGGCTGATGCCGAGATCCTGGCCCAGACCGAACGAACTGATGCCGTATACGATACCGAAGTTGACCGCCTTCGCATTTCTTCTCTGCAGCGGTGTTACCTCTTCAAGCGGCACATGGAACACTTTCGATGCCGTCATGCGGTGGATATCCTCCGCCTCGCGGTACGCCTCGATCAGGTTTTCATCGCCCGACATATGGGCCAGCACGCGGAGCTCAATCTGGGAATAGTCGGCATCCAGAAAGACACAGCCAGGCTTTGGCACGAAGGCTTTCCGGATCAGACGGCCAAGCTCCATCCGCACCGGAATGTTCTGCAGATTCGGATCGGTACTGCTGATGCGGCCGGTCGCGGTGATGGTCTGGTTAAATGTCGAATGGATCTTCCATCTTTCCCGATCACGGCCTGCAGACCGTCGGCGTACGTCGATTTCAGTTTGGCAAGCTGGCGGTACTCCAGAATATCGGCAACGAGTTTGTGATCCGGTGCGAGCTTTTCGAGCACATCGGCGGCGGTGGAATAACCCGTCTTGGTCTTTTTGCCGCCCGGAAGCTGCAGCTTTTCAAACAGAATCACGCCGAGCTGCTTCGGGGAATTGATGTTGAACTCCTCGCCGGCCTCCTCGTAGATCTGTGCCTCCAGCTCTCCGATCCGCTCCGCCAGCTCAGCTCCGTAAACGGAAAGTGCTTCTTTTTCTGCGGCGATTCCATCCGCTTCCATCTGACGGAGCGTAAACACCAGCGGAATCTCCACATTCCGGTACAGATCCCACATGCCCTGCTCCTTCAGCAGCTTTTCCATGTTTTCCTGTGCGGCAAATACAGCATACGCCTGATGACCTGCATACGACTCCTGCTGTTCCGGCGTCATCTTTCCTGCGGCCGGAATCTTGCTTCCGCCGAAGATCTCTTCCACTGCCGGCACATAGCGGTGTACGTACTCTTTTACGATATCATCGTACGAATACTGTGATTTCAATGGATTTAATAAATACGCGGCAATTCCGGCATCAAACAGATGGGCTTCATCGGCGTCCGGCATATCCTTCAGAAATTCTTTTCCGTCCATGACGCAGAAAACCGGAATCTGCTTCTGCAGCTCAGTCAATTTTTTCTTTTAAATAATCTCCGGTCAGGTAAACCTTCTGACTGGGAAGTAACAACATCCGGCTCTCCGCTTCCATACG
>ENA-OQMZ01000430-OQMZ01000430.1-human-gut-metagenome-genome-assembly--contig:-NODE-430-length-18177-cov-1.159114_pt1 | contig 18177 bp, 27 predicted proteins | sample MGYA00242621_ERZ504862 | MGnify/ENA primary metagenome ERZ504862 (study PRJEB26092, sample SAMD00036393) | human gut metagenome | host: Homo sapiens | study: EMG produced TPA metagenomics assembly of... | reverse complement strand
TCTGAGAAATGCTGACAGTTTAAAACAGAAGGGGCGAACAGGCAGCATAAAAAGCCACAGGGAAGAAACAAATTTGTAGAAAGGATTTCCTACAGTAAATTCTCTGCTGTTACGATTTACAGCAATCAGTTTTCCGATAATCTGATCCTGACGCAGAGGACCTTCCACTTCGTATTGGTTGTCGCCTACCATATAAAAGCCGTCAGATGTTATCCGGCAGATGCGGTGAAGCACGAGGATGCCCTGATCACGCCTGTAGAGGACTACATCATTCCTGTGGCAGTCTGTGTAGTCTGTCTGCTGGATCAGTGCTTCATGTTCGGGAATAAAGAGAGGGTACATGCTGTAACCCTGAGGCTTGATGCGGATAATATTTCCCTCCCGGAGAAGCTGCTCCAGATCGATTTTAACTGGGTCTGATTTTGTGGTATTCATAGTATTTGTCCTTATTCCTGTTATAAAAATAGCTGATGTTCAGAAATAAAGTTCTGAACAGGCGTATTATAACATTAAGAAAACAAAAGGACAACAAGAAGTGTTTTCCAGTTGTAATAAAAACTGTAATGTTTTGCGTAAGCATTACTTGACTTTCTGAGGGGATATGGATAAGATAAAACCAATGTAAAGGTCATATTTCAGGAAAGGATGATTAATTATGAAAACATATAAGAAGCCGGTAGTAACTGTTGACGCAGGAATGGCAGAGGGTGTTTATGCAGCAAGTGGTGCAAGTCAGGGAACATTAAATGTAACATATCATGGAGTATGGGACAAATGGGGAACTAATGGTGGGCAAGGGTCTGGCAATGGCAGACTGGTCAGGTATTAATGGAACAATTACTTTAAATATCACTTTTAATGATACATTAGATCAGGTTGAGACAGATGATGCTTCTGTACAGGAATCCTGGTCAGGTAAGACTGCAACACTGACATTTGCAAGTACAGCATCAAATCCGCTGACTATTGGAGTGCATATAGATCATGGAGCAAGTATTGATGATCTTAAGATGACAGGATTTACTTATTCTGTGAACTAAAGAGAATATCTGGCTGACAGGAAAAGGGATTGAGTTAGAGTGTTTAACTCAATCTCTGAAATTAATTTTAAAATGTCTGTATCATTTCATGAATTTCCACGTCATTTAGTATCTCACATTTCTTATCCCGTATTGCATAAACCCTGTTACAGATATTCAGAACCGTAGGTCTGTGTGTGGTTACAATACAGGTTCTGGGATAGGTATCCTGCATGATATTTCGCAGGACTTTTCGCTCAGTAGCTACATCCAGTGCGGAAGTAGCCTCATCCAGCAGCAGGATCGGTGATCTGCGCAGTAATGCTCTGGCAATGGAGAGCCTCTGTGCCTGACCTTCGGAGAACCGCCGCCCCGTTCCTTAACGATGCTTTCAATTCCATCCGGGAGTTTTTCCACAAAATCCCATGCGCAGGCAAGTTCAGCGCTTCAATAATTTCTTCATCTGTAGCATCCTGTTTCACATTTCGCATATTTTCTGCAATTGTTCCTGAAAACATTGTATTTCCCTGTGGTACATAGGAGAATAATTTCCTTGTAGAAGGGGACATATCAATCATGTGTTCATGATCTGCTCCGGCACATATATGAGAAGAACCCTCCTGCGGTGTCAGAAGAGACAGGATCAGGCGCAGCATAGTTGTCTTACCTTCACCGGAAGGTCCTACCAGAGCCACGATCTCATGAGGATAAGCCTCTATGGAAGCATTGGCGAAAACAGCAGTACCATTATGATAGGTATAACTGAGATCCTGCATGTTCAGACCGATTCCTTCTGACTTATGCTGCTTTTCGAAGTTGCGTACAGCAGAATCCTGACTGTAGTCCTCTTGCGGCATTTCCACGATATCCATCAGTCTTCCTGCCGAAATAGTCAGTGAGATGGCTGACGGAATCAGACTTACCAGAGAATTTACCGAACTTGTCAATGTACCGGACAAAGACAGAAACATGGTCATAGTTCCGTAACTGATTGCATTGCTCCATACACGGTAAATTCCCCATCCATAACAGCTGTAGGATACGATAAATCCGATAATGGACATGAGAACAGAAGTCAGAATGGACATCTTCTGGAAGTCTAGTCTCATGTTAATATAATCTTTCTGAAGAGATTTCAGTTTCTCTGTATAAAAGTGAATCAGGTCGAAAGCCTTGATCGTCTGGATATTGGAGAAAGCTTCCTGGTTAAATCCATAAAGCTTTGCATTCATAGCTGCACTTCTCTGATTGTTATCACGCATTCGTTTCAGCAGCGGCTTTGAAAGCAGAGCACTGAAGGGAATTCCAAGCAGAGCAAAAAAGTGCGAAAGTAGGGTCATAATAAAGCACGATTGCCAGTGCACTGATAAAACGAAAAGTATAAATGATCAGGTTGGGAATCCAGTTCAGGATTCCGCTTGAAATATTGGAGGCATCAGAACTCCAGCGTGTCACCAGATCTCCGGTGTGGTAATCGGTCAGGGATTCCCAGTCAGTTACCAGCATTTTGGCAAAGATGTCGTTCTTGATTTCGGAGTCCACCTTCAGGTTAATGAAAGTAGAGGCATATCCGGATGCCTGCGAAACCAGAATGTTTGCGACAGAGAAGCCGATCATTGCGGCAAAGGTACTTATAAGTTTCCCGGTCTGGTGTCCGGTAATAATATCTACCAGATCTTTGGAAATCAGACTGGAAACCAGAGAGACACCTGTTCCGACCAGACCAAGCAGTGTATACAGGATCATGGCTTTCCAGTAACGTCTGCCGTACTGATAGATCCATAATGTCTGTTTCCACATTTTTTTCAGGGTTCCCTGTTTCAGGTGCTTCCAGATCAGGAGTATTTTTTCTTTCATTGCAGCTCCTCCAGTTGATCAATGGTATTTTTCATCACGCAGGCGGCAGAAAAATTCTTTGTACAGAGAAGATGCAGTACCGGCACGCGGTCAGCGATTTCCCCGGCAAAGAAAAGATTTTCTGAAAGCTGGCGTTCAGTCCATGCAGGGGAGATCATGCGCTGCATGACACGGAGGATTTTTTCCGAAGGATTTAACTCTTCCAGATAATCTGTCTGCAGATCACGCCCAAGGAGGATAATTCCTCCGAGTTCATATGCTTCAGCAGTAAAAATCCCGGAAGTTCCGCACCAGGGGATGCCATAGGCGATGATATGATCTTTATGCAATCCGAGAAGATTCAGGTCTCCATTTAAGTACGGTGTGTCAAAAAGCTCATGCCACAGAGCAGTGTGTGTGGATTTTCCCATTCCGGAATGACCGGAAAACAGCCATGCTTTTCCCTGATAGAGAACAGAAGCTGAGTGGATTGCAAACAGTCCGTTCTTTGTGCTGTGAAAAGGAAAAACAGTCGTATGGCGTGAAATAAATTTTCTATATTTGTTTCAGAAACCTGTGGGTGGCAGTAAACCCGTACATAAGTACCATCTTTCAGCATATGAGCTTCGTAAAGGTTCTGCATCTGTGGAAAAAGGACAACATAACGGTCGGGATTTTCAAAAACAGTCATTTCAGAATTCTGCAGAAGAACCTGTCCGTAACAACGGCTGGGCGGAGGCGTGGTGACCAGTTCGATTCCTGTGAGGTATCATCATCCGAAAATTCATGATAAAAAGGTTTGAAATTTGGGGAAATCAGTTCTGCAGAACCGTATAGTTTTATGCAGATTCCTGCGATTATCATAGAGACAGAAGGGATTGATGAAATCAGGTGGAGATCTTCTGTGATCATTCCCATGGCTGTAAGCTGTGTCAGAAAATCTGTCACATCTTTCAGAAGTTCAGGATAATAAGACTCATCCAGTTGATAAGTCCTGGCAAGTATTTCTGCCAGTTGCTGCGGTTCGGCACTTTCATGATGCTGAAGTACATTCCACAGGAAAGTACTGGTCTCATTCAGCACAAAGCCTTTTTTCAGATCGGCAATCTGCTGACCATAAGGTAAGAGATAATTGATACCTTTGATTTTTCGAAGTGTATATCCGGGCTGACATTTGAACATGATAAAAAAAATTCCTTTCTTTTTCAAAGCCAAATCGTGTAAACTTATATATGTGTTGTGATGGCTGTGACTATAGCAAATTATAACACTGAGGAGGGAAGAAATACAAGCTATTTCCAATTGATGTACAAGAGTATAAAATAGTCCTGAATCCGTGAAGTTAAAACGACAATGACTCCAAAAAGTCTGTATCCATTAGGGATTATCGTTATTGTTACCTGTTTTATATTTTCACCTGTCAGGTGAGCCCTTTTTCTGGTATAATCTTCTCATAGATCTACGAGAGAAGAGGGTATCCCATGAATTATGCTTATGGTAAATGACAGAAGACTTTATTCAGATACATTTTGGTTTACGCTATTACATGAAATAGGATACATTATTAATAAAGAATTATGGAATATCATTTGAAAAAGAAACTGGAGAACAGGAGAAGGTACAAGAATGAAGACTATCATAGGAAAATCACAATAGACATTCTAACATCAATCTATCAGCCGTTTTGGTTTGCAATTTTGTTATCAATAATGACAATGTTCTTTTATTTGTATGTAAAATGTCCAGAAGGAGCAGGTAAGGGATGGAAAGCAGCTATCCGGACATGGATCGATTATTTTAAAAGAGATAGAGAATTTCGTAAAAATATTATAATTGTTTTCTATATTACCTGGTATTATTTAAGACATTGATCAACCGAGATATGTGGATGAATCCATTATGTGATGTGTGGGGAGTATGGGGAATATACAGATATAATACAGTGACAGGCCAGCGCATTTTAACATCAGAGTGTATAGAAAATTTTTTCCTGCTCATGCCGTATATAGTATTAATGTTTTGGAATTTTGAAGAAAAAATATTTGGTAAGAAGTGTATATAGGGAAAATCATATTAAAAAGTATCCAAATAGCGTTTTTGTCATCTCTGACAATTGAGCTGTTGCAGTTGTTTTTAAGATTAGGAACATTTCAAATATCAGATTTATTTTTTAATACAATTGGAGGGTTAGCAGGAGGAATTATTTATTTTCTAGTGAATGCCATGGCAGAACGGATTAGACGAATGAGAAATTAAATACGACCAAACACAAACACCCCACTCAGAAATTGGTACTACAAATTACACAAAAACAATAACAAAGACAGATTTATTACTGAAAATTTTGCTAACACCAGAGGGAAAATACAAATGAAATGTTGTAATTTCCTAGAAAATAATGCTACATATTGATTCTCTGAAATTAATTTGATAAAATATAAAGCATAAATACAGGATACATAATACAACACAATATAAAGAGGAGAATAACAATGCATTTATTAGGAACAATTGCAATGATCTTAGTGTTAAGCTTAATGATCGCAGGACTTTTAAAATTAAATTACAAAGATTTATGGGTATCAGAAGATAAGACATCTAGAGAGCCAGAGGCAAGAAGATTAAGAAGTTGTTAAGTATAAGACCAAGATAAAAGAGCAGGTACGAAACAGAGTACCTGCTCTTTTTGACATTACAATAAGGAAGTATTTAAGGAAAGGATAGCCAGAATCTATTGACATTATAGAGAATAATATTTATAATAAAAAGTATATGTGAAGACAAATATATGAAATGTTTTACACAGGATATAACAAGTATACAGGTAACAAAACAGGTCAGATGACTGAAGGGGAGATTTATGGATACTACATTAATAATTATGGCAGCCGGAATCGGATCAAGATACGGTGCAGGAATCAAACAGCTTGCGAAGATGGGACCGAATGGTGAGATCATTATGGATTATTCAATTCGTGATGCGAAAGAAGCTGGATTTAATAAGGTTGTATTTATTATCCGTAAGGACATCTTTGAAGAATTTGAAGAGATAATTGGCAGCCGAATTAAAGATCAGATTGATGTAGAATATGTATTTCAGGAATTAGATGACCTTCCAGAAGGATTTGAAGTACCAGAAGGACGTACAAAGCCTTGGGGAACAGGACAGGCTGTTCTTTGCTGCAAGGATGTTGTCAAGGAACCATTTGTGATCATCAACGCAGATGATTACTATGGAAAGGAAGCTTTTGTGAAGCTTCATGATTTCTTGGTATCTGGAGAAGATCTTGGAAGAGAATTCACAATGGGAATGGCAGGATTTATCCTGAAGAATACATTAAGTGACAATGGAACTGTCACACGAGGAGTTAGTGTTGTAGATGAGAATGGATTATTAAGCCAGGTTCATGAGACAACAGGAATTATGATGGGGGAAGATGGTAAGATCAAGTGTGATCTTCCAGATGTTCAGGAGTGGATCAGTCCAGAGGATAAGGTTTCTATGAATATGTGGGCTGCATATCCAGAATTTCTAGAGTTCCTTGCAGAAGACTTCAAGACTTTCTTAAGTGAAGTAGAAGAAGGAGATCTGAAGAAAGAATATTTATTACCAAACATCGTAGATAAATTATTGAAAGAAGGACGTGTAAACGTCAAAGTATTAGAGACACAGGATCGATGGTTCGGTGTAACTTATCAGGAAGATAAGGAAGCTGTACAGAAAGCATTTGCCGGATTGATCAAAGAAGGTGTCTACCCAGCGAATTTATGGGGCTAAGATATATGGCATAATTTAGGGGCAGTCAGTGTTGAACTGGCTGCCTGTTTTATTTCAGAGGAAGTTTTGGTGAGGTCCGCTTTGGAATAGAATAAGGAGGATCAAAATGAAATATAGCAAAACAATTGCGGGAATTACGATAGAGATTTGTGAAAAAGCAATAGGAGAAGATCTTGTTTTAACTCTAAGCGGTGGTGAGAAACCGCATATTGGCTGTGTTGTTCAGGCAGTTCCACGCCCTTCGTTGAGTGGTGACGGAACGATCAGTGTCACTTCATCTGTGATCAACCTGACAGGTCACAAAGACGAATTTCTATGCCGCAGACTGGCTGAGAATCGATGCAGGGAAACAGGAAAAGTAGTGGTATGCACAGGCGGGGTGCACATGGATCATATAACGGGAGAACAGATCGAAGAATTATTAAAGAATATCGATCGTATGATGACAGAATAAGATCATAGAAGATGATCAGAAGTAGGTGATTTTTTGAAATTTATTCATATTGCGGATGTTCATTGGGGAGCCAGACAGAGAGAGAGCAGATATTTGGAATGATCAGAGAACAAGAGATTAAAGAGACATTTCAAAGAGTCATTGATCATGCGAATAAGCAACAGGTAGATCTATTATTGATCGCAGGGGATCTGTTTGATCAGCCGCCAACGCAGCAGGAGCTGAGAGAAGTGGATTATCTGTTGTCCAGATTGAATCATACAAGAACGGTTTTGATCGCAGGGAATCACGATCATCTGGAACCGCATGATGCATTTTCCCAGTATAAATGGAATTCGGAAGTTTATCTTCTGGATGGAAAACAAAGAGATCATATTTCTTTTGAAGATCTTGAAACGACCATTTATGGCTTTAGTTATTGGAAGAATCAGATCACGAAACCATTGTATGATCGCATGAAACCAGATGAGAACGAAGGCAGTGATTTTTCAATTCCTGCTGGCACATGGAGGGGATGGAAAGTCATATCCCGATTCAGAGAGAGACGTTAAAATGGTCTGGATTCGACTATATCGCTCTTGGACATATCCATAAACCAGAGATCATTTTCGAAGATCTGATGGCATATGCAGGATCGCTGGAACCATTGGATCACACAGAGACGGGATACCATGGCTGATCGAAGGGGAGATCAGCGAAGAAAAGAAACAGATAACCTTCGTTCCCTTTGCAAAAAGAATGTATACACAAGTGGAAGTCATGATATCCGATGAGATGTCAGCGTTAGAGATCGTAGATCGGGTAGAAACGGAACTTTCATATCGTGGAAGAGAGAATATATATGAGATTGTATTGACAGGAAGTATTGATCCACAGATCCATCTGGACTTTTATGAGATCACGAGCCAATATATGGTCACAGATATCATTTATGAAACGAAGAATCAATGGGAATACGAACAGCTATCAGAGGAAGATGATTTATCATCCAGAAGGTCGCAGATATTTTAAAAGATGAACCAGAGGCTTTGCGTTATGCGATGGAAGCTTTAACATATGCCAGGGAGAAGTAAAAGATGAAGATTGAGGAGATCAATATTGATGGATTTGGAAAATTTCATAAATATCATTGCCAGACATCTGGGAAGTTAGAAGTTTTCTATGGCAAGAATGAATCTGGCAAGACAACACTTCGTAAGTTTATGATCGCAATGCTGTTTGGGCTGGAGAAATCAAGAGGACTTGCTGCAAGATATGATGATTTCACCAGATATCAGCCAGTAAATGGCGGCATTTACGGTGGCTCCATGGTCTTTGAAAAGGACGAGATCAGATATAAGATCATGCGAAACTTCGCGCAAGGGCAGACAGAGTATCGCATATTTGATGCAGATACGATGGAGGAACTTAAGGGGAAGGAATACTTATTCGAATCCGATCAACAGGCATTTGAGAATACGGTTTCGATGACACAGGCAGAGATTCGTACAGGCAGAGAGATGAAGAAGTTTTGCAAAATTCCATGGCGAATCTGCGAAGCAGCAAGGATGCCGCGATCGAACCTTCGAAAAGCGGTCGATCATTGAAAGCCAGACGAAGACAAATGCGAAAAGATCCTGTGTTTGCACAGATTGACAATTTGCGAAGACAGCAGGGGTCATGGCAGTATGATGCACAAACGTTGAATGAATATGAACAGGAAGAGAGAGAGATTCGGAAACGTTTAAGACAAAAGAGAAAGTTGACGCTGCTTCAGAAGATTTTGCTGTGGTTTCGAAAGTTATTTGGTGGGGAAGATGAAGAACGAATTCGCAAAATAGAACTAAGACATCGCTTAGAGATCATAGAGATCGAGAAAGCACAGCTTATGCAGCAAAAGGAAAAGGCAGATAAGAAAAAGCAGGAATATGAGATTTTGCTGGGGCAGAAAAGGAAGAAAGAACTTGAAATTCACGAGATAGAACTTGCAATGAAAGCGATCGAGGAAGCTGCAAGCCAGGTACAAAAGAACTTTGGACAGGAACTAAATGAGAAGATCTCAGAGATTTTTTGTGATATGACGAATGGAAAATATACGCAGGCAGTCATGGATGAGAATCTTTCGATGATGGTTTATGATGGATTTGATCATGTCGATATGAAGTATTTAAGCAATGCCACGGTAGAACAATTATACTTTGCACTGCGTCTTGCATCGGCCGATCTTTTATATGAAAATGATGCATTTCCGTTGTTTTTAGATGATGTGTTCGGTAATTATGATGACGAAAGACTGGCACAGACGATGCAGTATTTAAGTCACCATACAGACCGTCAGATCTTTTTATTTACGGGCAGGAAAGAAATACTTCGTTTATTGGATGAGAAAGAAATTTTATATCATCTTATTTCTTTATAGCTTTTTCTGTGCTAAGATAATGAGAGATAAAGTAACAAAGGAGATCAAAATATATGGCAAAGAAGATGACCATGGCAGACATCGCGAATTTATCAGGAGTTGGAAAAAGCACAGTATCCCGCTATTTTAACGGGGGATATGTAAAGGATGAGACGAGAGCGAAGATTCAGAAGGTCATTGAAGAATACAACTATACACCGAATGCATTTGCAAGATTGAATGCGAAACAAAGCAACGTGATCGGTGTAGTTGTGCCGACATTAAATTCTAAGATCACAAGCCGTGTGATCACAAGTATCGATCGGTATTTAAGAGAAAAGGGGTATACAACCCTTATTCAGAACTCAGACCACGATATTGATCAAGAATTACAGAATATCCAGCGCCTGATCCAGTTAAATGTGGATGGGATCTTGATCAGTTCCATAGCGATCACAAAGGACCACAAAGAGCTGTTAAAGAAAGCGGGAATTCCAGTGGTTGTTTTAACACAGGATTATGAAGATGGAATTTCCATTATTTATGATGATTATCATGCAGGGAAAACGATCGGAGAGTATATCGGGAAGAAAGGACATCAAAAGGTTGGATATATTGGTGTCTATGAGATAGACCAGGCAGTTGGATCGAGCGTAGAAATGGCGTGTTAGATGGATTGAAAGAATATGGAATCACACCGGTAACAGGGAAGAGTGATTATAGTTTTATTGGTGGACAGACGGTTACAAGAGAATTACTTGAGAGGGAATCAGATTTAGATGCGATCATCTGTGCAACAGACCGGCTTGCGTTGGTGCATTATAAGATTTTACACGTAACATAAAGAAGAGGATTCCAGAAGAAGTGTCTGTGGCAGCGTTTGGAGGATATGATGAAAGTACCCTCCTGACGCCAGAGCTTACAACGCTAAAGTTTGATTCCTATGGAATGGGATACCTTGGAGCAGAAACGATCCTTAAGATGATCACAGGAGAACCAGTATCCAAGAAACAGATTGTGGGATATGAATTTATTGAAGGCGGAAGTGTCAGATCATAAATTCTTCATATGTGCTTATAATATCGCCCTCCTTCCGTATTATTCGGAACGGAGGGTTTTGCCGTTTACCTGTTGCTTTGTTAAGTCGTCTCACATAAAACACAAATAAAAGTAATAAAATAAAAAATGTGGTATCGATTCCATAAATACTATTGACAAATAGAAGAGAAAGTTATAAGATACAGATATGGAACCGATACCATAATAAGTTTCACAATAAAAAAGGAGAGAAGATATGGATTACGCAAAAATCGCCAGCCAGGTCATCGAGCATGTTGGTGGCAAACAAAACATTAAGTCAGTTCAGCATTGTGCAACAAGACTTCGTTTACAGTTAAAAGACAACGATCTTCGCAATGAAGATGCAGTCAGCGACATTGAAGGAGTTAAGGGAGTGTTCTTAACACAGTCACAGTTCCAGATCATTTTCGGATCAGGACTTGTAAACTTAGTGTGCGACGAAGTACAGAAGCAGTTAGGAATCTCAGTCGATACACCAGCAGATGATGAGAAAGAAGAGAAGAAAGGAAATGTTCTTCAGAGATTAGTAAAGTTATTAAGTGATATTTTCGTACCGATCATTCCAGCCATCGTAGCAGGTGGTCTGTTAATGGGAGTGAACAATATCCTGACAGCAGCGATGTTTAGTGGCAAGTCCGTCATTGATCTGTACCCACAGTTTAAGGGTCTGGCAACAGCGATCAACATGTTTGCAAGTGCTCCATTTGCATTTTTGCCAGTATTGATCGGATTTAGCGCAACGAAGAAGTTTGGCGGGAATCCATATCTTGGAGCAGCCATGGGTATGATCATGGTTCATCCAGATCTGTTAAGTGCATACAGCATCGGTATCGCCAAAGCGCCAGTATGGGATATCTTTGGATTTAAGATCCAGGCGATCGGATATCAGGGAACTGTACTTCCAGTATTAGCAGTTGCATTTATTTTAGCAACGATCGAGAAGAAGTTACATAAAGTAACACCAACATGGTTAGATAACCTGACAACACCATTGATCTCTATCATGGTAACATCATTTTTAACATTCATCTGCGTAGGACCAATGTTAAGAGAAGCAGGTAACTTATTAGCAGATGGAATCACATGGGTATATAACACACTTGGATTTGTCGGTGGAGGATTATTCGGACTTGCATATGCACCGATCTGTCTAACAGGAATGCATCACAGCTTTATCGCGATCGAGACACAGCTGATCGCAGCCAAAGCAACAACAGGTGGAAGTTTTATCTTCACAACAGCAAGTATGAACAACGTAGCACAGGGAGCAGCCGTATTAGCAGTTTTATTCTTAACAAAGAATGAGAAGATGAAATCAATCTGTTCTGCATCAGGTGTTTCTGCATTACTTGGAATCACAGAACCAGCAATGTTCGGTGTAACACTGAAATTAAAATATCCATTCTACGCTGCCATCATCGGTTCAGCCGTAGGTAATGCATATTGTGCAGCAACAGGAGTTTTGGCACAGGCATTAGGAGCAGCAGGACTTCCGGGATTCTTGTCCATGCTTCCAAAAGATTACTTAAACTTCGTGATCGGACTGCTCTTATCCATGGGAGTATCCGCAGTTTTAACTGCAGTCTTCTGGAAGAAGTTTAACGTCGAAGGAGAAGATTACAAAGCAGAGACTCCGGTTAAAGAAGAAGTAAAAGAAATCGAAGTACAGGAACCAGCAGATACAACAGAAGAAACAAATGAATTATATGCACCAATGAAAGGTGAAGTTTTAGATGTAGCAAAGTCTGCAGACCCAGCATTTGCAAGTAAGGCAATGGGAGAAGGTGTAGCGATCAACCCAAGCGAAGGCATCGTATATGCACCAGCCGATGGAACGATCAGTCTGATCTTCCCTACAAAACATGCAATGGGGATCACATTAAACTCAGGAGTAGAACTTCTGATCCATGCAGGAATCGATACAGTTAAGATGAATGGCGAAGGTTTTGAGACTTTCGTAGAAACAGGAGCCAAAGTAAAGAAAGGTGATAAATTATTATCTTTTGACATGGATCTTGTGAAAGAAAAAGGATACAAGACACAGACGATGTTCTTAGTTGCAGATGCGAAAGGAAAAGAAGTCGAAGTGGTTGAAGCAGCGGATGCAGATAATAATACGAAGATCATGAATTTAAAATAATCATTATTCGAAGAAGGAAAGGAAACCAGGGCAGATGTTTGAAAAATACAAGAAAGTCTATAAGGCAGATTATGAAAAATGGTATAAAGAAAATGAAGCTTACAGACAACGTGTGGCAGCAGATCAAGACCGATTAAAATTCCATTTAATGCCAAAGACAGGATGGTTAAATGATCCAAATGGTTTATGCCAGTTTAATGGGACATACCATATTTACTACCAGTACACTCCATTTGAACCAACTGGTGAGTTAAAGACATGGGGACATTATACGACAAAAGATTTTATTCATTATGAAGATTTTGGACCAGTCGTATTCCCAGATGAAGACATTGATGCCCATGGTGTCTATTCCGGCTCTGCATTTATTGAAGATGATACGATCCACTATTTCTACACAGGAAATTTAAAATATTTTGACAGAGATGATTATGACTATATCAACAGTGGACGTGGAAGTAATACGATCACATTTACAAGTAAAGACGGATATGAGTTTACCAAAAAGGAATTGTTAATGACAACCGACGATTATCCGGCTGACATGAGCAACCATGTGCGTGATCCAAAAATCTTTAAGAAAAATGAGAAATATTACATGGTTCTTGGAGCAAGGGATGTCGAAGGTGTGGGTATGATCCTTCTGTATGAATCTACAGATCTTAAGAACTGGACATACAAGAACCGCATCACAACTCCACAGAAGTTTGGTTATATGTGGGAATGTCCGGATCTGTTTGAAATGGACGGACAGTTATACATCATCTGCTGCCCACAGGGAGTAGAAACACAAGGCATTGATTACGAAAATGTTCATCAGGTCACAGCAATGAAATTAGACTATGATTTGATACTGATAAATATGAGATCACAGATATCAAACTTTTTGACCGCGGATTTGATTTCTATGCACCACAAAGTTTTGAGGATGAAAGTGGAAGAAGGATTCTGATCGGATGGATGGGAATCCCAGACGCAGACTATACGAATCCAACCGAAGAAGCAGGATGGCAGCATGCACTGACGATCCCAAGAGAATTATCCGTAAGGGACGGAAAACTGATTCAGGAACCGATCGAAGAATTAAAACAACTTCGAAGCGAGGACAAAGCAGTTTGTACATTTTGTTATGGACAGACGATCATCATGCAAAATGCAATCTATGAAGCTGTTGTAGATTTTAAACGATGCAGAGAAATGGTAATGACACTGCGCGAAGGAATCACTCTTTCCTATAAAGACAATATTCTGACCTTAAATCTTGGGGTCTATGGAAGTGGAAGATCAACAAGAAAAGTCAGATTAGAAAAATTAGAGCATCTTCAGATTTTTGCGGATACTTCATCCTTAGAAATCTTTGTGAATCATGGAGAAGAAGTTTTTACAACAAGAATCTACAATCATTATGGAAGACTACTGATTAATGGAGAATGTTCTGGTATAATGACTGTTATATCCATTAAAATCATTTGAAATCGAAGGAGGAAGACATGAAGAATAAATTATGTGGGATCGGAGAAGCACTGATCGATTTTATTCCAGAAGTTAAGGGACAGAGACTAAAAGATGTACCTTCATTTAAAAGAGTCGCAGGAGGAGCACCTGCCAATGTAGTCGGGGCAGTTACGAAGCTTGGTATTCCATCCAAATTTTTAACAAAGCTTGGAGATGATCCATTTGGAGATTATATCGTGGAAGTATTAGATGAAGCAGGAATCGACACTTCTAATATCGCAAGAGACAAAGAAGGGGAAACAGCCTTAGCATTTGTATCCCTTGCCTCTGACGGAAATCGTGATTTCAAATTTTATAGAAAAAACAGTGCAGATTTACGCTACAGTGTAGAAGATATCCCGGCAGATATCTTAAACGATTGTGGAATGATTCATTTTTGCAGTGTAGATCTTGTGGAATCTCCAATGAAGGAAGCTCACAAGAAACTGATCGATATGGCGATCGCGCAGAATGTGAAAGTATCTTTTGATCCAAACTTAAGATTTTCATTATGGGACGATCTTGATCAATTAAAAGAGACAGTCAATGATTTCTTAAAATACGCAGATATCATTAAGATTTCTGACGAAAGAACTGGAAGTTTAATCACAAGGACATACAGATATCAAAGATGCTCTGGACGGTTTATTTGCTGATCGTGCAAATACGTTATCTACACAAAAGGAGCTGACGGAGCAGAAGTGTATACGAGAAATGGAATGGTAGAAGCTTCTGGATATAAGATCGATGTCCGAGATACGACAGGTGCTGGAGATTCGTTTATCGGAGCATTCCTATACTGTCTGTTAAATGATGAAGTAGAAGATTTGGAGTCCGTAAGTGATGACACATTAAGAAACTACCTTGATTTTGCCAATGCTTATGCAGCGAACACAACAACAAAAGAAGGTGCATTAGCAGCTATGGCAGATCGAGCTGAGATGGATGAATGGATGAAGACATTAAAGAAATAAATCCTTATATATCATAGAAGAAAGAAGAGCTGAATGTAGTATTTGGCTCTTTTTTTCTCCTTTTGTGGAAAGTAAAAATGCTTGACGAAGGATTGTTAAAATGTTACAATTTGAAACATAATTATCGTGCAAAATATTTACAAAATAAACAAAAAAGGAGAAACGAAATGAGATTTGTTGTGATTTTAAAACAAATTCCAGATGATTCGATCAAAGATGAATATCAGGATGTGGATCAGTTAAATGACAGTGATAAGAACGTAATAAAAGAAGCACTGGATTTAAGAGACCGCTATGGTGGAACTGTAGACGTGATCGGATTTGGACCATTATCCGCAGAAGATGTTATGAAAGAGACACTTACTTATGGAATTGATGATGCCTTCCTGATCAGTGATCCCCAATTCGCAGATATGGATGTATCACAGGTAGCCAAGATCGTCGCAGCGGTGATCAAAAAGCTTGACCCATATGATCTGGTCTTATGCGGACGGCAGGCAATTGATGGAGACAGTGCCCATATGGCTTCTATGACCTCTTGTGCGTTGGAAATCCCATTGATCGCGTATTCTGACGAGATCACAGAGATGAAAGATGGAAGTGTTTTTGCAACATGTATGGGTGATCAAATGGCATATAAGGTAGAAAGCAAAAACTCCAGCAATGATACTTTCTATCAGAGAGAAGAACAAGAACCGTTTTCCATCCGTACCAGATATCATGAAAACATATGATGGAACATATAAGACAAAGATATTGACGAATGAAGACCTGAATCTTCCTGTGACCAAGAGAAAAGTAACGCAACTTAGAAAATATGAAGTCAAAAGCAGCAAACAGCAAAAACTTGTTATGATCGGTGGAAAAGATGAAGAAGAAAAGGCGGCACAGATTCTTCAGTTGTTAAAGCAAAAGAGCGTGATCTAGGAGGTGTTGGATTGATATTTTGGGAAAAAAATGGAAAGGAAATCGGATTGTTGTTGGAGGAGATTCAAAAGAGAGAGATCATGCCGCTGACGTTGGAATTGATCGGGGCAGCAGGAAAACTTTCGAAGGAAAGAGATCTTTCATTGTCAGTTATTCTATCAGGATGTGGGATCAAAGAAGAGGCAAAGAAGCTTTACAATTACGGAGTTGATGAAATTCTTTGTATCGAAGATGAAAATTAATAGAAGGACATATGCAGCTGCATATGATGCGGTCATAGAAGTTTTTAAAAGAAAAGGATCCAAAAGTGATTCTGATCGGAGGAACGGCATCAGGAAGAGTCCTTGCAGGAAAGACAGCTTATGCATTTGATACAGAATTAGTCTGTGATGCATCGAAACTTACATACGATGAGAAACAGGAACAACTTATCATCACAAGACCGGCATTCGATGGAAAAAATATGGCAGACTTTTTGATCAATCCATCATTGACATCGGTGATCACGATCCGTACAGGAGTGATGGGAAAAGCAGAATACAAGGAGACAAACAAGGTGAGATGTTATATGTGCATCCAGAATGTCTGAAGGAAGAACAACAAAATCTGATCTATCATGGAGTGGCAGGAAAAAGTGGAAAAGAAGTCCATCTGGATACAGCAAGGATCATAGTTTCTGGTGGCCGTGGGATGAAGGGAGAAGAAGGATTTGCGCTTCTTGAGAGACTTGCAGAGAAGATCGGAGGGGAAGTTGCATGTACAAGACCGTGTGTAGATGCAGGATGGATGCTTCCAACACAGCAGGTAGGACAATCAGGAATCTCCGTAAAACCGAAACTCTATCTTGCATTCGGTATTGCCGGGGCAATTCAGCATATGACAGGAATTGATGCAGATGTATCATTTCAGTCAATAATAATCCGAGGGCTGCGATCTTTGCATACAGTGATTATGGTGTGGTTTCAGATGCAAAGAAATTAACTGGAGAGTATGTTAAAACAGGTGAAGAAGGGAAAGAATTCTTATAAAAATAGAAAAATATGCTGTGTATTCGATTTTGATACACAGCATAAAGTTTTTTCAGAAGATGAGTTCCAGACTAGAGAATTTTGGTTGATATTGAAAATGATCAGCCAGCTAATCGTGAATTAACATTCTGAAAAGTGGTTTTCAAAGTTATAATTTGCCCGATTTACACGAAGATAGCCATATTTCTTCCCATATTTAAACTGTAGATAAATCTTTTTCTTAGAATAAGTTAATTTCTTTAAAGTTACAGCTTTCCCTTTTGGTACACGAAAAGCAACTTTTTTTGCTGCCAGCTTTTTTATAAAAAGTTACTTTTTTGGCAGTGATAAACTTATTTTTTGCAAAATATCTGGAATATTTATCTTTTCTGTTTTGTCCGAGTTCGCTTCGTACAGTTTTTGTAGAAGATGCAGTTCTAATGAATTTTTGCTTACTTGTATTTATAAGGCAATGTCCAATTGATCCATCCGGTTTCCATAGGTTGCACACGATGTTTAATGGTAATCCCTTTTTTATTGGCAGTAACGATTTCTTCAGCGTAAGAAGAGCGGTCATTAAAAGATTTTACAACACGAAATTGGTTGGATTTTTTGTTATAAGTAAAGATTTCATTATAAGTAACGTAGTCATTTTCACCACGGCCAATAATCTGGATAAATGCATGTTGTTTGTTCATTTTTGCATATTTTACAACAAGATAATAACAATCGTGATCACGGAGAGATATCTCGGTGATCCTTTTTCCATTTAGATAGATCGTAAAACGGTTGATGTACCAGCCTTCTTGATCGGGTGTTGTACGGATGATCACAGAATCAGCATTTTCGTCTCCAGTGAGGTCAACATTACCAACATAAGTTCCAGAAGTTTTTGTTTGAGGTATGTTTTTAACAGAAGCTTTTGCAAATGATGGTGTCATAATGCATAATGTAAAGCAAAAAGAAAACAACCTAAAATCCTGTATACATTTCTTTTCATAAGAAAATCCCTCCTTAAAATTATCTACTTAATAATAATTACTAAGGGAAGGATTCGATTGATGAATTGTTCCAATTTGAACTTGTAGTTT
>ENA-OQMZ01000428-OQMZ01000428.1-human-gut-metagenome-genome-assembly--contig:-NODE-428-length-18240-cov-1.548556_pt1 | contig 18240 bp, 24 predicted proteins | sample MGYA00242621_ERZ504862 | MGnify/ENA primary metagenome ERZ504862 (study PRJEB26092, sample SAMD00036393) | human gut metagenome | host: Homo sapiens | study: EMG produced TPA metagenomics assembly of... | reverse complement strand
CTCCTATTGGACGTAAGTTTACAGAAATTCGTCCGATTATCAAGATATGGGGGAAACAGACAGTATGGTCGCCGCATTATATTGGCTGGAACTTGAAATGTATAATGGTGGATTTCTTCAATTCTTCTGTAATTGGGGCTATGATGCTTATTTGCTTGCAATCAAAGGACTGGGAGCAATTAACGCAACATATACAGAACAACTTCTTATACAGGCATACAGCATCATCCAAAGATTGGAAAATGACAGCCAATTACAAGAGCTACGGGATATTCCCAAGCATTTGACAGAGAACGAAATCACCAAGTTGAATAAAATAGACGAGGAATATTGGGAAGATAAGGAAAATATTATGCGGCTTATGCTTCTAAAATTCCATTCTGATTCAGTTGAAAATATAGATAACGAAGCGTGATAACGCTTACAGCGTTCCCCGCTTAGCCATTATGAACAATTAGAGTACACGATATGAGAAATGAAATTTTACAGTTGAAAGATTTAGGTCGTATGCCTAATGAAAGTATCAATGATTCTGATAGCATTGATGAGTTGATAAATGCTTATGATACTTTATTAGAACAAATACAATTCCCCATATCATTTGATGAAGCTATGGTGTTGGTACAAATCTTCCCTGAAAATGCTTTTTTATGATTTGCAGTGGAGCTTACTAAGACTTGTAGAGTCCGTTTGTGTTGATGATGATAGGTATATTCAATTAATAAACTCTTGCCCAAGTCAAGAATGGCGGGACACTCTAAATGCTCGCTATGCAAATTATAAAAAGGCACAAGAGGTAAAGTAAGTTCATAACAAGCCGGGATAACGGACTAACGCCGTTCCCCGTCCAGCCATTAATGGTAATTAAGTATGATAGATTATTTATTTTTCAAATTTTATAGGCTATGGAAATACAGTTCTTATTCCGAAATAGCGGTTTATGCAGCTTTGTTAATTCTCGCTGTATTTCTGAATTGTAATATTCACACAATATGGGGAGTATTGGAACAATATAAAATATTGCCTTATCCAACGCGAACAATGTATAATGTGTCTTTAGGGCTGATATTCATTCTTTTATGTATTCGTTTCTGCTGGAAAAGAAGGTATAAAGCTGTCATAGAGAAGTTTAATGAAAAGCCTAATAAGAATAATCTATTGATACTTATATTATACATTTTCCTTTCGTTGTTTCTCTTTGTTTTAGAGGCTTTTTATAGTAAAGGGAAAATATAAATATACCATTAACAACGCAGGATAACGGCAAGCCGTTCCCTGCTGAACCATTAATAACAATAGTGCGAAACATGAAAATTATAAAAATAATATTGTATTACTTACTATTGGTAAGTACGCTTTATGCAGGTGTCAGTATTATAAGTCCCTTATACGGAACAGGGTGGCATTTTTCGCTTGCATCTATGTATTGGCTGTCTTTTCAGTGCTATTTATCGGAAGCGATTTGTGCTACATCATAAAATATCACGCCTAATCGCCTTATCTATATTGGCACTTGCCTACTTAATGAGTTTTGAATATTATTTGTTTTGTGATGAATATAGATCCGTGGTTCATCAAGGTTCAAGCGGAAAGATTTTTTTAGCAGACATAGGCAAATTTCATAAGTATTGGTTTTATCAAGGTTTACTGGTTGCCTATCTGCTTTTGACAATTGGAGTTTCGCATCTATTGAGAAGGAAAAAGTTATTAACAAATCGGGATAACGCTTAACAGCGTTCCCCGCTTAGCCATTACCAATAATATAGAACAGATATGGAAACAGAACTAAAAGAAACTATACAGAATTTATTGCTTCAATTCATGCAGAATATGCACGAGTGGGAAGTAATGTGTAATGATATTGCAAAGCAGAGTAAACTTTCATTTGAAGAACAGTTTAACAAGCAAAAAGAATTGGTATCAAAAATCTTTTTGACTTACTGCACTTCTCGTGAACGCAAGTATGGCAGACCTACTACTATATCTTATGGCAATGAAGGGTCGTATGAATATGATGTTAATGAAGAGAAAATTACCGATATTGTAGAAGAAGGGAAAAATAGAATTGCTGTTCACACATATAGGGAAGTGCCTTTACGACAAAAGAAGCAATATATATTCTTGTATTCAAAAGGCAAATGGCTTTTAGACTCTAAGAAAAGATATTCTGTATTGAAGCAAAAATGGTTATCTGATTCCCTCTAAATAATAATTGGTAACAAGCCAAGTTAGCTGCTGAACGCAGCTCCTTGTCAAACCATTATTGCTAACTTAATTAAGGAAGTATGGAATTTACATTAAATATAGTATATGGTGGAGAACTTAATGCATCTAAAGCCTTAAGTCCCTTTGTGCGCAATATGAGGAAAATTATAAAAGATACATTTACTTCATTTGAAAATGAAGCTGTTACCATGTTTAAGGTAACATTGTTTTTTGATGGTGATATTTCATCCTATTATAACGGAACAGGAATATATCAACCAAGATATTACAATGTTAAAAAAGAATATGTGGTTAGTTTTTGCATTGACAGGACACAATGGACTGGGAATAAGGAAAAAGATTTAAACTATTTCATTTTTACAATAACAAGTTTGATGATTAAAAATGGAGATTTGATTTTGAATAAATTGGCTAAATATAAGTACGCATTTGATATTAATTCATACAAGCATTGTGTTGATATTTGCAGCAAAAAGATGAATGATATAGTGAATGAAATATAGCAATAACAAGCACCTGTTCCGCCTAACGGCGGCAAGCTGCAACCCATTAACATCAAAAAGCAGTGTACCATAATGGAAACAAGAGATAAACTTTTTACAGAAGAACAGTATTTGAAGCAACTGAAAATGTATGATGAAGATATTAGTTATTATGAACAAATGCATCTTTCAGGAAAACATATAGGTTACGATTCTTTGTTCAATTATAGGCTTCGTTATTTATTAGTACAGTATTCTATGGGACAGGATATTGATAAGCTGAAAAACAATTATGTGAAAGCCCTCAAAACAATGCCGAGATTTTGGACGGGACAACGGATTTTATATTGAAATGTTGTGGCTTCTGTCAATAGGCATTATGTTGGATTACGAAGACGACCTTATACATGGTCTGGTGCAACTGATAAAAGACAGAGAAGCTAAAGACTATATTTATGATACATTGATTAGATACAGATTTCCTGATTGGGAAAGGACAACAAACCAAGTATTATATCCGTCACCCTATCGAATTGCTATCACTGTTACAGAGTTGGCTGAACAAGACAAAGCAGAAGCGGTGAAACGATTGGAAAAATACCTCAAAAAAGAATGGTATCGAGGACATTCTGATTTATCTTGGCATGACGACCATAAATATGGTATCAACCATGACGGTTATTGGTGTTTTGAAAGCGGTGCATTGGTCAAGGTCTTGGGGCTGGATGATAGCAGCCTGAAAGGGTTGCCCTACTATCCATACGACATGGTACACTGGAATGACAATATTAAATGAAGAAAAGGTATGAGTTACTCTGTTTGTGCATATTTGACAGAAGCCGATAAGGTAAAGTCTGTTTATGGAACTTGTGATAATCAGCTTATAAACCAATTAAAGGTTGCGTTGAAGCAGGAACTTGACACTCTGAACGATTATTTCAGCGATAGCCTGAACACGGATAAAGATGCTTATGCAGCGTTGGCAGATATAGTGAACGGAGAAATCCGTTATCCCGAAATTGCTTTCATGTACGGGTATGTATATGAAAAGATTTGCAACCATTATGGAACGCAAATCTACTGTGCGGAAAACCTTTGGCAATTGGATAGCCAAAGTACATTCATCCCTATTCCATTGAGCAGTGATTTTCCCTATATCATCAGCATACCCGTTTCAGATTTGGAGAGCAAGCGGACGGAATACACCTCACTACAAGAGGGTAACGGTATCGGAGATTATGATTACGAGCAGGAAATGGACGACTTGAATTTCATTTTCGATGAAGCCGTTGAAGCGCAAAAAGACCTTGTTATTATGGTGTATTGATATGGTACACTGGAATGAGAATAAAATATGATGTTAACGAAGCAGGATAACGGACAAGCCGTTCCCTGCTAAACCATTAGTAGCAATCAGAAACAAATAGTAGTATGGAACATTTCAAAGAAGTACCAGATGTAAATCGGTTAATAATATCTCCTCTCTATTTAAGAGAAGGATTAGAGTTTGCAAAAAATCAAGGCTATAATGATATTTTAATATCAACGGACGACATCGGCATCAGTGGTGTTTCCTGTAAACACACATTAAATGTAAGTCTAATATGTGAATATGATTTTATTGAAACCTTGATTATTTCAGGGTACGACTTTACAATAGAACCATGCAATTTAAATCAACTAAGTGTTTTACCGCACTTAAAAAAATTGGGACTTTGGATTGACAAGGTCTTTACTATTGATTTCAGTTTGTTTCCCAAACTTGAAGAATTGAAGTATTATCATACAAAACAAACAGAAAATGTAGATACTTTAATAAACTTGAAACGACTGCATATTTATAATCTCAAATCAGAAGATTTGAAAGAACTGAAAAGCATGAATTTGTTAGAAGAACTGACACTATGGGATGCCAAAAATATAAATTTGAATGGTTTATGTCAATTAACTAACATAAGAACGTTGGAGATTGTTCGTTCTCGAAAAATGATAGATATTAGAGGTTTATGTAATTCAAATAGACTTAAAGAATTATCATTATATTATTGCAATAACATAACGGACATTAGTGTTTTGAACCGTTTATCAAGAGTTAAAATACTTAGATTACGTAACTGTAAACGACTTCAAGATTTAACCCAATTAGTACCCAACAATACGATTAAGCAGATTAGTATTTCAAGTCTAAAAGACTTGAAATTTTTGGCAGGAATGAAGAAACTCAAATTCTTGCATTTTGATGATGTAATTGATGGAGATATATCCCCATTATTGGACTCTTCTTTAGAGTTTGTAGGTATGGTTTCAAAAAAGAAATATTCCCATACAGAAAAGGAAGTGAACCTAATACTGGAAAGAAACCGATTGAATAATAAATAGCTACTAACAAACCGGGCTAACGCTTACAGCGTTCCCCGCTTAGCCATTATAAACAGTAATGCAAAATATGAAACAGAAAATATACCATATCATTATCTTTTTACTCTTTTGGTTTTGTGGAGTAGCCTATTCACAAAATCCCAAAGCAGATATTTTGCAGCAAGACCTTTCGGGCTTGTTTGACAATTTAAGCATGATTGGCATATTAGGAGAAGATTGTAGCCGAATTGATATTCATATTACCGAAGTTCGGAAAATGGATAGTAGAGAATATGAGATAAAGGGTATCAGTCGTACCCGATTATCCGTAATCTGTCCGTTTAAGGGAAAGGTTTGTGTAGATAGCATTTCTTCCTGTTCCCAAATGATAAAAAGTGAATATACGGAATTGGACGGTTTCATATACGGGTATTACTCGTTTGCGGAATACGGAGATAAACGATATAGCGGTACATTCTCCGGTTCTTTCAAGCAGGGGTATCGGATGAGCGGACAGCAAATAGAGAAAGGACGGAATGAAATAGCAGAACTGAAATTGAACTTATCTGAATATCGGGGTAAGTGGAAATCCGCAAAGGGACTGACAAAAGTCTGTTCTTGGGCAGATGAGATTATACCCGATACTCCTGCAAACTTCTGCCTGTTTAATGATGCAGGCGAATGGATTGTATCACCGAAATATCGTAAGAATGGTTGGGAAAATCTATATAATGCCTATCACAATGAAAATCTGACAACGGACGAGATACAAAAGGCTCGTGAGGTGGAAGAACAGGAATGGTGGGTAAATAAAAGCCAATCATGCAAAGTAATTTGAGTTTATAACAAAGCGTGATAACGCCTAACAGCGTTCCCCGCTTAGCCATTACTAACAATACGAATAACTCTTTATGATAAAATTCATTTTAGATGCGATGTATTATCAGATATTCATATTTAATAGGGATAAATTTATATTGGAAAATCCACATGAGCGGACGATACAGATAATATGTGGAATATTATTTCTTCCTGTTATAGTATTGGCATATCTACTGATAGAGGAGAATTTCAATTATAAAACCCCTTTTGTGTTTTTCATCATAATCTATGTTTTATTATACAAGACATTCTGTTCGTATTATATCAAAAGGAAAAAAGGTATGGAAATTATAAGGAGTAAACCTCTGATATTTAATAGCCAAAAGGTTTCTTCCTTCATATCATGGATGATTTATCCCATTTTGGTTGTATTACTTTATTTTATAATAACACATCGTCATTGGCTAAAAATTATACAATAAAGATTTAATAAGTTAGTAACAACGAAAGATAGCATCTGACGATGCTCCTTTCTAATCATTAGATATAAAGACATGAGAATATTTGTATTGTATTGTTTGTTCCTTTTCCCACTTAGCTATGTTATAGCGAAAAACGGCTATGTGGAACAAAATTCAGTAAAGTATCATTTTTTGACTGAACAAGATACCCTTTATATAGAAACAGAAAAACAGAAATTTGAAACTCTATATAGGCTGTGTTTTAATCAGCACGATGAAAAGAAGGTCATTTTTGAGTTGAAAGCGGTAGATGATAGCAATATTGACTTCGTGCAAAGCTATACAATCAATGGAGTGAGAAAGTTTGATTGCTTTGCTGTGTATGATAATGTGGCAGACGGAAACCGTTTCCTGTTCTTTGATTATGAAAATCAAGCAGCTTACATAACGCCTACTTGTTTTTCCGGTTTCTATCCGATATGCAGTTCTGTGGACTTTTCAAAAACGGAAGTTTTATTACAAAATGAGCACTCCCATTTGAAACAGCTAAACGACACATTAAGTATTGATAGTAAAGTGGCTTATGTACCATTTAACTGTAATAATCGAATTATAAAGGCAACTTTAGTTCCATATCCTCAAGCGAGAAAGGGCAATAGATATCTAATAACGAAAGATAGCATCTAACGATGCTCCTTTCTAAGCATTCAAGGCATTAGCTGTAATTATATGACATGAAAATCTATGAGAATAAAATATTGAGAATACTTGGATTTATTTTTATTTGGATTTATGTATTCGGTGTGGGCATTTGTTTTGCCGGAAGGTGGTATGCCATTGGAATACCGGGAGTGGTTTTATTGCTTGTATGGTTAAATCACAATCTTATAGGTGCTGCTATTCGTAGATATAGAGCAAGGCAGGCAATCAAACAGATAAAAAAGCATGGAACACGATTATCGGTTGATTTAAGCCAATGTAAAGTCAGTGCGCAGAAATGGAGTAGCAAGAAGTCAAGGATGCAAGAGCCAGTCTTTAAGGTATTCAATTCATGGGAAACCCAGTTTTGGAATGGTGTTAGCGGCTCTTTGTTTCCTGACATTTATCATAGTGAACAAGTAGTGTCCACTGCAATATGCACCGTGACGTACACCACCCCATACAAAGGAAAGACAAAAACATTTCGCAGTGATGCAATTTTGAAGGAAAAAGTTTCATTGGAAATGCTATTGCAATATTATGGAGTGGCAACGATTTACATAAATCCGAAGAATGACAATCAATATTATTTTGATTTGGATTTTCTAAAATAGATACAGCTAACAACGCAGGATAACGGACAAGCCGTTCCCTGCTAACCATTAACAATAGTGCGATGAATAAAACTGTTCAATCCATAATAGCATTGACAGCTTTCAGTGCTTTGCTGATAGCCATAACATTATTTTGTGGTGGCTTAGGCTTTGGTCGTCTGTTCGGAATATATGGCATTATGGAATATTGTCTTTTGGGTATGCTTGTAATAATAGATATACTGGTAATCTACAAGGTCTATAAACTATATGCAATGCAGCCTAAAACCATAATGTTATTGTTGGGTTTGGAATGTTGCTCTATCCTTTTGTGGCTTGCCTTTATCTGTATAGACCAAAGTTTATTGGATTGGCAAATTACAAACTTCATATTGCAAGCTGTTTGTTTAGACGGCTTCACGGGAGATGAACGAGGATTGAATATGCTTGCAGTCTTATGTGGCATTGTTTATCCCTTATTGGGATTGGGTGTTTATTCACCGGATTGGGATTTGTAAATAAGTTAGTAACAACGAAAGATAGCATCTGACGGCGTTCCTTTCCAAGCCATTATGAATAAAGGAATAAAAAATACAGATAACTATTTTGAACGAGTGAAGCAACGTGCAAACCGGACGAATTACAGATACTATTTTTTTGACTACCTATATTTCAAGGGAGAGGTTTGGGGCAAGAAGATAGGGCGGATGTCAGGTTTTATACTGCTGTTTTGGTATTGGTGGTGGGTAGTAGTTCTGCCCGGCAACTTCTCCTGATTAACAGTGTACCGGAATGGTCGTCCTTACATCTTGGCTATTTAGGTGCAATGTTTTTGCTTATTTGTGTATTTATTCTTGCACGATACAGGAAAGCCCGTGTACAGGCATTGTTGAACCGCTACCGCCGCTCTAAGCATATCAGCGCAGTACAGGCATATTTTCTGTTCCTGCTGCCCTTTGTACTTTTCTTCTTAGAAACATGGCTGTTCGATGAATGGGGTTGGACGGATTGCGTGAAGTGGAACAAATGATATGTCATTCATATATAAAACATCAGATATGGAACAACGGATTACATCATTATTGCTTCCCGCTCCCGAAGCGGAGTTGGAAGCGTCCTGCAAGGAACTGGACGAAAAGGTAACATGCTGCTGCACAACAGCCGGAAAATGGACAACTACTTGGAACTTGAACCGTTCAGCAAGGACGGGCGGCTGTGCGCCCACGTGTGCGACACGCTCAAAAGCCTGCCGGAAACGCCGACACTGGCGGCATACAAGGACTACAAGGCAATCATTATCCTGCTGGGTATGTCCACCACCCATTACGCCATACTTGACGAACTGGCGGAACAGCACCGCAAGCGGGACGAGATACCCGAACTGACCGCCTACTGCGATGCGCTCCACTGGATGCGACCGGGACGGCAGTACCTCTGCAACGTGTACAACACGGTATGCCACGCTTTCCACCTGCTGCGGAGAAACCCGGTAAGGGGCAACCGACTGCTGGTGACGGAAAAGGAACTGCGCCACGCCGAACGGATGCTGCCGGAACTGGGCAGGCAGACGTTCACCGAAATGGTACGTCTGAAAGGCTACATGGTCTATGATGCCGAGAACTGGCGGACAAATGCGGCATGGAATACGGCTCGTTCCGGCGAAAGGTAAAGAAAATGACCGGGTACACGGCTAAGGAATGGGTGATAAAGGAACGGGTAAAGGACGTGGAACACTACCTGTTGAACACAAACCTCACGCTTACCGAAGTGGCGTTCACCACCGGGTTCGCATCGACATCGAACCTGAACGATTTCTGCAAGGCTTACTTGCTGGACACACCGGGCGAGATACGCAGAAAAGCGCAGGAAACAAGAAAATGCACAGTTACAAGAACGTAATGTGAAAAATCAAGAATAAAACTGATTTTTTAATGCCCGTAACTTTGTAGCTTTCATAAAAGATAAGCACAAGGTTATGGAACATAAGATACCGTTGGAAACATACTTCGCCGGACTGCTTCAAAAAGTGGAATGGCAGATACAGGAATACGAGGACACCGCAGCGGACACGCTGACGCTCTGCCGCCTGTGCGTGGACTACCTGCAAGAGATACTGGGCGAACTCAAAACCTTTATAATCTCCTACCCGTTCGCCAGCACGGAAGAAGAAATACACTTCTTCAAGGAACTGAAACCGCTTTTAGCGAGCAAAATCATCTATTACAATACCGTTTACAAGATAGAGGTGCGCTTCCCCAGCGGCAGCGAGGACGTGCAGCGGGACTACCTGCTGTCGGAAACCGACCGGATTTCAAGGTCGTTCCAGCGGAACTTGGCGTTCTACCAGTACCACCGAACGAAAGCCACCTACTTGGACAGGCAGTATTTCATACGTGGGAAGCCTGACATACAAATCATCGTGGACAGTTTCTATTACGAAACAGACCCACAGTTCAGCACCAGTCACGATTTCAAGGTAGCCAAGATTTTAGCCAACGAACTGCTGGAATATACCTCACCAACCGTCTGCACGAGCTGGAACGCGGGAACAGCGCAAGCGGGTGAAGAACGGCTTCATGGGCAGGCTGTTGCGCTGGACGGGGACGAAAAGGGCGTTGGTGGAACTTATCTACGCACTGGACGCCTGCGGCTGTCTGAACAAGGGGACGGTTGATATTAAGGAGATTGTAGCCTACTTTGAATACGTGTTCGACATAGACCTCGGCGACTTCTACCACACCTACATGGAACTAAAAGCCAAGACCAAAGACCGAACGGGCTTCCTCTCCACCCTGAAAGACAGGTTGCTGATGCGCATGAGGGAGCAGGATTAGGCAACCGTGCTTTAACAAAATTTATTTCGCCACAGGTGGGTACATCTGTGGCGTTTTATTTTTCAGGACACCCGAACTTTGCGGCAAATCAATCAGTTACCGTTATGGAAATAATAACATTCGAGTCCAAAGCCTACAAGGAACTGGACAACAAGATTACCGCCATTGCCGACTACATCTTCAACCACATGGAAACGGCAAGGCAAAGCGAGGAAGACATGTGGGTGGACAGCTACGAGGTCTGCACGTTCCTGAAAATAAGCGAAAAGACCCTGCAACGCCTGCGGGTGTCGGGGACTATCGCCTATTCCAACATCAGGGGACGCTACTTCTACAAGGTCAGCGAGATACGCCGGATGCTGGAAGAACGCCTGATAAGGAGCAACAAGGAGAACATCGACAACCTGATAACCAACCACCAGTGTATGCTAAGGAAAGAGGAAATCTTAGAAAGGACAAGTAACGGGCTGGCGGTGTTCAAACACTACCTGCCCGGAAACTGGCGCATAGGTCGCAACTTCCTTAACCCGCTGTACGAGGACAGCAAGGCTTCCTGCAACATCTATTTCGACCGCCGGAGCAGCATCTACAAGATGAAAGACTTCGGCAACGACAGTTACAGCGGCGACTGTTTCTTCCTCGTGGGGCAGTTAAAGGGGCTGGACTGCAACCGGGCGGCTGACTTCGTGGAGATACTGGAAATCATCGACCGGGATTTGGGTTTAGGGCTGGCTTCCGGCACTCCGGTTTCCGTTCCCCCGGCAACCGTCCGCCGGGCAGTGCCGGACAAACCCGAAGAAACGTCCGAAAAGCCCGTCAAGCCCTACCAGTTCCGGGAACAGAAGTTCCCGCTTGCCGAACTGGTGTACTGGCAACAGTACGGCATCACGCCCGAACTGCTGGAACGTTACAAGGTCTGCTCGCTCCGGGAGTATCACAGCGAAACGGCAGAGGGCAAACCGTACACCTACACTTCATCGGTGGCAGAACCCATGTACGGCTACAAGGGCAAACAGCACATCAAGCTGTACCGCCCGTTCTCCACGCCCCGCTTCCTCTACGGCGGCAGCTTCGGCGAGAACTACAGTTTCGGGCTGGAACAACTGCCAGCCAAAGGCGACACGCTATTCATCACGGGCGGCGAGAAAGACGTGCTTTCGCTGGCGGCGCACGGTTTTCACGCTATCTGCTTCAACAGCGAAACGGTGACTATCCCTCCCACGCTGGTCTATCGGCTGACGTTCCGCTTCAAGCACATCGTCCTGCTCTTTGACATGGACAAGACGGGCAGGGAAAGTTCATGCAAGCAGGAAAAACTATTGGAAGAATTTGGCGTGAAACGCTGCTGCTCCCGCTTCCGGGAACGAAAGAGGAAAAGGACATATCCGACTACTTCAAAGCCGGGAACACCCGTGAAGATTTCCTGAAGCTGTTTATCGAATTTTTAGACAACCTGTATAGCGACACATTGATTATGCTAAAATCATGCGAGATAGATTTCAACAACCCGCCCGCCAAAGCACAAGAGATTATTTCGGCGGGTGACGTTCCGCTGGGGACACAAGGCAACCTGTTCGGCATCACCGGGGGCGAGGGAACGGGAAAGAGCAATTATGTAGCGCATCGTGGACGGCTGCGATCTGCCCGGCTGGTGCGGAAGTAGATACGCTGGGCATACAGATAACCGCCAACGGCAGGCACAAGGCGGTCTTGCTTTACGATACCGAGCAATCGGAAGTGCAACTGTTCAAGAATGTAAGCAACCTGCTGGCACGTGCCAAACAGCCGGACAAACCCGATGAACTCAAAGCGTTCTGCCTGACGGGTATGTCACGCAAAGAACGCTTGAACGCCATTGTGCAGAGCATGGATAAGTTTTACTACCAGTACGGCGGCATCCAGTTGGTCGTCATTGACGGCATCGCCGACCTTGTTAAGAGTGCCAACGATGAAGCGGAAAGCGTGGCGGTGATAGATGAACTTTATCGGCTGGCTGGCATCTACAACACGTGTATTCTGTGCGTGCTGCATTTCGTCCCCAACGGTTTGAAGCTGCGGGGACATTTGGGCAGCGAGTTGCAGCGCAAGGCGGCTACAATCCTTTCGATAGAGAAAGACGATGAACCCGCCCAGTCGGTGGTGAAAGCCTGAAAGTAAGGGACGGAAGCCCGCTGGACGTGCCGCTGATGCTCTTTGCATGGGACAAGGAAGCCGGGATGCACGTGTACAAGGGCGAGAAGCCCCGTGAGGAAAAGGAGAAACGCAAGGAAAGGGAACTGGTGAATGTCGCACATGACATCTTCGGGCGGCAGACACGCATCACCTACATAGACCTTTGCGAGCAGTTGCAGCAGGTATTGGACATCAAGGAGCGCACCGCAAAGAGCTATATCCGCTTCATGCGGGAAAGGGACATCATCACCAAAGACACGGCGAACCAAAGCTGTTTTGTCATCGGTTCATATCATCTTCAAAGGAACGCAAGCTGCCCGTAGGCGTATGGCTGAACTTGTGTATTTTTAGGTGCTTGTGTCCTGCCCTGTTGTGATAACACGGCAGGATTTTTTCTGTTTGCACGTGATTTTTCAGGGTATTTGCTTAACTTTGCAGAAGTTACACGGAAAAGTAACGGCAGTTGGACGGCGGTTGCCGGAATATTGCCTTTATATATAACATATACGTTCGCCGAACGTCCCAAAGTAGAAAACTGGCACTTTTCAAAATGTGGGGATATTCAGCGCAGGATATGCTATGCGTTTGTCATAGCGTGGCTGCACTGTTTCCACATTTGGGTATGCCAGTACCTCTACTTTGAAACAGCGTCATGCCACGCTTTCTTTTTTGGGGTTGCGGCTAACGTGCCAAGACAGTAGGGATTTATATCACTTTAATACCTGACAATATGGAACAAATCAAAGCGCACATCGCCGTATCGCTGGACGGGCATACCGCCACGCCGGACTATGAACTGGACTGGATGCCCCGTGAGGTCAAGGAACTGGCGGCAAGGGAACACGCCGCCGCAAGCTGCCTGCTTATGGGGGCGAACACCTACAACTACATCTTTGAACACTGGGGCGGGTGGCCGCACAAAAGCAAACGGTCTTTTGTGGTGTCACACTACGACACCAACGTTACACCGGACTGCGGGGTGGAGTTCCTGACCGAAGAACCGCTGCAAAGGGTCTATGAACTGAAACAGGAACCGACATGCTGGTGGTGGGTGGCGGCAAGCTGCTTACTTCATTGATTAAAGCCGGACTGCTGGACAGCCTGACAATCTACACCGTCCCGGTCATGGCGGGCAAAGGCATCGGTTTTGTCGGGGAAACATCCGGCTCGCTGTGGAAGCTCTCGGAAAGCAGGGTGCTGGATAACGGGGTGGTCTGTTCGACCTACCTGTTTGGCGGGAACATATAAAAAATGCGCCCGGTTTCTCCGGGCGCAACCACTAAAATTTCAATTATTATAAGCTGTAAAACCTATCACAATGAAATTTCAGCGGCAAAGATAGGCTATTTCTTCGGTTTCGCTTTCTTTTCGGGGAATGAAAAACCGACATTGAACTGCTCGTCCAGTACCAGCGAAGCATCGAAAGCCTTGCCGTTCTTGCCCTTGAAGCCCTTGATTAGCCCGGTCTTGCGTTTAGTCACCAGCTCGACAATCTGCTTGTCGGAAAGCTGCTTGTCGCACTTGTTGCGGAATATGGTAAGCGTGCAGTCCACGTTGGAACACTTCGCCACTTTCGGGTAGAACAGGATGCGCCCGCTGCCGCATTTCGGGCAGGGGCAGGTTTCACCAGTAGCGACAGATAGCTGCACCGATAGCAGTTCTGCGGTGATTTGCGTTGCGTACACCTCGATGCCCTTTCGGAACGTGTCGGCATCCATGCTGCCCGCTTCTATCTTGGCAAGGGCGGTTTCCCACATGCCCGTCATTTCGACATCGGCAATCTTCTTGTCCCTGACAATCCCATAAACGGCAAGCCCCTTGTCGGTAGGCACAAGGTTCTTCTTCTCACGCACGATGTACTGGCGGGCGAACAGCGTTCGATAATCGCCGCACGGGTGGCGGGCGTGCCTATCCCGACATCTTTCAGGCTGGCTTTCAGTTCGGCATCTTCCAGTTCCCTGCCTGCGTTCTCCATTGCCGCCAACAGGCTGCTTTCCGTGTGCAGCGGTTTCGGCTTGGTCTGCTTTTCGAGCAGATCCACGCCGGAGAGTGGCAAATATTCTCCCTCTTGGAGTGGCGGCAGGCTGGCGGCTTCTTCATCCCCGCCCGTTTCCGGCTCGCCGAACACGGCACGCCACCCGGCTTCTTTCATCACAGACCCTTTCACCGTAAAGTCGGTATCTCCCCCTGACAGCAAGGCGGTGGTAACGTCTTTCACGCACTTGCCCGAAAAGGCTTCCAGCATACGCCCGGCTACCAGCTCGTAAACCGCCCGCTCGTCTTTGGAAAGTTCGCCGGGCAGGTTCTCGGTAATGATTAAGGCGTGGTGGTCGGTCACTTTGCCGTCATTCACGCTGCGGCGGTTCAGGGGTGTGCCGTCCAGCCCGGCGGCATACCCGGCAAAGCGGGAGTATTGCCCCAGCAGGGCGACACGTTCCGGCATTTCATCGAAAACGTCCTCCGGGATATAGCGGCTTCCGGTTCGGGGATAGGACATCACTTTCTTTTCATACAGGCTTTGCGCTATGGAAAGCGTCTTGTCAGCCGAGAAGTTCAGCTTCGTGTTCGCTTCCTTTTGCAGCGTGGTAAGGTCGTACAAAAGCGGCGGTTCTTGCAGGCTTCTTTCCTCTCAACGGATTTAACACAAGTTGCCCGGCCATCCGTTTACCCGTTCGTCAGGGCGGCTATGGCTTCGGGCTGCTGTTCCCACTTGGCGGTCGATTGGGCGGTAAAATTTATTCCCCCGCTGGCGGTCACCGCTTTGAGTTGCCAAACTTGGCGGGTACGAAATTCCTGTTCTCCAAATAGCGGCCGCATATCATCACGAGCGTGGGTGTCTGTACCCTGCCCAGCGAGAACACCCCCTGCCCGGCAGCTACGCTCAACGCTTGGGTGGCGTTTATCCCTATCAGCCAGTCCGCTTCGCTGCGGGACTTGGCAGAGAGGTAAAGGTTATCGTAACGCTCTCCCGGCTGCAAGTTATCCAGCCCCTCACGGATTGCCTTGTCGGTAAGGCTGCTTATCCACAGGCGCACAAATGGTTTCCGGCAGTTCAGGTAATGGAAGATATAGCGGAAGATTAACTCACCCTCACGCCCGGCATCGGTGGCGACAATAATCCGGTCGCACTGGTCGAACACTTCCTTTATCACTTTCAACTGTTTCAGCACGCCGGGGTCTGCCTTGTACCTTTCTCCGCTTTCACCTGACGGGGGATTAGCTGGAAATCGGGCGGCAGTATGGGCAGGCTCTCCCTGCGGAAGTTCGCCACGCCGTAGGCTTCCGGCATGGCAAGCTGGATTAAGTGGCCGAACGCCCATGTCACCATATACCCGTTGCCGGAAAGATAACCGTCATTACGCCCGGTCGCACCGATGATGCGGGCGATGTCCTTTGCCACGCTGGGCTTTTCTGCTATCAATGCAATCATAATTCTTTACTTTTTAATGGTGGATATTACATTTTCATTCCTCTGGACTTCTTGGGCTTGTCAGCTTTCAGGCTCTTGTCCTGCGCTTTCTCCTGCTTCTCTTTCTGCTTGGGGGTGGGCTTGTCCTGACCCTGTTTCAACGGCTCTTTGCCCTGCTTGGTGGCTTCGTTGGTCTTGCCCCCGGAATTGACCGCTACCTGCGTCCGGTTCTCGGCGGCGGGGGTAACGTCTTTCGGCTGCACCTTGTCGTGGGATTTGCCCTGTGCGCCGGGCTGTACATGACCGTTGAACTCAACGCCCTTGCCGTCCTTTAGCCCGGCTACCTGCTGTTCTGCGGGCTGCTGCCCCTGCTGCAAGAACTGGACGGCGGCACGGGGCAGGAACTCCAAGCCACGCTCCACCGCACTGACCTGCAAATAGGCACTGCGCTTCGTGCCGTCCCTGAATTGCAGGTTTCCATTTTCACCGCTTGCCCGGCTTCAAAGGCGGCTTTCTGTTCCGGGCTGACTTGCACGTTACAGATTGTATCGGGGCATTTCCATTTGTCAGCCCGCATGTATTCCAGTTCGTGCGTGTACCTGTCCCGGCTGACAAACACGGGGATTTGCTCGCCGCTTTTCGGGTCTTTGATTTCAGCGATGCCGCCCAAGTTGCCAGTGCCTTGCAAGTTGCCCTGTTCCTGCTTGGTGAACCCGTGTTCATGGAACGGGCGTTGCAACAGCTTTTCGTCCTGCTGCACGCCGTGCAGCTTGGGTACTACCGTGCCGTCCTTTGCCTGATAGAAAGAGAGCTTGACATCGGTAGGTTTGAGGTAGAAGCCGCCCACCGTCCCCGAAACGGTGTAGGTATTTCGGGACTTGTAGCCACGCATCACCCGGTCGAAGTCCTTCGTGTTTTTCAGGGTGTCGGCGGTGATGCCGACTTTTTCAGGTTCTCCCAGTCGATTTTTGCCGGTCGAAGCGGTAACCCTGCTTGAACTCGTGGAAGTCGGGCTTCGGAACTCGAAGCATTTCAGCCCGCTTGTCGCCCTCCGGTGTAGGGTTGCGGTGGTTTTCCTCGATTGCCTTTGCGTCCCGCTCCGCTTCGGAAGCCTTGACGCTGAACAGTTCCAGCCCGGAAGTGTCCTGATACTTGCGGTAGAAGTTGGAAATGAAGTTGCTGAACACATCGCTGTTCTTGTCCACCTGCATGAACTCGCCACCGTGTGTCGGCGGTACGGTCTGCAAATTGCCCTCCTTGTCAATACCCTTAACGGCACTCACCTTTCCCTGCTGTTTATCCAAGACCAGCAGCACGTCTTTTTCCTGCCCCTCTGCGGGCGGGGTCATTCTGTTTGCCATAAATAATTGAAATTTTAGCGGTTACGGGAATAGTCCCGCCCAAAGGTAGCGACTAAATATGCTATATTTGGACGGGCGGCAAGGGCTGTCCGAATTTGTCCTGCGGTGTCCCGATTTGTCCGGGTGGGATGAAATTCCGCAACCATTGGTTGCAGAATTGAAAAGGGCATAAAAAAAGAGAGTGAATGATTTCACTCTCTTTCGATGAACCCTTTGTGAACCCTTTGGTCGTTTTTTGAAATAGCTAAAACTCAAGTAATTTGCATATTTTGCAAAAGAAAATCATTCGAGTATGAACCATATGTGAACCCTTTAATGGATTAGCGGGGAACACTGTTTAAGCGTCATCGCGCTTCGTTAGTAATCTGTTATTGCACTCGTTTCAAATCCCCGATAGATTGGAGTGACATTTCTATGTAGGGAATAGTTTTTAGAATATGGATGTTATCTATTGCTTCTTTACCACCCAATGCCAATGCCGATACAAGACATGGAGATTATAGAATAAAAATAATTCATCTTTCTTATTATCAGTCATTTGAATATTTTCTGTTTTTCTCTATTTTTGCCATTTTCTGTTATTCAGTACACTTTGAAATATCATTTTCTTTTGTACCTTTGCATCCGCAAAAAACAAAAAGAAAAATCAAACTATTTAGTGTAATTACCCGGTTACGCACCTAAATCGAGATAAAACCTCTAAACAATGGCAATGTTAGAAAATAAAACGAAAGAAAACCCCAAGCTGGAGCAAAATAAGCTCTCGGACGGTAGAATAAGCCTTTACTTAGAGTATTATTTAGGTAGAGAGGAAAAGCCCGTA
>ENA-OQMZ01000426-OQMZ01000426.1-human-gut-metagenome-genome-assembly--contig:-NODE-426-length-18261-cov-2.228135_pt1 | contig 18261 bp, 25 predicted proteins | sample MGYA00242621_ERZ504862 | MGnify/ENA primary metagenome ERZ504862 (study PRJEB26092, sample SAMD00036393) | human gut metagenome | host: Homo sapiens | study: EMG produced TPA metagenomics assembly of... | reverse complement strand
TTGACATTAACACATACATATAACGATATTGGAATCTCATATCATAAGATAATTATAAGTCACAACTGATAATCGCAGAAAAGATATAATTAATTCCAAATGATAATACTGAATAAATCACATTCAAAATAACAGGTGTGAGAATTTTAACAAAAAATTCTGTCTTTAAAAAACAAAATACAATACGGAATCATTATTGCAAAAAACACAACTGTTTCTATGTATGCAAAAGACAGGTACAACCAATTGATCAAGGTAATCGAAAAAAACATCAATAATGATGCAACACAAAAAGCTATTCCCTCACAAATCTTATTGCGTGATGGGGTTAAGAATTTATAACAAAATACAGTAAACATTACACCTTGAAATAAATTTACAAATAACTCAAAACCATAATTAAACATTTATATCCCCCAACCATTTGAAATATTTTTTCTTTACATCATCTCTGTATTTTTATTAAGAGGAATGTTAATATCATTTTGCAATAAAATACAATCCGCAGAAATATATTCTACATACTTATTGTTTACAGCATAACCAATATGCGGTCTTATAAAGCCATATTCTGCGACATTTTTAAATTCCGTATTCATATCACTTCTGACCTTATATTCTTGATTTTTAGTATGATACACAACATAATTTTTAATTTTTCAAGATAAATAATATCACCAATAACAATCGGAATATCTTTCTTTCGGTATGCAATACTATAGTTTTATGTAATTCTTCAAAAGAATTATTTATACGGTTAATACATTCGTACAAATCAGATTCAATTTTACTTTTTCTTATAAATGAATAAGGAAAACTTTTTAAAGCATCAAACACAAGCTCATCGTGACTTGTGACATAAAACAATAAAAGGTATTTCAGCTGAACCTTTCAATTCATTTATCCGCTTGGCTGTAGCAATACCGTCAATTGACGGCATTTCAATATCAAGAAAAATTAGATGATACTTGTTGTAATTTTCAAGTATATCAAATCCGTTTGAGTATTTGTCAATTTTAAATTCCAAATTAAGCTTTTCACACACCGCTGTTATTTTGTTAATCAGACTTTCAACAAATACAATTTCATCATCTACTACCGCAATCTTTAACATATTCTCACCACCACTTAAATTCTAACAAATATTAAAATGTTTTTCAATACACTCTTAAACAGTCGATCATTTAAGAAGTTACAATCAATTTTATAAGTCATCAAGTTATTTACCGCCGTTATCTCTGTATCTTTGCTAGGGAAAAGTGATTATTTTTTAAAAAGTTGGGGTAATGAAAATTTTGAATTTGATGCGGAGGGTAAAAAAGTCTATCCTAAGCGTATTTTTATATAAAAGCAAAAACAGCGCTAAAAAATACACGGTCAATAAAAAATGCAGTTTGTAAAAACAGCCGTGCAAGAGGAATGTTTCGGTTTTACGGCGCAAACAGAACAGGGTGATTTTCAGGCAGAATTGCACATAATCGCTAAAACAGAATATGTTTAAGACGGTGTAATACTGTAAAACATGAAACATTCTCATAGATTAAAAATCAAGGACCACCCAAGAAAATAGGCGGTCCTTGATTTTAGAGAGATTTTATTTTTAAAAGGAGTTAGAAATTAGCTTATTTTATTTGTTTATACCAAAAATATATTTTGTAGTTTGTGTATAGTTTTCGTTTGCTTTTAATATTGTCGTAGGAAAAGTCTTGTGATTTACAGCATCGGGAAAGCCCTGGGTTTCAAGACAAAACGCTGGATTTTCTCCGTATGTTGCTGAATCCTTTCCCATATTGGACAAAACATCGACATAATTTGCTGTATATACATGAACACCTTTCTGAGAAGTATAGCATTTTAATGTGATTCCGCTATCAATACCCTCAGCTTCGGCCGCAAGCACAAATTCTTCATCAGAATGATTCAGCACAAACATATGATCAATACCGTTTGCAAAACCAATCTGCTCGTTTTTTCTGTCAATACCATTTCCAATTAACTTGGGTTCGGTAAAATCAAACGATGTATTCTTAACGGGAGTTATCTCTCCTGTGGGATTGAGGTTTGAATTTATCGGTATGAAGAAATTTGCATTTATTTTCAGCTTGTGATTTTCTGTAACTTTACCGCTTTTATGTCCGTTAAGATTGAAATATGAATGATTGGTCAGATTACATATTGTGTCTTTGTCGGAAACTGCCGACCATTTTATCGTAAGTACATTTCATCATCAAATGTGTAGCGTACAAAGACCTTCATATTTCCGGGATAGCCTCATCACCATCGGGACTATCAAGCATAAATAGAACTGTATTTGGAACTTTATCATCAACTACCGCAAGCCACACTTTGCGGCTAAAGCTGTTAAATCCACCGTGTAGATGGTTACTTCCATTGTTTACAGGGAGCTGATAATCTTCTCCGTTAAGAGTAAACTTGCCGTAGGCAATTCTTCCGCAACATCTTCCGACAGTAGCACCGAAGTATGTTCCGTCAAATTCATAACCGTCAATGTGCTCATAGCCGAGAACTACATCTCTAATACTACCGTTTTTGTCGGGAACTTTTATCGAAACGACACTTGCGCCTAAATCACATAATGTCACGCTTGCTCCGCTGTTATTTTCTATTGTATAAAGATGAGTGTTTTCACCTTTGGATGTAGGTTCAAAATTCACTACCCTTACCTTTGACATTTTAGCACTTCCTTTACTACAGCGTCTTTATAAATTTATCAAAAGCATTTTGTCCTTCAGGAGTTCTTTTGAATACACCTGCATCCAAAAGAACATTAAGAAACACCTTTCCTATCTCATTTTGAATTATTGAATCAATATTATTTTCATTGATTTCATCATACTGCGAAACAAATTCATTTACCCACTCGGAATGTTTGCTGATTTTCGGAATTTCACTTACATCCTTGTGATTAAGAATAGCATCCTTTAAAATAGCCATTTCATCTTTAAGCCTTGAGGGCGATACTGCAAGTCCCATAACTTCAATAAGGCCGATATTTTCTTTTTAATATGATGCAAATTCGCATGAGGATGAAATACTCCCAGAGGATGCTCTTCACTTGTGATATTATTTCTGAGAACAAGGTCAATAACAAATTTCCATCCTTTGTAAAAGCAATCGGAGTAATAGTGTTGTGAATTTCACCGTCTGTTTCGGCAAAAATGCCAACATCTGCGTCCGTGTACGCTCTCCAACTCTTTAGAATATGAGAAGACAATGAAATAATGCTGTCCTTGTTTTTACCTGTCAATCTTACAACTGACATAGGCCACTTTACAATTCCGCACTCCACATCATCAAAGCCGTTAACGATAAACTTTCTTTCAATCTCTGCCCTATTAAGTGCAAAGCTGTATCTGCCACCCTGAAAATGTTCATGTGTAAGTATTGAACCGCCTACAATCGGCAAATCAGCATTCGAACCGATTATATAATGCGGAAACTGTGAAATAAAATCAAACAGTTTTCTGAATGTGGAATCATTGATTACCATTGGTGTATGCTCACCGTTAAATACAATACAATGTTCATTGTAATAAACATACGGAGAATATTGCATAAACCAGTTATCTCCGTCAATGGTGAGCGGAATAATTCTGTGATTATCTCTTGCAGGATGATTTACTCTTCCGGCATATCCTTCATTTTCCTTACAAAGCAAACATTTCGGATAGCCCGACTGTTTTTGAAGTTTTGCCGCTGCAATAGCTTTCGGATCTTTTTCAGGCTTTGAAAGATTTACAGTGATATCAATATCACCGTATTCGGTTGCTGTTTTCCACTTTAAATCTTTCTTAATACGATATCTTCTTATGTAATCGGTATCGCAGCTGAATTTATAGTAGCTATCGGTTGCAAATTTAGGAGAACCGCTATAATTCTGCCAAAATTCTCTTATTACTTCTGACGGTCGCTTAACAAGTGAAGCCATAAGTTTCACATCAAATAAGTCGCGATATGTTACTGTATTTTCGGGAATGATTCCTTTTTCGTATGCATAATCAAGAAGTCCCGACAAAATTTCTTCAAGAGTATCCTCGTTATCTGCTGTAAGGCAAGTACAACTGTCATCGGGTTCATCCATATGGAACAACGACAAAAGCCTATTTTGCGTGTAGATTATATCCTCTTTTTCAATAAGCCCTGTATTGATTCCGTATGAAACAAGTCTTAATATTAAGCCGTAAACGCTGTTCTTCATAAATACCGCCTCACTTACTATAGCCGTTGGGATGTGTTGAATGCCATTTCCACGCTGTTTTAATAATTGTTCCCAGATCATCATACTCAGGTTTCCAGCCAAGTACAGTTTTCGCCTTGTTGCTTGATGCAATCAATACAGCAGGATCGCCGCTTCTTCTGCTTTCTTCAACAACCTTAATATCTTTCTGTGTAACCTCTTTTGCTTTTTCAATTACCTCACGAACAGAAAAGCCTACACCGTTGCCAAGATTGAATATATCACTTTTACCGTCCTTCATAAGATATTCAACTGCAAGAATATGAGCCTGTGCAAGGTCAGTGACATGGATATAATCACGAATACAAGTTCCGTCAGATGTGGGATAATCAGTACCAAAAACACTTATGTGGTCACGGGTACCCTGTGCCGCTTGAAGAATAATCGGAATAAGGTGGGTTTCAGGATTATGTGCCTCACCGTATTTTTCCGCTGATATGTGCTCCGCATGCATTGAAATATCTGAGAGAAACATATCTTAAACCATGTGCTTTTTCAACCCAATAGAACATTCTCTCCATGGATTTTTTTGTTTCTCCGTAGCAGTTTGTCGGATTTGTCGGATCGGTTTCAAGAATAGGAGTTCTCTCAGGCTCACCGTATGTTGCCGCTGTTGATGAAAATACAATCTTATCAATTCCGTGAGCAACCATTGACTGAAGCAAAACCTTTGTGCCGTTGAGGTTATTATCATAATATTTGAGAGGGTTGGTCATACTTTCACCGACAAGTGAATTGGCTGCAAAATGAATTACAGCATCAATACCTTTTTCTTTATCAAAAACGCTGTCAATTTCACTTCTGTTTCTGAGATCACCTTTATAAAATTTTGCTTTGGGATGAACCGCCTCGATATGGCCTGTTTCAAGGTTATCGAATACAACAACCTCATTACCGCTTTCAATAAGTCTGTAAACTGTATGCGAACCGATATATCCGGCACCGCCTAAAACAAATGAATTTTCATTTTGTCCTCCTTAATAAAAACAAAACCTACATAATTACATTTACTTTTATTCCGCCGTATTTTCTCACTTTGAGAACATGGCATGAGTTTTCTCCGAAAAATTTTATTTATAAATTCTTTGTAATTACTTACAAAATCATTTTTAACAAACGCCTGAATTGTACCTGCAAATCCACCGCCGTGGACACGGCACACGCCGTAATTGCGAAGAAGGCTTTCGCTGAGTGCAAGGGCTACCGAGATGTTCTGATGTTGAATATCTCTTGTTGTATATACATTCTGAAGATACTTAAACGATGAATTACCGGATTTTCTGATTGCGTCAAGGAATTCAACAAACTTACCGTTTTCAAGTGACGAAACGGCATTTTTAACGTTATGCTCCTCATTAAAGAAATGAATTGCACGAAGTACCGGTCTGTCGCCAACAGCCTCACGAATTTCGTCAAGGCGAATATAAAATTCGTTTGAATCACAATCTCTCAGATAATCTTCTCCGAGAAAATTTGCAACCTTTTTCATTTCCGAGGGAATCATAGCATAATCATCTGTAAGATCAACATGATCGCCCTTTGTGTCAACAATACAAAGACTGTAATCATATTTTTCAAATTCGGTAGGTACTTTCTTAACAATTGGCTTTGTCGGATCTTTAAAGTCAATGTTAACCATTCCTCCGACTGAACAAGCCATTTGATCCATAAGTCCGCACGGCTTTTGAAAAATACATTTCAGCATACTGAGAAATCTGAGCAATCTCAACTGAATTTATTTTCATATCATTATATAAACCGGAAATAATAGTTCCGACAACTACCTCAAAAGCTGCTGACGATGAAAGTCCTGCACCAACAAGTACATCACTTGTTGCATAAGCATTGAATCCACCAATTTTGTATCCATGATCCTTAAGTCCACGAAGAACACCTCTGATGAGGCTGACCGTTGTGCCTGCCTCATCATCATTAACTTCGAGGTCATTTATATTGAGAGTAATCATATCATAACCGTCAGAAACAAATCTTACAACATCATTGTTATTCTTGGCCGACACAGCAATAGTATCAAGATTAATGGATGTTGCAAGCACCATTCCGTGCTGGTGATCTGTATGATTACCGCAAACCTCACTTCTGCCGGGAGCACTGAATATTGCTACTTTATCAGGGCAAAAAAATTGTTTCATACTGCTCAATTGCATGAACATATCTTTTTTTCTGATAATCAATCATTGATGAATCTATATATATATCAGTGAAAAGATTATCAAATTCGCCGTTTGTAATTTTTTCAATTGCTGTTTTAGTATCAATCATTTTATTTACCTGCCTTTTCCGCAACTGTAGGAAGGAACATAGAAGGCTCTGTGTTACCGCTTTCATCAAGCTGTTGTGTCATATCAATTTTGCCTTCTCTTCTTGCACCGATTGTGTTTATAACCTTCTTCATCATACCGTCATTGAGTTTATATTTCTTTCTGTAAACAACATAAGCAATAAGCATACAAACCGCAGGAACAATGCACATAAGTGTACTGATTGATGCTACTGTTGCAAATGACTGTTCCTGACCCGGAATATACTGTGTGCTTCCAAGTGCCGCACCAATACCGAGTGCTGTAAGAGCTGCTGTGAATTTTACGATAAGCGTCTGGAGTGAGAATACAACGCCTTCATTTCTTGTTCCAAGCTTAAATTCACCGTAATCAACAACATCTGCAAGGAATACTGTTGCACAACCAAGTTCAAGACCTGTACCAAGTTTTACAATAACACCTGAGATTGATGTGAGCACAACATTGTGCGGAGCAAAAATACCTACGAACAAAAGCATTACAAGACCAAATGCAGGTAAAAGACACGCAAGAAGGAACGAAGTTTTTCTTGAAAGAAATTTTGTAACCTTAGGAAATACGATAAGACCTACAACCTCTGCGATTGATGCGCTGATCATAAATGATGACATCATTCCTGCGTTGCCGCAAACATATTTGAAATAATATGTAGCAACACCCATAATGCACTGAATGCCGATGTTGTAAAGGAAGATAAGAGTTACCGCCCAACGAAGTTGATCATTCTTGCCGATGATTGAGAAAATATCTTTAAACTTAACTTTCTTTTCCGGAACAGAATCATCTCTCTTTTTCGGAAGATTGATTACTGTGATACCGATTGTAAGAATAAATACAATTGCAATTATGATTGCAAATCTGTGATAACCTGCCTGATTTGTTGTGCCGCCGCTGAGAGCCTCAATAATTTGAACACCAAAGCCTGCAATAACAAGTGACTGTCCGATACTTGCAAAGATTCTCGGAAGTACCGAAACTTTTTCTCTCTCCTCAGGATTTGAAGTGAGGTTAGGAATAATTGACCAATAAGGAATATCCATAATTGTGTAAGTCATACCCCAGAGTATGTAAGCTGCTGTTGCAAATACGCAAAGTCCAACGCCATCGAGGTGGAAGTCTGTGAATAAAACAACAAATACAATTGAATTAACCAGCGTACCTATTACAAGCCATGGAATAAATTTACCCCATCTGCTGCGTGTGTTATCAACAATCATCCCCATAAACAAATCATTAAAGGCATCCCATAACTTTGCAACAAAGAACATTACGCCGATAAATACCGGGTTAACCTTGATGATGTCTGTGAAATAAATCATTGAAAATGTGGCAATCATACCATAAATCATATCTTTGCCGAGGGCACCTAAAGCAAAGGTGTATTTGATTCTACCCGGGATTTTGCCATCAAGTCTTGGTTGTGATGATGTCTGTTTCATAATTTTTCCTCCTTTTAATTTTAAATGAAACGCCGTGACAACCTGCACAAAAGATTTCGTTATTATTTAATAATAATGTTTCTTTTGTTTTTATGTTAACTAAATTATATGTTTTGTTTCGTAAACTGTCAATAGTTTTTGGTAAACATTTTTTCTTTCTCTGTTTTTCACTAAACACAACTTGATTTTTTAGTAATATTTCACTATAATGGTAGTGAGGTGATTCAATTGGCTACAATCAGAGATGTTCCAAAAAGGCAAATGTATCAGTAGCTACTGTTTCAAGAGTGCTTAATAACGACACTACCCTCAGCACCTCGCTTGAAACGAAGCAAAAAATATTTGCAGCAGCTAAAGAACTTAATTATGTAAAGAAAAAAAGGGTTATATCAGCACCTTCATGTCGCATTGGAATTCTACAATGGTTCTCTTCCAAACAGGAAATTGAAGATAATTATTACTTTTTGATGAGACAGGGTATCGAGGACTACTGTTCAAAAAATAATATAAGTATTGTACGAACATTTAAAACAGACAATGACTATCGGAATGTACTCTGTGATGTTGATGGCATAATCTGCCTCGGAAAGTTTAGTAAACAAGAAATAAAATTACTGCATTCATTGAATAATAAAATTGTTTTTCTTGATATGACCGTTGAGAATATTGAAATCACATCTGTATCGCTCGACTTTCGTCAGGCAGTGTCCGATGCAATTAAATATCTATATGATTTAGGCCATAGAACAGTTGGCTTTATCGGAGGCATTGAACAGCTTGAGGACGGAACGATATTTCCTGATAAACGACTCAACACTTTCACAGACATTTGCGATGAATTGAACATTAAATATGATGGGTTTATTATGCAGGACAAATTTTCAACATCATCCGGTTATAAAATGATGTCAGAAATGATCAGCAAAGGGAATCTCCCCACAGCTATTTTTGCGGCAAGTGATCATATTGCAATCGGTGCAATGAGAGCTCTGCAAGAAAACGGTTACAAAATTCCTGAGGATATTTCTGTTATGGGATTTGATAACACGGAGCTTTCGGGATATACAAACCCTCCGCTTACTACGGTAAACGCACCTGTATATGCAATGGGCATTTACGGCATTAGATTTATTTTGAATCTGATGAAACCTAAAAGCACCGATTATTATTCTCCTATGCGTGTCTATCTGCCTTGTCCAATAAAAGTTCGCAACTCATGTACAAAACCTAAAAGTTTATAATTATTATCGTTATCATACGATTGTATGCTATAATAAATTATAATTATAACTCCACAAATGATAGATTAAGCCGGAGAATTATAATTCCGTTAATGAATTATAATAACTAAAAATTCATTTTGCACCCCTGGTTTGCAGTTCAAAAAGAAAAACGGCTCCCCGGTTTAGCTGCCCATGCCATCCACCCAATCAGCACCGGCAAGCTCTAAGGCTTCAACAACAAGATCAAGGTCGCTAAACGAATCGGCTACGGTTACCGTGACGATGACTTCTTTACCTTGATTCGCTATCTTTCTATTCCTTCTGTCCGTTCCCCATCCCACAAAAAATCATGATGAACCAAATTTAAGGAGCTGTGAAGAAATGAAGTTTAAGACTTCGTTCTTCGCAGCTCCTTTGTTTTTTGCGAAATAATAATGCAATTGTAAAAAAGCATACTTCCCCCGAATATTGTTCAAAGCGAGCATTTGTTTCGCCGTACTCGATTAGCCCCAACATAACCGTTGAAAAATCGGGCAACAGAAATTTTGCATTTAACAAATCTATTGCCCGACCTGAATTTTAAATTTTAAACTGTCAATTTTTATTTTGCTAAAAGCTTAAATCCCATAATAACAACACCTAACACCACGAGGACAATGCCTGTTGCACGGTTCAGGGTTTTGGGCTTAGCTTTGTTTGCAAAGACGGCGGCAATTCTCGCCCATATAAGGGTGAACGCTATGCAAAGAATGAACACAAACCAATCGGGTGTGCCACCAATCATAAAGTGCGAAGCTGCTCCTGTCAGGGCGGTGAATGTCATAATGAATACGCTTGTGCCGACAGCGGTTTTCAATTCATAGTTCAGCACGGTCGTCAAAATCAAAAGCATCATCATTCCTCCGCCCGCACCTATAAATCCGCAGATAAAGCCGATTAACATTCCGCAGATTACAGACTGGATTGCCCTCTTTTTTGCCGACACACCGAGCATAGCTTCTTTAGTTGTCATAACGGGACGGATGATAAATTTTATGCCGAGCAAAAATGTCATAAACACGGAAAATCCGCCCATTGTAGCTGATGGAACAATGCTTGCAACATAACTGCCGACAATCGTAAACGCAAGCACACTCGCCATCATAATCAAGCCGTTTCTGACATCGAGATTTTTATTTTTATGGTATGTATAAGCCGAAACTGCACTCGCCAAAACATCGGACGAAAGTGCGATTCCGACTGCCATATACGGATCCATATTAAGAAAAGTTATGAGCATCGGACTTATCACAGCCGCCGCACTCATTCCTGCAAAACCTGTTCCGAGACCTGCGCCCATTCCTGCAAAAAATGTAACTAAAATTGTAATAAATATATCCATTTAATTTCCTCCATAGAACAATGTAACTAAATTAAGATTATTTTAATTTTGCCGTTTCATAAACAAAAGCCGTGAAATCAGCATTATTACCGCCGTTCCGACAAGTATCTGCAACGGGTACAAAAGTACGCTTTCACTCGGAATAATCATACCCAAAATTGTCAATGCTCCGGCAGGCGGAATATACATTTTTGTGCAGTAAACAATTACAAACATTATCGCCGTGGCTGTCAATGCGGCAACTGTCAACGGCAATCCAAGAGTCATATTCAGCACATATCTTGAAACCGCACCGACAAATGCACAGACTGTTATCACCAAAACCGTCTTTACCGGCTTGTTGCGAGCCTTATTTTTCGGACGGGAAAATTCCGTAAACGCCACAAGCAACGGCGGTGCAATTGCAAATTTAAAGCCCGACCAAATTGCGAAGAATCCCACAACGGCAACACAGATTGTTCTTACGGCTGTGTCAATCACATCGCTCTTTGCATGCAGGTTTACCGACTGAAAATCCTCTTTATCTCTTATTTTAACTTTCAAAAGGAATCTGCGGAATAATACAACCGCAATTGTCAGCAAAAATGCGGCAATCGGGTATATAAAGCTCTCGGTCTGCATCATAACGGGCAACACAATTGCCGAAATCATCGGTGCAAATGTTGTTCCCGAAAACATAAAGAGAATTTGTGCAAATACAAATGCAATCAATATTTCAAGATAAAGCCCGACTTTTATGTATCGGACTGTCAGCACACCCGCAACAGCGCAAATCGCAATTAACGCAATCATTCGGCTGTCATTGACTTTCCAACCTTGCTTTTGTGTAACCATATAACCAATTGCAAGTGCCGTTATTTCAGGAAAGATTATCTCCCCCTCACCCAATATTTCCGCAACAAAAGTCATTATACCGACAAGTATAAGCGTTAATACATACGGTAATGCGTTTTTAAGTGCTTTTGTAAAATTCAGTTTCCCCATTCTTTATACTTCTACCCACTTTTCAATTCAAACTAACAGCACTATTGTATCATAAATCTGTCAGCATTAACAGACAAAATTTATTCACAGATTTTTCCTTTAACAGCGTATCTGTCATTATGCGTGGATATGCAGGTCTTGCAAAAGACGCTGTACATATTGGAGGTTCAGTATATAATTAAAACGACGCAGAAATTAGCGGCATTTTTTAAGTCACCTACGGTTTAGGTATCAAAATATAAATATTTGTACAGCAAAGCCTCCTGCAACTGCTTAAATTTTACACATTACAGGATAATGGGTGTTGCACAATAACATTTATAATTTTTTTGGTTATTTAGTGTCGGATACTTTCTGACCGCATTCCGATTTGCCCGAGCGGATATGCCATTACCGTGACATATGACGGTTATTCAGTTGTTAGAAATAGACTTAACGCTATTTGCTTAATGATTATACTAAACATATTCCGTTATGCCAAGTGACTTTCGTAAAATTATTAAACTTTTTTGTTTTATGTTTCTTGGCATATACTAAACATATATGATATACTGATTGCACATTACATAAGTAAGGAGTGCATTTTAATGGCAATCGGAGAGAGAATAAGATTCTTTCGTAATCTTTGCGAAATGACACAGAAATATTTAGGACAGGTGGTCGGATTTCCTGAAAAGACCGCTGACATTCGTATGGCACAGTATGAATCCAGCAGCAGAACGCCTAAGGCTGATTTAACAAACAACCTTGCAAATGTATTCGGTGTTTCTACAAGTGCTTTAACTGTGCCGGATATTGACAGCTACAACGGATTAATGCACACTCTGTTTACTCTTGAGGATTTATACGGTTTCCGTATTGATAAACTTGATGACGAACTTTGCATACGCCTTGATAAGGGTATGGAAACAAACTATCTTACAATGTTTGATATGTTTCCGCTTGGCAGGAGCAAGCCGAAAAGTTCAAAAACGGAGAAATAACAAAAGAAGAATACGATAACTGGAGATATAACTACTATAAATAATAATATCGGCTTTTAATTGTTTATTTCAGAAAAAATTGAAGGAGGAAACGCTCTATGAACTGGATACTTCCCGCCAATGGTAAGCTTTATGACCACGCTGGTGCTTTTCAAAAATGGGGTTTTATTGACTGGAGACAAAATAACCGTAAGTGTCAAGTTGGTGATATTATATATATTTACTGTACTCGACCGTATAAAAAGATAATGTATAAAACAATTGTTGAACAAATCAATTTAACAGTGAACGAAATAGTAAATGATTATATCTTTTGGACAGACAAAAATGAATATTATAAAGCCTTATCTGGAATGTATGTAAGATTGAAATTATTGGAGCAAGTAAATACCCAATACTTAACGCTTGAAAATCTAATGAATAACGGTTTGTCTTCTACTCCACAAAGTTCAATAAAGATTAGTAATGAAAAACTGCTGGCGTATATTGAAAAGTATATGAATGATAATTACTACAGAGATACCTTCCCAGATTCAGACGAAACTGATAATTGTGTTGAAGGTGCAAAAACAACTGTATGTGTTAACAGATTTGAACGCAGTTCTATTGCAAGACAAAAATGCATTGAATCAAATGGTTGCTATTGCCATGTTTGCGGATTGAATTTTGAAGAAAAATATGGTGCTATCGGTAAGGATTTTATCCATGTTCATCACAAAATACCACTTTCTGAAATAAGCGAAGAATATATCGTTGATCCAGTAAATGACTTAATTCCCGTGTGCCCTAATTGTCATGCAATGTTACATAGAAAAATAAATGATAAATACTTGAACATAGAGAAATTAAAAAAGTGTAATAAAATAGGCACAAAAAAGGCATTATCGACTGCAAAAGTCAGTAATGCCCTTTATAGTATTAAGATAATTGTACCTGCAAACCGATAGAACACTTAAAATAATGGCGTTTTACGGTTTGCTATCATTTTGCTATCAAATCGGGAATTTGAGAGCATAAAACCCAGTGTTTATGCGGGTTTACACAACTCTTGATATTATTCCCACTCGCTCCCTGTAAATCAATCTTAAACACTTTTGCTTATGAGATTTAGCAGAGAGTATCTATATTATTTGAATTATCGGTAAAGCATACGCTATCCGATTTTTTGTTGCCATTCTGTTGCCAAAAGTTTAGAAATGGAAATTAGTAATTCCGTCAACGGAAATGCCTTTTTTATTATCAAATACTATTGCCACGCTATGCTCTGCTCTGGTGATACCAACATAGAATTTCGATTTGCTTTGCGGTTTCATTTCTTTTTTATGATCCAATATCCAATCAAGCATCTTTGATGTCGGATAAATCAATACTCTTTGAAAAGTTAATCCTTTTGATTCTCCAAGATTTATTGCGGGATATGTAGAATTTACAGATGTCTTTCTAGTATCTCTTAACTGCATAGGTTGATAAGTTGATAAGTAAGCATCTACATCCGACGGTGATACAAAGAATACTCCATCGTGTCCTGTCGGTTCGTGTTCTACATATTCGCATGGCTTAAAATTACTATAAATTGAATTTGCAAATTTACATATTGATTTATTGTTTCGATAAGTCTTATTAAGTGTTGTTTCATCTATATCGACCGAAAACTTTGAACACTCTTGTTCAATAAACTCTTTTATGTTGCCATCTGTATATTTTTTGTATTTAGCTTCATCGTGGGTGTGATATGTCACTTGTCTTGGATCTCCAACCAACAAAACATCAGAATTCAAAGAAAATAAGCACTTGATTATTTCTAAATCATATCCAGCCATATCTTGAATTTCATCAACAAATATATAAGAATATATTTTACCAATTCGTTTAATAACCATTCCACCCGTTAATTCGTTTGCCTTGACAACAAATTTAGCAAGCTTATCAGAATATATCAATTGTGATTTACTAAAATAGTAATTGATAGTGTCATTTTCCCCGAAATACATAGGTTTCTTAGCTCTGTTATAACCACGTAATCCGGATTTTTGATTAACTAACAGTAATCCATTTACTTTGCCATCGTAAATCACACTTTGATAGGGTTTGACACCGTGTTGTATTAAAAATGAAAACCAAGTTTGAATAGTAACATTTTCAGGTATGTACCCATTTAATTTATAGAATTTTTTTGCAATTTCTTGTTCGTTTGCTTCTGTATAAGTTGTAATAAGAACCTTGCCTTCTGTAATCTTTAGAGCCTCTTCAACAAGATGTGTTGTTTTACCTGAACCTGCTGCGGCAATAATTAATTTATTACTCATCCTTAACGGCCTCCATTATGTAATCGGGAAAAACTACATCTTTGTCAGTTTCAAAAACAGCTAAAGCGGTTTCCGTTTTATGATGTTTCATATATTTTTGAAGTTCTTCAATAGTTTTGAAATTACTACCAAGTATCTCATTGAATAGCACCAAATTGTTACCATTTGCTTTCAGCAATTTAGGTTCAAGAGTGTTATAATTATAAGGTTTATTACTGATTTTAAGCGTTCCTGTATCAACGACTTCGTCATAACAAATCTTAATATTATTTTTCTTGTTTTCCTTGATATAATTGGCATATTTCTTTTCAATTGCGCTTATATCTCCATCGTTATCTGTTACGACATCGACTTTTAAATTTAACGCAACTGCTAACTCTAAAAATCTTAAAAATGATGTACCTACTGAAATAACATCAACGCCATTTTCTATCGGAAGATGATTATTATGTTGTTTCATATATGCCTTTTGAACAACAAGTTCATCCGAATCGCCCTCAACCAATATTGCTTTTTTGCATAAAATAAGCCTTAATGTATCATACCCAGATATTTTTTTGAAAAAATCTGTTGAGGAAAGTTCGGTGATTTTTGTTATTTTGTGATCGTTAAGAAGAAGCAAATTTTCCAATCCAAGTTTATTAGCTACAAAACTACTATGCGTCGAAATAATAATTTGCTTTTTATCATATTTTTCTTCAATTGCTTTTATCAATTGATTTAACTTTGAAAACGATAAATGGCTCTCGGGTTCTTCAAGAAGAATCACCTGAGATTCCTGAGCACTTTTGTGTGTTAACGCCAACTCAGTTTCATAATACATTGAGCACCTTTGCCAATATACCCAAAAGGAACTTCATTAAGTTGTGTAACCAAACTACTTTCCCACGCGTTTTTTGTTCCCAAATCAACAGTTAAGGAAACCGTTCCATCTACTATTGAAGCTTCTGTACTAATGCGAGCATTAATAGCCTTAATAGATGCGTCATCAATAAATGTATCCTTCATTTTTCTATGCGCTTGTGAAACAGCAGTTATCTCTCAGGCGAAAGTAAATCTTTTACTATTCTTGAAATGTAGACATCAGAGCCGTTTTGGTAACGATAATTTGATGAGTCAATCATTGCGGATTTGATTGGAATACTTCTAATTGTTACAGATTGACGAGCAAATGATGTCCAGGATGCTTCGTAATATTCAATTGGAATACTCATCATGTTTTTCTTTGAAATTAATGTGTTGTATTCACTATTGTATTTTTCATTAAAAGAAATTTCAAACTTTAATCCTTCGCAATAAGCACGGTCTGAATTATTGTTTCCTTCATACTCCGGGTTAATAGATCCATCAAAGAATATTTCAATACTAATAAAGGGTGGTGGTAACGCTGTGCCATTATTAACAGAGTTGATGTATGAGTCAACAACCTCTTTATTAAACAAATATTGAGAAAGCTCGTTTCTAATATTTCTGCCACCATAAAGCCCAGTCAAAGCAATATGCATCGCTTCTAAAATAGTTGATTTACCAGTTTCGTTGTTGCCAACAAGAATATTTAATCCTTTATTCAATTCAATTTCAAATAGTCCTTTGAAACATTTGAAATTACTAATTTTAATTTTTTGTATAGCCATTTTATAACCTCACTTAGATACTTATTGTATGTAGACTTTTTGTATTCATTTTGATTATACTATAAAATATGGAGGATTGCAACTATGGATATTATAAAAGTATTTGGTGATAAACCTAAAAAAATATCGTACAGCTATGGGAATATCTCAAGAAGCATTCGCCGAAAAGTGCGGTATGCACCGTACTTATATTAGTGCTATCGAGTGTTACCGCCGCAGTATTTCGCTTGAAAATATACAGCGTATCGCCGATGCACTTGAAATTGAAACATATAAATTATTTTTGGAGAAATAAATATGGAACATAGAAATAGAGCCACAGGTTGGCAATACGCAAAGCTGTCAGGACACAAAAATGAGGATTTAGCAAAAATACGCTTAGATACTGATGAGGTTTTCGCAGCTTCCTTATTAAAAAGAATAGATAGACCTCATTCCCATATTGTTCGTACAACAATTGGTGGATTACACGAAACAAATGTCCCAAGTGTCAATGGTCGAAAAACGAAATCCAAAACTGATTTGAAAGTCTATCTTGATACAAACGAAGTAATCAACATTTCTATAAAAAGAGTCTTGGAGGACAAGTGTATTTTGTAAGAGCAGGACTATTTATTGATACTTTTGAAAAACAATTTAATGTCAAAATCCCTTTGGATGTACAGAGAGCAATAAACCTATTTTGGGCAGCTGCTGATGATGCCGTAGATATCATAAAAGAATATGGTGACCAAGCTATAACTAAAAATTAATGACCTACAATTGCGACATAAGAGCTTAAATGCTACTACATTAAAAACATATAATGAACATCTCTATGATGTGTTATTACAATGGTTCACTGACAACGCTTATGAACTCGCAAAACTCTCATTTTCTATGGGTGCCGTATGTGATAGCAAAGAGTGGTCCGACTTTGTATGGTACATAAATCTTCTTGGTGAAAATAATACGGATGATCTATTCTTCATAGAAGATATTTGTAATACTGTTCAGAAAGTTGCAAAAGATGAAACCTATTATGGTTCCTCATATGGAGGTACTACAATTCAATTGCCTTTTGGTTTTGTTCAATGGCATCAAGGTCAGCTGCAATTTCATCATAGTTACGAGAAACTGTGCGCATTGTTAAAATAGGAGGTAGTTTATGTCTGTCGATAGAGAGTTTAGAGTAAAGTTTGGTTATACAAACGCAGAAAGATTGAAAAAATATTACAAAGGAAAGGATATTGTGGAGATTAATTGGAAGAAAATCGAACAATATAATTCTCGAATTAAAGATATTTTTCAAAAGTTAAATACCGTTGTCCACGAAAGTATAAGATATGATGATATTACAGATTTTAACCACAAAATTGATGGTGCATATCAGATTCTAAAAGATAATGATATAATCCCACGATTAAACAACAATGGTAGGCCTCCTGAAGATGTATATTATAATTGGATGAGAGGATATGCAGTTTGTGAATTTTTTTCAAAAGCTTTGTCAATTGTATTTAACATTTCACGAGATAAAATAAAAATCGTAGGTAATGACAAATTAACTTCCATAGACACTTTTCCAAATCTCCAACTGCAGATTTGGAAATCGAGTTAGGTAATAAAATCATCAGGTTAGAAGTTCAATCAGGATTTACAGGAGCAAACGACATAAAGTATCAATAAAGTTAATGAAGCAAAAGAGTGTTTTCGTCCGCTAATATATATTCATAATTATTGTTCACTTCGA
>ENA-OQMZ01000425-OQMZ01000425.1-human-gut-metagenome-genome-assembly--contig:-NODE-425-length-18286-cov-1.790572_pt1 | contig 18286 bp, 22 predicted proteins | sample MGYA00242621_ERZ504862 | MGnify/ENA primary metagenome ERZ504862 (study PRJEB26092, sample SAMD00036393) | human gut metagenome | host: Homo sapiens | study: EMG produced TPA metagenomics assembly of... | reverse complement strand
CAACAATAATTAGAAGCATGCACAGATTGTGTACAATCAGCGATCAATGCGCAGAAAGGTGGCGCAGACCGAATCGAGCTTTGTAGTAATCTTGTGATCGGAGGACTTACTCCGGGAAAAGCATTATTTGATCTTGTAAAAAAATATACGAATATCAAGACAAGAGTTCTTCTTCGTCCAAGATATGGAGATTATTGTTATGACCAGTATGAGTTTGAACAGCTAAAAGAGGAAGTTCAGATGTACTGTGAGATGGGAGCTGATGGAGTTGTCATCGGAATGCTCAATCCGGATGGTACGTTGGATACAGAGCATATGGCAGAGCTTATTAAGGCAGCAGGAAATAAAGAGAAAGCGCTTCACCGTGCATTTGATGTCTGCATAGATCCGATGAAAGCACTCGAAGAAGCCATTGAACTTGGATTTGATACGATTCTGACAAGTGGACAGAAGGAAACAGCATGGGAAGGAAGAGAGATGCTGAAAGCACTTCAGGAAAAAAGCGCAGGAAGAATAGAAATCCTTGCCGCAAGTGGGATTGGTGCAGAATCAATAGAAAAGCTTCTTCCATATACTGGAATTACTTCTTATCATATGTCTGGAAAAATCGTAGTGGACAGTGCGATGAAATATAGAAAAGAAGGAATAGGACTTGGATTGTCAGAGCGTGGAGATTATGCGCTCTGGCAGACTTCGGAAGAAGAAATCGTGAAAGCAGTAAAGGTTTTAAAAACAATAGATTAACTTCAACAGACGTGTCTTGCACAGCTTGAAAAAAACAAGTTATACTCATAGACAAAGGTAAAAACAGTAACAAATTTTAACAGGAGAAAGCGGATTATGATCAAAGTAATAGCAAGTGATATGGATGGAACACTTCTTGGAGACAATCATAAAGTAGCACCGGAGACAGTAGAAGCGATCCGTGAAGCACAGGCGGCGGGAATCCGCTTTATGATAGCAACCGGAAGAAGTTATAATGGAGCAATGGAAGAATTAAAAGATCTGGATCTTGGCTGTGATTTTATTGTGGGCTCAGGCGCAGAGGTACGCAACCCAAAGGGTGAAATTCTAAAAAGCATAGGATTTACATATGAGGTCTGCAATGAGGTGGCAAAGGTATTGGAAGAATATCCAATCTCGGTATTGTATTGTGCCGGACCTTATGAGTATCGTGTGGGAACACCGGAGGAAGTAGAGGAGAGTATTGTTCGTCAGATTCAGTTGTTCCATTTATCTGAGTGCAGAGACCAAATAGAGCAGTCAGAACTTTATAAGCGAGTGAAGGCAAGTTCAAGACGAATCGATTCTGTGGACGAATTAGAGAAACAGGGAATTATAATCCATAAGATTTTCCTTTTTACAGGCGATCTGGAGATGCTTGATAAGATCAAGCGCAGACTGATGCAGAATCCGGAGCTCGCAGTTGCGTCTTCCTTCTATAATAATCTGGAAATCACGGTAAAAGGAGCGGAGAAAGGACCTGCGATTCAGGAATATATTGAATCTTTAGGTTATACAAAAGATGAAGTGATGGTATTTGGTGACAGCCTGAATGATTACTCTATGTTGTCTATGGATTTTGGCGCAACTGTTGCGATGGAAAATGCAGATGATGAAGTGAAGCAGGTTTCAAAATATGTTACAAAGTCAAATGAAGACTTAGGGGTGGCATATACCATTCATGAACTGTTGAAAAAGCAGGGGATAACTAATTCAAATTGCTAACTGTTCAGAGCCAACCTCAAAATGCTATGCATTTTGGAGGTGTGGCGTATCCGCCAAATAAAATTCAAAAACAGTCTTAAAAATGCAAGCATTTTACACCTGTTTTTTGAAATTTTGCTTGGCTCTGAACAGTTACTCAAATTGTGAATAACTTTTCAAAAAATGAAACTGTATGTTGATAACACAAAATGAAAGCGAGGCAATTAAGATGGATGCAAGACAGAAAAGAAACAAAGTACTTGGAGAACGTGTGGTGAAAGCGCTTGAATCCAGAAATATGGATGCTTATTATGCTGAGACAAAGGAAGAAGCAGTGAAGAAAGCACTGGAGTGGATTCCGGAAGGAAGCACGATTAATATGGGAGGTTCCTCTTCTGTTCGTGAGTGTGGATTGATTGATGCAATCTGTTCCGGAAATTATAATTTCTGTGACAGAGATAAAGCATCTACACAGGAAGAGAAACAGAAAATCGCGAGAGCAGCTTTTCCTGCGACTGGTTCCTCGGAAGCGTGAATGCGATGAGTGAGGACGGTGTCTTCATTAATATTGACGGAAATGCAAACCGTGTGGCAGCATATGCATTTGGACCCAAGAATGTACTTTTAATTGTTGGCATGAACAAAGTTGTAAAGACACAGGAAGATGCAATGAGCAGGGCGAGAAATGAAGCTGCACCTGTAAATGCACAGCGTTTTGGAATTGATACACCATGTTCCAAGGCTGGAAGCTGCTTTGACTGTAAGAGTCCGGAATGTATCTGCTGTCAGATATTGATGACAAGATTCAGTCGTCAAAAGGGGCGCTTTAAAATTATCCTTGTAGACGAGAATCTTGGCTTTTAGAGAATAGAATAAGTGGGGGAAAACAAATGGGAAGAAACGTAAAAAAGCCGGTACGCCGCAGAGGGGCAAAACGGCAGGCAGAGAGAAGAGGCGGGCGAAAGAAAAAACGTGTTGCATTTGATGTAGTAACAACGACGATTTTGATCGTGGCAATCTGTGTTTTTGCATTTTCACTTTTTCAGTTGTTAAAATGCTGATACCGTACTATTCCGGTGGAAAAGAGTACGACAAACTCAAAGATAAAGCAATTACGATAGAGACTACGAAGGATTCAGAGGACACCTCGGAAGCTCGATTTAAGGTGGATTTTGATGTACTCTTGCAGGAAAATCCGGATACTGTTGCATGGATCCGTTTTGATGAACCGTCGATCATTAGTTATCCGGTTGTGAAAAGTGCGGATAATAAGGAATACCTTACAAAGACATTTACGGAAAGTGATAATAAGCTTGGTGCGATTTTCATGGACATGAGAAATACAAGTGATTTCTCAGACAAGAATACAATGATTTATGGTCATAATATGAAAATAGGCGGAGAGATGTTTTCGCAGCTGAAAGAGTATGAGGAAGAATCTTTCTATAAAGAACATCCGAATTTCTATATTTATACACCGGATGGAAAAACAAGGACTTATACCGTGTTTTCAGCAGCTGTTGTGAAGGATACTTCAGATCAGTATAATCTGACTTATGCGACAGACGAAGCGTTTGAGAGTTATTTGAAAATGTGTAAAGAAGATTCAGCATATGACACAGGAACAGAAGTGAATGCGAGTCTCAGATTGTCAGTCTTTCAACTTGTACCAATGTAAGAGAAGATGAGAGATTCCTTTTGCAGGGAGTATTGACGGCGACAGACGGAGGAGAAAATTAGAATGGCAGACAGATTTGATGTAGGCGACATTATTAAGATGAAGAAACCGCATCCATGCGGAAGTCAGCAGTGGGAGATTCTCCGGGTCGGAGCGGATTTTCGTCTCAAATGTATGGGGTGTGGGCACCAGATTATGGTGCCAAGAAAATTGGTAGAAAAAAATACAAGACAAATTACAAAAAAGGCTTGAAACAACAAATTCTTTATGGTATTATAAGAAACTGTGACATGCTGATGGAACAATTCCAATCAGTCATTCAATTTCCTTGTTCCCGGGAGGAACCGGGGGCCAAGAGACCATAAGGAGGTAAAATAAGATGAATAAGTATGAATTAGCTGTTGTTGTAAGCGCAAAACTCGAAGACGAAGCAAGAGCGGAAGTAATCGAGAAAGTGAAAGCAATGATCACTCGTTTCGGCGGTAATGTAACAGACGTTGATGAGTGGGGCAAGAGAAGATTCGCTTACGAGATCCAGAAAATGAAAGAAGGATTTTATTACTTCATCCACTTCGAGGCTGAAAGTACAGTTCCAGCTGAAGTAGAGCAGCGTATCCGCATTATGGACAATGTACTCAGATATTTATGCGTGAAACAGGAAGCATAAGCGGAAAGAGGTATATATGAATAAAGTAGTTTTAGTAGGACGGTTAACAAGAGACCCAGAGGTGAGATATTCACAGGGAGACAGTGCTACAGCGGTTGCAAGATATACACTTGCTGTAGATCGCAGATTCAGAAGAGACGGTGAGCCGACAGCGGATTTTATTCCGTGTGTTATATTCGGACGTTCCGCAGAGTTTGCTGAGAAGTATTCCATCATGGGAATGACGTGTCTCAATTTCCGGACGTATCCAGACAGGAAGCTACACGAACAAAGATGGTGTGAAAGTATACACAACAGAAGTGATCGTGGAAGAACAGGAGTTTGCAGAGAGCAGAGCCGAGGCCGAAGCTAACAGAGCAAGTTTCCAGCGTCAGTCTGCACCGAGTCCGGCACCTAGCGCAGATGCAGGTGATGGCTTTATGAATATCCCGGATGGTATCGATGAGGAGTTACCGTTTAACTAAGTCGGAAAGGAGATAACCATCATGGCTTACGAAAAAGGAAGCAGACCAGAGGTGGATTCAAAAGAAGAGGCCCAGCTCGTAGAAGAAAAAAAAAGTTTGCGTGTTCTGTGGTAAAGAAAATAACGAAATCGATTACAAGGACGTTGCAAATTAAAGAAATATGTTTCTGAAAGAGGAAAATTCTTCCTAGAAGAATTACAGGAAACTGTGCAAAGCACCAGAGAGCTCTTACAGTAGCAATCAAGAGAGCTAGACACATTTCTCTTATGCCTTACGTTCAGGACTAATTGAGATAATTAGCTAATAACAAGATCGAATTTTTGGAGAAATTCAGAAATTCGATCTTTTTGCTTTTTTCTAACTCATTTTTGCATAATACAACCTATAGCATCTTAGGGGAAAAGATGCTATAATAGATTAGCTATATTGTAATTAGTCACATATGGTGGTGATTGATAGTAGTCCCAGGTGAGGTATTAGTTATGAAAAAGAATAAAATGCAGCTGAAGGGACAGCTCAGAATGTACATGCGATGGCCGCTGATCATGACACTTCTCTTGATTGGCATGGATGTATGGGTGTACATGGTAGACAAGAAAGCCGGACTTTTGATGTCAGTGATCATAATTATATATGTAGGAATCGCTTTTTCGCTATATTTCTATAACAGATCTTTGATCCTGGCAGATCTGATCCAGTTTTCAGTACAGTACAAAGGTATTGAAAACCGACTGCTCAAAGAACTGGCAATTCCCTATGCGATTGCGCTTGAAGACGGAGGATTCTGTGGAAGAATGATTGTTTTTTAAATCTGACAGAGGGTCAGAGAAAAGAACGTTATCTGAACCGTATGATTCCAGAATTACATCCGGGTGTGTTTCCAAAAAATGATGTGGATCATGTAGAATTGGAAGTAACTTATCGTGAAAGAAGTTATCAGGCAGAGCTTCGAAAAGTATCATTGGAGGGATTCAGTGAGAAAGAAGAGTTGCTTCAGATTCCGGAAGAGCAGGAATATTTTGTTGCATGTTTCTTTAAGAGATGTGACAGAACTGAATGCTACATCCGAGAGAACGAAGACCAGAGAATGATTGCCGGATTGATTTATATCGATAACTATGACGAGGTCATGGAAAGTGTTGAGGAAGTCAGACAATCCCTTCTTGTGGCATTGATCGACCGTAAGATCAATAAGTATATCGGAGACGTAGATGGTATCGTAAAGAAACTGGAGAAGGATAAGTATTTTATCGTACTTCGAAAGGATGCTTACAAAAAGCTGAAAGAAGACAAGTTTTCCCTTCTGGAAGAGGTAAAACAGGTTAATATCGGTAATTCAAGATCAGCAACGCTGAGTATTGGTTTGGGATTGAATACGGCAACGTATGCGTTGAGTTACCAGTATGCACGTGTGGCAATCGACCTTGCACTTGCCAGAGGCGGGGATCAGGCAGTTATTAAGGACTGCAACGGAATTACGTATTTTGGTGGTAAGAAGGAGCAGACAGCGAAGAATACACGAGTGAAGGCGCGTGTTAAGGCTGAGGCACTTCGAGAGTTTATTGTGACCAGAGACAAAGTTATTGTTATGGGCCATAAGATTGCTGACCCGGATTCTTTCGGTGCATGTATGGGTATTTACCGTGCTGCAGTAAGTCTGGAGAAAAAGGCACATATCGTGATCAATGAAGTTACCGGATCTGTTCGCCCGTTGTATGATGAGATTCTGGAGAGCCCTGCATATGAGGATGATATTTTTATTACGTCAGAACAGGCATTGGATTATGTGGATGACAATGCAATGGTCATTGTGGTAGATACAAACAAGCCACAGATGACAGAGTGTCCGGAACTCTTGAAGAGATCAAAGATGATTGCAGTGCTGGATCATCACAGGCAGAGCAGTAATATTATTGAGAACGCGGTACTTTCTTATGTGGAGCCGTATTCCTCTTCCACTTGCGAGATGATCGCAGAAGTTCTACAGTATATGGTAGATGACATCAAATTCCCGGCACTTGAAGCAGAGTGCATGTATGCCGGAATTATGATCGATACGAGAAACTTTATGAACCGCACAGGTGTGAGAACCTTTGAAGCAGCAGCATTTTTGAGAAGATGTGGTGCAGATATTACACGGGTACGTAAGATGTTCCGTGATGATATGGCATCTTATCAGGCAAAGGCTGAGGCAGTCCGCAATGCAGAAGTTTATCGTAAGGAGTATGCGATTGCAGTATGCCCAAGCGATATTGACAGTCCTACAGTGCTTGCAGCACAAGCGGCGAATGAATTGTTGGATATTAGCGGAATAAAGGCTTCTTTTGTATTGACAGAATATGAAAATAAGATTTATATGAGTGCGCGTTCTATCGATGAAGTGAATGTTCAGATTATCGCGGAGAAGCTCGGTGGAGGCGGTCATATTAATTCCGCGGGAGCACAGTTTGACCACACGAATATGCATGAAGCAGTCAGTGCATTGAAAGAGACTATTGATAAAATGATAGAAGAAGGAGATATTTGATAATGAAAGTTATTTTATTACAGGATGTAAAATCTCTTGGAAAAAAAGGAGAGATCGTAAACGTAAATGATGGATATGCTAGAAACTTTATCATTCCAAAGAAGCTTGGACTGGAAGCAACAGGAAAGAATCTGAATGATCTGAAGCTTCAGAAGAATAACGAGAAAAAAGTTGCGGAGGAGAACCTGGAGGCAGCGAAAGAGCTTGCAGCTAAGATCGCAGAAGCTAAAATTGTAACACACATCAAAGTTGGAGAAGGCGGAAGAACTTTCGGTTCTGTATCAAGCAAAGAGATTGCAGAGGAAGTAAAAGCACAGTTGAATCTTAATGTTGATAAAAAGAAGATCCAGTTAAAAGAAGCGATCAAGACACTCGGAACACACAACGTGTCTGTAAAGCTTCATCCACAGGTTACAGCAGAGCTGAAAGTAGTTGTACAGGAAGAAGCATAAGGAGACGAAATCTTTATGGATATGGAAGCAGCAATGAAACGAATTCCTCCGCACAGTGCGGAGGCTGAGCAGGCAGTGCTCGGTGCGATGCTGATGAACAAGGAGGCCATTACGGTGGCCTCCGAGATATTATCAGGGGATGATTTTTATCAGACAGCATATGGAATCTTGTTTAATTCTATGGTGGAACTGTTTCATGCGGGAAAACCGGTCGATCTGATCACCTTGCAGGAATATTTGAAAGAAAAGGATGTCCCGCCAGAGATCAGCAGTATGGAGTTTGCAAGAGATTTGCTGATGGGAACACAGACTTCTGCGAATATCAAGAGCTATGCTGAAATTGTACGTGAAAAATCAATCATGCGTCGCCTGATCAAAGTAAATGAAGAGACAGCAAATGCCTGTTATCTGCAGAATCAGCCATTAGAGGAGATTTTGGAAGATGCACAGAAGCAGGTTTTTGCACTTGCAGAGACAGGGAATTCAGAAGAGTATGTACCGATCAAGCAGGTTGTACTCAATGCATTGGATGTAATTGAGCGTGCGTCCAAGACAAAAGGAACAGTAACAGGAATTCCGACAGGATTCATTGATCTTGATTATAAGTTGTCCGGTCTGCAGCGCTCAGACCTTGTACTGATCGCAGCCCGTCCTTCTATGGGTAAGACAGCGTTCGTATTGAATATCGCACAGCATGTGGCATTTCGTCAGAATAAAGCAGTAGCAATCTTCAGTCTCGAGATGTCCAAAGAGCAGTTGGTAAACCGTTTGTTCTCATTGGAGTCTCATGTGGATGCACAGATACTAAGAACCGGTAATCTGTCAGATACGGATTGGGAGAAGTTGATCGAAGGAGCCGGAACAATAGGATCATCAAGAATGATCATTGATGATACGTCAGGTATTACGATTTCAGAGATGCGCTCAAAGTGTAGAAAATACAAGCTGGAGATGGGACTTGACCTGATCATTATCGACTACTTACAGTTGATGAGTGGAAGCAATTCAAGAAAGAATGAGAGCCGTCAGCAGGAGATTTCTGAGATCTCCCGTTCTTTGAAAGGTCTTGCTAGAGAATTGAATGTGCCGGTGCTTGCACTGTCACAGCTGAGCCGTGCGGTTGAGCAGAGAACAGATAAGCGTCCGATGCTTTCAGACCTCCGAGAGTCCGGAGCAATCGAGCAGGATGCCGATGTCTGTATGTTTATCTATCGTGATGACTATTATAATCCTGACACGGAAGATAAGAATATTGCAGAAATTATTATTGCAAAACAGAGAAACGGCCCGATCGGTACCGTGCGTCTTGCGTGGATGCCACAGTACACTCGTTTTGGAAACGAGCTGCGTCAGCAGGATCAGGAGATGTAAAAAAGAAAAGGACAGGCACTTGTTGGAGAGCCTGTCCTTTTTCGGTATACAAATCCAATAAATCTACCGGTATGTGCAGTGTGCAATTAGAAATCGAAGAAATGCTATGTAAATCTTTTTTTGAATCTCAGTACCGGACTATTCTTCACACTTTCTCTTCGGGTCGCCTGCTGCTGGCGAATCAGGCTGTCCAGTTTACGGAAATGTTCTTCTTCCTGCCGTTCTTTTGCCTGGAAAAGAAAATCCATCTCACGTATGACATCGGCGGTGACTGAGTCTGATTTCTTTTTCTAATGTTTTGTTATTTTCAGTAACAACTTCCGTAAGTACCTCTCCGATGAGTGAACGTACATGTTCTAGCTGGGTATTTGTGATGACTTCGACCGGAGTAGTGGTGGTGGCCGGTTTGCACTCAGATGTCAGGTCAGGTGCGGGTGTTTTGGCAATGGCATTCTTTTCCTTGTTTTCAGCGTGTCTCATTATCTGACGTGTAGATTTCAACTCTGGGATCAATGGCTTCAGATCGCGAAGCAGAACCCCTTCATTCTTAAGTTTTTTAATACAGCAAAAGAGCTGGATATCATCCTGGGTATAATATCGATGTCCCATCTCTGTGCGGCCGATAGGAATATGAAGTTCATCTTCCCAGTACCTTAAGACATGGGATTCTACCTGAACTTTCTTGGCAGCTTCAGAGATCATAAATCTGACTTCACCCATTGATTTTCTATCCTCCTGTTAGAATCATTGCGATTACTGTTCTGATTTCGCTACATTCATTATAGCATAGAGAAATTATGAAAGGAGTGCTAATCGTTCGATCAAATTATGGCAAAAAAAGAAATCCTGCTACATCGAATCAATCAGATGAGCAGGATTTCTGCGTTTTGTGATCACTTAGCGCTTATAAATTATGCCTCAGAGATAGCGCCTGTAGGACAAGCAGCCTCACAAGCTCCGCAATCTACACAAGCATCAGCATCGATCTCATATTTGCCATCTCCTTCAGAAATAGCGCCTACTGGACATTCGCCTTCGCAAGTACCACAGCTTACACATTCATCACTAATTACTGTGCCATTTGTATGTACCTCCTTTTTTGGATTACGATAGGTTTTTCCCTTTTCGTTATCCTCATTTTAATACAAGATGGGGAAATATACAAGAGTTCCTGATGTATTTATTTGAGTAATTTATAAGTTAGTCTTATAGAACTTGTAAACGTGGAAAATAGAAGATTTCTATCCTAAATTAGTAAAAAACAAAAATTCACGAGATTTTAAGAAATTATCTCTTCCATTTTTCAAGGATTCGTGTATCATAATGGATTGAGAGTTAAAAAGTAGAAACATAGAGATAAAATTGTGTAAATGAAAAGAAGGAGAAGGTTATGCGGAAACGAAATGTAAGAGCAGCGATTGCGGCAGCACTTTGTATGACGGTACTTGCAGCCGGCTGCGGAAAGAAAGCAGATGATCCGGTTTTTACAGGAGATAAGACAGAAACACCGGTATATCAGGCGAATCTGGATGCAATCAAATCTTCTGCATATGCATCGGTAGACAATCTAGATCTGGAACCTGGAACTTATATTTCTGTAATCGGAAGGGCATCTTCAACACCATATTGGAATCAGGTAAAGGCAGGGGTAGAGCAGGCAGCAACGGACTTGAATACAGCACTGGGCTATTCAGGAAATGATAAGGTAAAAGTATTATACAGTGCACCGGATGAGAATGATAATATCGATCAGCAGGTGAATATTCTGGATGAAGAGCTTGCACGTTATCCGGATGTGATCGCAATTTCCAGTGTAGATGCAAGCGCATGCTCCGTCCAGTTTGATCTTGCGATTGAGAATGGAATTCCGATCGTAGCATTTGATTCGGGAAACAGCTATCAGAATATCCAAAGTACTTGCAAAACGAATAATATAGAAGCGGTAACAACAGGAACAAAGAATTTCTGTGAGAAGATCGGTGACAGTGGAGAAATTCTGCTGCTTGTGCATGATACAGTATCAGATACGGCGAAAGAGCGTGAGGCAGAAATCAAAAATGAACTTGCAGCAAATCATCCGAATGTGACTGTTACAGAGACAATTTATCTGGATCAGCTGGAAATGTTGAAGAAACAGATTGTGGCTGAACAGGTAGGGGTAACACCAGAAGAACTGGCAGCTGCAGAAGCAGGAGAAAAGAAGGAAGAGACAACAGGAACAGGTGATGCTTCCGAGACAATTGCAGATGCAGCATCGAATGCGGCTTCTTCATCAGCAGACGAAAGTGCGAATGAGACAGCACAGGAAGCGGACAATGAATTGTCCGAGAAGATGCAGCAGGTCAACGATGGCGCGGCAAGATGAGTGATGAAGATGCAATTCAATATTATATGGAGAAACATCCTGATTTAAAGGGATGTATTGCTACGAACGAGACAGTAACCCAGCTTGCAATTAGGACGCTGGATCAGTTTGATTCAGAAAAACATATTACATTAGTAGGGTTTGATGCAGGAAAAGAGCAGGTCAATGCATTGAAAGATGGAAAGGTGGATGGACTTATTGTGCAGAATCCTTTTGGAATGGGATATGCGACAGTAGTTGCAGCGGCACGTACAGTTCTTGAGATTGGAAATGAAGCTGAGGTCAACACAGGATATGTGTGGGTGACAGCAGACAATATGAATGACGATACGATAACACCGTTCCTTTACGAATAAGTTGAAAATAAATCGAACAATTTCATAAAAGAAAAGAGCTTGTCAGGCAAAAGAAAAACATCAGGATTTTATTACTTCTATATTTCTGAATTTCAGAATGAAGTATAAAACCTGATGTTTTCTTTGTTTTATTCACGTTGTCCTTTAAGCTTTGCTTAAAGAAAAAATAAATTCGGTGCCAACCCCTTCCGTACTGATTACATTGATATGTTCATCGTGAGCCTGTATGATTTCTTTTACGATCGAAAGTCCAAGTCCGGTTCCTTTCTTATCTTTTCCACGGGAAAGATCTGATTTGTAGAAACGCTCCCAAATCTTATTGATTTCCTTTCTTGAGATTCCGATTCCATGATCCTTTACAGAAACAAAGACTTTGTCATTTTTTGTTGTTACTTCTACTGTAATAGAAGAGTCATTCTCACTGAATTTGATCGCATTATCCAGAAGATTATAAAGAACCTGTTGGATTTTGCGTCGGTCAGCCATTACATCAATCTGTTCAGACAGTAGAAAGAGCTTAATGGATATATGCTTCTGAGTACAGACACCCTCGAAAGACTGGGCAGTATGTTTGATCATCTCCTGAATATCAAAGGAAGTTTTATTGAGCAGGAGCTCTTTTGTATCAAATTCGTTCAAAGTAAGAAGATCCGTTGTCAGGTCAGTCAGTCGTTCCGTTTCGAAGAGAATGATATTTAAGTATTTCTCATGAAGCTCTGGTGGGATTGTTCCGTCTGCCATTGCTTCTACATAACCCCTGATTGAAGTCAACGGAGAACGGAAATCGTGGGATACATTTGCTACGATCTTTTTCTGATAATCATCAGAATCCTTCAGTTGTGCAGCCATAAAATTCAGTGATGCGGATAAATATCCGATCTCATCATGCCTGTTTACCGGAATCTCGTAATCCAGATTGCCCATGGCATATTGCTTCGCAGCTTCTGTGATCAGCAACAATGGCCGATGGACGAAGAAATGGAACCCAAGCAGGAAGATGAAGGACAACAGGAAAATAACTCCAAGAGAAATATAAACCGGAACCATCAGCGTGCGGCATCTTTCGTTGATCAGAGAGACAGGGCTGTGAATGATCAGATATCCCTTTGTATAAAATCCCTGTGTGACAGGAGCCATTACAGTAATCATATCTTCCTGAAAATAATTATGATAGGTTCCGATCATGTACTGGTTGCTCCCGATTTCGGCCGGATCAAAATTATTGACTGATTGTGGTGCAGTAGTATCCTTCAGGTTGGCAGAGGTGATCATTGTACCATCTTTTTTCAACAAACCACAGAGAAGAATTAAGATACGTCTTCATAGCAGATAACTGAGAATGAACAGCCCAGCTGGAAGATTCGTTTGAAAAATAGGAAGGCAGATAATTATCTGCAATCATGGTTGCTTCTCTGTATAATGTCTGTGAAGTATCTTTTTCCAGACGTTCGGTGATCAGTTCTGTGGTCAATGTTGCCGTTGTGAAAACACACAGAAACCCGAAAATAATATAAAGTACAATAAATTTTAAATGCAGAACTGCTTTCATAATTTCTCCCTAAGTACTCATCGGTCACCAGATGCTGTTTACAGTATCCAGGATCGATGATTTAAATCTATTTTGTCTCAAATTTGTAACCAATTCCCCATACAGTACTGATATTCCAGTGAGGGTGGTCTTTAATTTTTTCACGCAGACGTTTAATATGAACATCAACGGTACGAGTGTCTCCGATATATTCATAGCCCCAGATACGGTCTAAGAGCTGCTCTCTTGTGAATACCTGATTCGGTGATGCAGCAAGACAGTAAAGGAGTTCTAATTCTTTTGGCGGCATATCAACAGGATGTCCGTCACAAACAACAGAGTAGTTTGTAAGGTTGATTGTCAATCCGTCAAACTCTGCACATTTTGTTTTTTCAACAGAAGTATCATTCTGTTGTCCAACCTGATATCTTCTCAAGACAGCTCTTACGCGGGCCACCATTTCCTTAGGGTCAAATGGCTTCATGATATAATCATCTGCTCCGAGTTCCAGTCCGAGAACTTTGTCAAATACTTCACTTTTTGTCCGAAAGCATGATAATCGGTGTGGCAGCTTTGGAACGAATCTCACGACAAACCTGATACCCGTCAATTCCTGGAAGCATCAGATCAAGAAGGATCAGATTTGGCTGATAGCTGTTAAAAGCTGCAAGCGCATCTTCTCCATCATATACTAATTTTGTATCAAAACATTCTTTTGTGAGATAAAGAGAAATCAGTTCAGCGATATTCTCATCATCATCTACGATTAGGATTTTCTGTTTTCCAAACATTCTTTTTCCCCCATTAACCATGATAAGGTAGTTGATAACTGTTTAAAATAATTAGCCAAGTTCTACAATTGTTACACCAGCGTCACCTTCACCGAATTCGGCAAGGTGATAGGATTTTACATGTTTCTGACGACGCAGATATTCATGAATTCCCTTTCTGAGTGCTCCGGTTCCCTTTCCGTGAACTACACGGACAGTATTCAGGTGAGCGAGGATTGCGTCATCCAGGTATTTATCCAGCTCAGCAACGGCTTCATCAACAGTACGTCCGAGCAGATTGATCTCAGGTCGGACAGAAAGAGATTTTCCCATTTTAATTTTGCCTTTTGAAGTACGGTTCATTTTCTTCGGTGCATACGGAGAGACTTCCTCGATAATCTCCAGATCAGAGATGTTGACCTGGGAGCTGAGGATTCCCATACGTACGGTAAGATTCCCTTTGGCATCAGGTAGAGAGCTTACGGTTCCTGTCAGGTTCATGCTGAGAACTTTAACGGATTCTCCGAGCTTGAAGTCAGATGCTTTATGCTCTTTCTTTGGTTTCTGTGCTTTCATTGCAGACGCAGATGCTGTATCTTTGATCTTCTTACGCAGCTTCTCACGTTCCTTTTCCATCTCTGCAGCAGAAATGTTTTCCTTGCCGAATTTACGGAAATCCTTGATCGTCTTGTCGGCAACTTCTTTTGCTTCACGCAGAATGGCGTTTGCTTTTTCATTTGCCTCGCGTAAAATGCGGTCGCGCTGATCATCTAATTTCTCCTGGCGCTGTTTCGCCTGGGCTTTCAGGTCTTCCGCTTCTTTCTTCAATCGTGCGATTTCTTCCTGTTCCTTTTCAATCGTCCGTTTGCTTGTCTCAAGATCAGTGAGAAGATCTTCAAAGGAAACGTCCTGTTCACTGAGCCGTTTCTTTGCATCTTCAATAATATAATCCGGCAGACCTAACTTCCCGGAGATCGCAAATGCATTACTTTTACCAGGAATACCGATCAGCAGACGGTAAGTCGGACGAAGACTTTCTACATCGAATTCACAACAGGCATTCTCCACACCCGGAGTGGAAAGTGCATAGACTTTTAACTCGCTGTAGTGTGTGGTAGCCATTGTACGGATACCTCTCTGGTGAAGATGGGACAGAATAGAAATTGCAAGTGCGGCACCTTCCGTCGGATCTGTACCGGCTCCAAGTTCATCAAAGAGAACCAGCGAACGTTCATCTACTTTCTTAAGGAAAGAGACAATATTGGTCATATGAGAAGAGAATGTACTAAGGCTCTGCTCAATACTCTGTTCATCTCCGATATCTGCATAAATCTGATGGAATACAGCCAGTTCACTGCGGTCTCCGGCAGGAATGTGAAGTCCGGACTGTCCCATCAGACAGAATAAGCCGACCGTTTTCAAAGAAACAGTTTTACCGCCGGTATTTGGTCCTGTGATGATCAGCAGTGTGAAGTCTTCCCCAAGTGTCACGGTGATCGGAACAACTTTTTTCGGATCGAGCAGTGGGTGACGTCCCTCACGGATACGGATGCGTCCCTCTTCATTCAGAAGCGGCCGGCTGGCGCGCATGGATATTGCCAGAGCACCTCGTGCAAAAATGAAGTCAAGATCCGTCAGAGAACGGTAATCCACACGGATTTCCTCGATATATTGTGCGGCTTCTTCACTTAGATTTGCAAGAATCACCTGAATCTCTTCCTGTTCCTTTGCATAAAGTTCTTTTAAGTCATTGTTCAGTTTTACGATTGCCATAGGTTCAATAAAAAGAGTAGAACCTGTTGAAGACTGATCGTGAATGAGTCCCTGTACCTGTCCACGATATTCCGCTTTGACAGGTACACAATAGCGGTCTCCACGCATGGTAATGATTGCATCCTGCAGATAAGTGCGAAGGGAACCGTTGACCAGTGTAGTTAAAGTGGCGTGTACTTTGTCATTGATGTTATTAATGCTTCGACGAATCTGCTTCAGTGTGGAACTGGCATCATCACTGTATTCATCTTCGCCGATAATACAGCGGTCGATTTCATTTGAAAGTGGTGTCAGTGGTTCAAGCAGGTTAAAATATTCATCCAGGCAGTCACAAGCGTCCTCTTGTGTATCATGTCTTCCGTAGGCCTTAACCCTGGCTGCATTTACAAGCAGGCGGGAAATACGGAGAAGTTCTGTGCTGCTGAGTGAGCCGCCAATCTCCAGACGTTTCATGGACTCTTCAACCGGTGCAGCGTCACCAAACGAGATACGTCCCTTTTGCACGATTCGTGTATAAGCGGCAGCAGTCTGTTCCTGATAAGTGTTGATCTTATGCAGGTCGGTCATTGGCTTCAAACGACGGCAGAGCTGTCCTCCACGGAAAGATGTCGCTTCCTTTTCAAGAAGAGCAATGATCTTATCATATTCCAGTTTAAATAATGTTTTTTGATTCATTTATGTTCCTCTGTCATTTCAACTTAATACTAATTTTTTAATCATGTAGCTGTTCACAATACATGTGAACAATAACTATTTCCGAGTCTTATTGTACCTTATTATTTCATTAAATAAAAGGCTTTTATAGATATTGAACAATCTATATGAATCAGTTATACTAAGTAATGGAAATGTCCGTGTCGGTTGATTTTGTAGTTGACACGGAAGTGAACAGTCACGAATGAGGTTCATGTCAATGTCAGAAAAGAAAAGTAATGGTCAGGTTCCGGAAGAGGGTCCTGACGGGAAAAATTTAGAACAGTCAGAAAAAAAGGAATCTTTTGCATTTCTCGAAGAGACGATAAAACCAAAGAAGATCAGCAGACAGCAAGGAATGAAACAGCTCATCCGGATTGCAATATGCGGACTGGTTTTAGGAGGCTCTGCATGCCTGGGATTCTTTGCATTGCGCCCGCTTGCACAGCATTTATTTCCTGAAAAGACACAAGTTGTGACAATCCAGGAGGACAATCAATCAGAGGAAGATTTAGCAGAAGGTGGCGACACGACAGAGCAGAATGACGCGCAGAATCAGCAGGAGATCAGTTATGTACAGATGATGTCCAAAGCATATGAGAAAGCACTGACAGCGAAGAAGAGTGTGGTATCTGTTACGAAAGGAGCAGAACAGGAGAACTGGAATGCAGAAGCGACCGGAATTGATGAGAGCGTATCTGGTGTGATCGTTGCGGATAACGGACCGGAGATACTGATTTTGTCCTATGCTTCGATCTGCGAAGATGCAAAAGAGTGGTGCGTTACATTTTCAGATAAATCAGAATATAAGGCAAGCCTGAAAAAAAAAGATAAAAATAGTGGATTTGCAATATTTGCGGTAGATAAAAAAAGCCTTTCAGATGCCACATGGAGTGCTTCAAGTGTAGCATCACTTGGCAATTCGAATCTGACAGAACAGGGTGATGTTATATTCGCACTGGGAAATATTTTCGGTTATGCCGGAGGAAGCGGATACGGAATTGTCAGTTCGTCAAACTATAAAGAAATCGGACGCGACGGAGAGTATAGCGTGATTGCGACCGATATGAGCAGTGCATCCGAAGGAACGGGTATTTTATTCAATCTGGATGGAGAAGTGATCGGAATGATTTCTTCTGATATTTGGAAAGACCGGGGAGTACGTACCGCAAATGCTTATGCGATCTCAGATCTGAAGTTGGTTATCCAGCTGTTAGCGAACGGTGCAAGTGTACCATATATCGGTGTGTCAGGAACAGCAGTGACAAGTGGAATTCAGAAAGAAGAGGGCATGCCGTCAGGAATCTATGTGATTGACGTGGCAGCAGATTCACCTGCAATGGCAGCGGGCATACAGAGTGGAGATGTGATCTGTTCTGTGAATGGAGAGAAAATTGTAAGCATGAGTGCTTACCGTAAACTGATGTTGACGCTGAAAGCAGGAGATCAGATCAAAGTGGAAGGGAAACGCCGAGGATCTGAAGGATATGTAGATATTAAATTTGATGTTATGATTGAAAGTAAAGAATAATAAGTGAAAGAGGCAGAAAATGAGATTTATAGATGGATTATGCGAGGGAGAAACAATCAGGAATGTATATCTTTGTAAAGGAAAGCGTTCCGCAGAGACAAGAAATGGAAAGCCGTATGATAATCTGATTCTTCAGGATAAGACAGGAACATTAGATGGAAAAGTATGGGATCCGAACTCCCAGGGAATCGCAGATTATGATGAGAAGGACTTTATTGAAGTTTTTGGAGATGTGATCAATTATAACGGAAATCTTCAGTTGAACATCCGTCAGATCAGAAAGGCGGAAGAGGGAGAATACAATCCGGCAGATTATATGCCGACAACAGAGAAAAGTGTTGATGGAATGTACGAGGAGCTGACAGCTTATATTTACGGTCAAGATCTCTAACAAATTATTTAAG
>ENA-OQMZ01000424-OQMZ01000424.1-human-gut-metagenome-genome-assembly--contig:-NODE-424-length-18296-cov-1.382024_pt1 | contig 18296 bp, 26 predicted proteins | sample MGYA00242621_ERZ504862 | MGnify/ENA primary metagenome ERZ504862 (study PRJEB26092, sample SAMD00036393) | human gut metagenome | host: Homo sapiens | study: EMG produced TPA metagenomics assembly of... | reverse complement strand
GTCCAAATGACCCCGGATTCTTGGTTAAACTCCGAATTATAATCAAGTACCAGCAGCATTGATTCTTTATGTTTGATATCAGAAACATTCATGGAGGTACTTGCTTGGTAAGTTTTTATGATTGATATTATCAGCAGTCTCGATCCGTGATAATGCCCGTGTAGAGATCAGACCGTCATAAGTAATGTTGATCGTCTTTAAATTAACACTGTACGTAGCGCCTGCGGATGACATCGGAATATACTGGGCAGTATTTGATAAAGCATAACGAAATGCCTGTTTTGTGTCAGCATTTGAGGCAAAACTGCTCCATGTAACGCCACGGTTGGTATCTTTGATATTTAAATTATCAGTAAGATAAGTCTTTAAATCTTCTCGGGCACTGATACTGCTGCTTCCAAAAGTACCTAAAGTTGCGGTTGCAGCATCAGCCTGGTCATTGCTTGCATTGAGTACATGTTCTAACAACATTACTTTATAAGTAAGGATCACAGGGCAGTTATATGTTGTCACTTCCTCGCTGTCAGAAGTAGTTCTCTTCATTTTGATCGCACTGTAAGCAGGAAGGGAAATGGATGATTTGTCTTCTTTTTTCTCTGTTTTGCTGACAGAATCTTCTTTGGACCAGCCTTTTTCTACGGTATTGGAATAATCAAATGTGTAATTCACAGAACCACTTGCAAAGGCTCCAAAGTTAACATTTGTTCCGACAGTTACGGAATGTCCCATTGTGTAAGAAGAACTTCCGCTGATATTACTTGTATGGGATACTGTATTTTCTGTACTTCCGGTATATTCAGCATTGGCACTCTGAGGAGTATCATTCGTAAAACTAGAAACAAAAGATTCGTTTTTATCAGAACCATCACTTCTTGTACGGATATAAGTAGTTCCAGTATCTTCCTGAAGGACAGGACTTACCTTGAAATCATAAAAGACAGCGATTAAGGCACTTCCATGTCCACGTCGGTTACTATCACCTTCTGATCTGTTCAGACTTAAAATAGACCAAAAGACATCCTGCGTTGTATTATTTTCAAGAGACTTGAAGCTGTGAGTTGCACTTTTATCACTCCAATCCCAGCCTTTTTTATTGCTGCTGCTTGTATGCTGAGCCAGATAATATTCATTATAACTTCTTGCGGATATCTGTATTTGCACTGCTTAAAGAATTACTGTAATTAAAACCGCTGCGATGAATATGCCATACATAACCGCCATCATATTCATTATTGGATATTTTCCCAGTGTTATTATATTCAGCGATCGTAGAATAACGCATAGCTTCCATTCTTGAGCTGTAATTGCTGGTACCAGACTGTGACTGGCGGTTTCGATGAAGGATATAAGCGATGTCAAACCAGTCTTCTGCCGAAGTCGCATTTGGTGCACCAGATTTGGTGGAAGCATTTGTCTTTGTATGACTGCCACCAAGCATATCCTGATAAAATTTCAGCTTACTGGAGTTGAACGCATTCGATCTTACATTAAATGCGACAGAGTTTCCACTACATACTCCAGCAGATTCTTTTAAAGTTAAAGTATCAGGAACAGATGCAGGAGAAGCTGCCGATACATTAAATGCAGGGGAAATCCCGCTTAATAAAAATGATATGGAGAGAAACGAAGAAAATATCCTCTTACCCCATAAGTTTTTTTAGATTCTTTTTTCATATATAAGACCTCCTTCACATAAAAATACCTTATTATCTCTGGTTTTATTTTATGAAAAAGACTGTTTGAGAAATAGTAACTGATAGTCACATGTTGATTTTGGAGTTTCGATGAAAAGACGTGACTCTAAGACACTATTTCATAAGGAAAAAACATTATAAAATGATGTAAATGTAAAGAGTATAAAATTATGTTTGTACTTGCATAAATGTGATCTTATGGAAAAGGAGAGTGGTATTATGAATAAGTTGAAAAAAGACAAGAAGATAACATATAAAATGATATCGGTATGTTTAAGTCTTGTTATGATGATCACAAGTTTTTTTACCAATGACAGTGCAGGCAGCAGACAAAAATGAGATCATAAACTCGTTAAGTGATATTCCAGCAATATTGGAAGATAAAGATACGCAGGCACTCGGCAGTGGCAAGATTTATTATCGAAAAGCTGATGTTGATATTGCGGATGGAACGAATACAAGTAATTATCAGAAAGCATTGCAGACATCGTTTCAAGATAATCAATATAAGATGAACACATCGACAAGTTCGTTAGTCAATGACTGGGAGTATTTGGGAGCTTGCCTCTTTGAAGAGCCAGGGCGAATGATACACCAACGAAATATATAAAGAATCTAACAGATTTATGGGAAAAAAGATCTTCCAGAAGGTATGGTAGATAAATATCGATTTTTAGTACCAAACATATTTGAAGGTACAGATAACAGTCTGAAAAATGCACAGAAAAAGGCAATAGATCAAATAAACAACTATGAAGTTATAGATAGGAATATAACAGCAAAAGAAGCACCCCAGTTATCAAATAGCAACGAAGAAGGTCCTGTTTATTATAAAACGATACTTTTGCCTGTTCTTGATGCCTATTTAACAGTTCAATTTCGAGCAATGACGGTGTACTTCCATAATTTCAAGGTTTCACCGATCTATCCAATGAATGAAGGAAGTTATCATCGTGAGATCAGTGATGAACAAGAAAAAAGTCCAATGTATACGGCAGGTTACAATAATGACAGTGGAACGACAGTTTCTGGAACGCAGTCATTAACAAATGCGGTAAACTATACAGTCACAAATGCAGTAAATGGATCTAAATCATATACGTATGAAGAATCAGTGTCCGTAGAATATAAGAAAGCATTAGGTGTATTTGGAGAAATTACAGGGACTATTGGGTTTAATACATCACAGGCAATTGAAAATGGATGGTCTAATGAGAAAAGTGAAAGTAAGACAACAGAAACATCGTCCGAAGCAACAATAACATTACCACCATATACGGCAGCCTATATCAGGCAACAACAGAAAAAACAGAAAGCAGTGACTTATTATAAATGTCCAGTACTGATCAATTATGATGTAACGATCGTAGGCTGCAATGCTGCAGCAACATATGTGCTAGGAACATTCAGTGGAAGTAATGCAAGAGCTTCCTTAAAAAACAGAGCAGTTCTTCATCCTACAGATACAGATAAAGACGGAATCAGTTGGACGAATATTAAGAATGATCAAACAGCAGATAAAGCGATCAACCGCATTAGCCGGAACGTTTTAATGTGTACAGCAGGTGGTTCTTATACAGAAGATCTATTGACAACAGAGAGTAAAGTTGATGAACTGATCGCAACAAGACCGCTTACTAAAGTTGTGGCAGACAGGTATGATCAGGCAATGAAGAGTGGAGGGAGTTTCTCATTAAATCAGATTCAATTGAATGGAATGAACGAAAAAGATGCCGTATATTACGGTTTCCAAAGTAAATATGGTATTTGGAAAGTTACAGATGCCAGTGGAGATCCAATAGAAAATGGAGATATTACATTAAGTGGTGGAAAAGGTGCGCAGAAAGTCACAGCACAAAAAGAAGGAACTTACTATCTCACATATTTTATTGATGAAGACCAATATCATACAATAACCAACATGAACCATTATGCAACAAACCAGACCGTCACAAGACCAACGGTTAAATTTACCGTAGAAAAAGTGCCAGTAAATAATAACACGTCAGATACAAAAAAAAGATGATCAAACGAACAATACAGGAAAAAAATGATCAAACGAACAATACAGGAAAAGATGATCAGAGATCAAAAATATCACAATTGGGGCAATCTCTGATAAAATTGCTCCGGGCAAAAGATCAAACTGACAACGAATCTTCCAAAAGACAAAGTGAAATGGACGACAAGCAATTCCAAACTTGCCACTGTAGATAAAAATGGAGTCGTAAAGATCAACAAAAAAGCAGCAGGCAAAAAGGTTACCATCACAGCAATAGCAACAGATGGAAGCGGTAAAAAGAAAACATTTGTGATCCGGATTATGAAAGGTGAAGTAAAGAAGATCACGATCAAAGGAAAGAAGAGTGTTAAAGCAGGAAAGACAGTGAAATTAAAAGCTGTAGTCAAAGCAAGCAAAGGAGCTAATAAAAAACTTCGTTGGACATCCAACAACACAAGATATGCAACCGTTACATCAAGTGGTAAAGTAAAGACAAAGAAAGCAGGAAAGAAAAAGACCATAAAGATTACAGCGATGGCGACAGATGGAAGTAATAAAAAAGCAACGATCAAGATCAAGTTAAAATAAGATCATAAAAAACAACGACGTAAGTATTATATTCAAAAGAATAAGATGCTTACGTCGTTTGCTTAGGATTGCATTCGGAATTTCCTATGCAATAAAATTTATTAATTTGAAATTTCCTGATAAGTATTCAGATCGTCAGGTAAGGTCACAGTCACAGATTTCCAGGATTATGATAAGTCAGGTTCATTTTTAAAGTGATCGAACCTGTCTCATTGTCACCGCTTTCCATAACCATCTGGATGGATTCTTTTACAGGAAGATCTTTGTCATTCAATGTTTTTGTACCGGTCAAAGAAGAAACCTTAATGGAATTACTTCCACCAGTTACAGTTGTCATCTGGGAGGTAACATCTTTGACGTATTGATTCAATCCATCATTATTGATACTGTATTTAAGAACAGTATTTCCATCCTTTTCACTAAGTTTCAGATCTTTGTAATATTTTGCAGGCAAAGAAGTCTGACCTGTGGTTGACTGAATCTGTTTTTGAAGACCTGCGATATCCATTTTTATTTTCTGCTTTGTTCCATTGGTGTTCATGTAATAATAACCATCAGAATAATACATATTCATATCCATAGTCTGCCCAAGCATGTTTAAGGTAGAAGTCATAGACATTTTTAACTGATCTTTATCAACAGTCTGTAGTTTTGTGTCAAAATTCATCTTGATCGTAACGTTTGAGGATGAAGAAGCCTCACTATTTGCGATCTTATAAGAAGCTTCTCCACTGAAATCAGCATCTTTTAATTTGGAACTTTGTTTAAGACTTGATTCCAAAACTTCTTTCGCAGTACGTTTCTTCTGACAGCCGCTGATCGAAAAAAGCAGCATACAGGAAAGAAGCAATGCAGTCACTTTTTTTATTCTAATTTTCATAATGAATCCCTCCATGAAAGAGTTAGTAGTTATTAAGTTTAGTTTACCATATAATCATAATTTTGTGTTAAACTAAAAATAAGAATAGGAACGGAGGTACTTGAAATGAAAAAAACAGTATACCTGACATCAAAACAAGATGGATTAAAACTACATGTACTGCTTATGGAACCAGAACAATCTCCAAAGGGAATCGTACAGATCTGCCACGGTATGGCAGAACATAAAGAACGCTATGAGCCTTTTATGCAAATGTTGTGTAACAATGGCTATATCAGTGTGATCCATGATCACAGAGGTCATGGTAAGAGTGTCAAAGATGCGGTAGACCTTGGATATTTTTATGATGACAGTGGAAAAGCGATCATAGAAGATGCTCATCAGGTAACAACATGGATGAAAGAACGATATGGGGGAGAACTTCCATATCATTTGTTCGGACATAGTATGGGATCCTTGGTGGTTCGTTGTTATCTGAAAAAATATGATGATGAGCTGGACTCTCTGATCGTATGTGGAAGTCCAAGTGAAAATAAAGCAGCAAAGGCAGCAGAATTTTTGCAAAAACTGCTTGTAAAATGGGAGCACACAAAAAAGGAAAGTTCTTCCAGAAGATGGCATTTGGCTTATATGGAAAGGCATTAGGAGAAGATGAATCCGAAAATGGCTGGATCAGTTATAACAAAGAAAATGTAAAAGCTTATGATGAAAATCCATTGGATGGATTCGTATTTAGTAATAATGGATTTTTAAATCTGTTTTTACTAATGGATGAAACTTACAACAAAAAAGGATGGCAGGTAAAACATCCGTCACTTCCGATCTTGTTTATCGCAGGAGCAGATGATCCATGCATTGGTTCAAAGAAACAGTATGCACAGGCAATGACAACTTTAAAAAAGCGAGGGTATAATCAGGTACGTGGAATGTTATTTTTAAATCGGAGACATGAGATCTTAAATGAAGATGATGTAGAGAAAGTTTATGATGCGGTATTGCATTTCTTAGAACAGCATTCCAAAAGAGATGACTGATAGTAACTAGGGAGATAAGAAAGAGCGTGATAAACTAGAAGCAAGATCATGAAAGGGGAGGAAAGTTCGTGGGAAAATGGTTTCGTCAGATATTGCAGGGAGAACATTCACTGTTTCGGTTATCTCTTCCATTTCGGGTAAGATTATTTAATGTGCTTGCATTAGTTGGTGGAATGATCAGTCTGATCAATGGAATTTCATCATATGCGAATAATCAGGATAGTGTGATTCTCGGATTGAATCTTGGGATTGCAGTGTTGTCTTTCGTGTTGTTGTTTTATGCATACAAAAGTGGCAGATATCAGTTTTGTTATGTTGTTACGATCATTATGATCTTTCTTATGATGTTCCCATATTTATTTTTTAAATCTGGCGGTTACAAGGGCGGGATGGTTTCTTTTTATATTTTTGGAATCTTATTTACAGTCTTTATGTTGGAAGGAAAGGTAATGTTTTTTACAGCATTTATGGAAATGGTCGTATATATAGCAACGATCATGATCGCCTATCAAAATCCGCAGATGGTTGTATGGTTTTCCTCTGAAAAAGAAGTTGTGATGGATCTGTTGATAGGATTTTGTGCATCTAGTATTTCGGTGGCAGCAGTGATGTATCTGCATTTTCGGATGTACAACAAACAACAAGAGATCTTAGAAGAAGCAAGGATCGAAGCACAGTCAGCGAACAAGGCAAAGAGTGCATTTCTTGCTAATATGAGTCATGAGATCCGGACTCCGATCAATGTAATGCTTGGAATGAACGAGATGATCCTTAGAGAAAGTGAAAGTGAAGAAATCCGTCAATATGCAAAAAGCATTGAACGTTCTGGAGGTTATCTGATCTCATTGATCAATAATATTTTGGATAATTTCAATGGAATCGAATCCGGAAAAATAAGAGATTGAAGAAGGAAAATATGAACTCAGGCAGCTGCTTGATGAAGTGATGTTGATCGCAGAGAAACAGGCGGAACAAAAGTCATTAAAAATGAATCTGATATTTGATAAGACCTTGCCAGCGTATCTGATCGGTGATGTGATACATATCAAACAGATTCTTTTGAACCTGATCAATAATGCAGTAAAATATACCAAAGAAGGTCAGATTGATATTAAAGTCAGTAAAAATGCAGAGGAAACGAAGCTTAATTTTCGAGGTAAAAGACACAGGGATCGGGATTAAAGAAGAAAATTGCCTATTTTATTTGACGCATTTATGAGAGTAGACTCTAAGAAAAATAAGAAAATCAAAGGAACCGGATTAGGACTTGCAATCGCAAAACAGCTGGCAGAACAGATGGACGGTATGATCTGGGTAGAAAGTGTATACGGCAAAGGAAGCAGTTTTTTGTGCAGCTTCCAATGAAGAAGGTATCTGATGGGAAGATTTCAAATGTTGAATGGAAGGAAACGGATGAACGAAAGAGAAGATCATTTGTTGCACCGCAGGCAAAGATTTTAATTGTAGATGATAATCCGGAAAATCTCATGGTGACAAGATCACTTCTGAAGCGTACAGCTGTGTTTGTGGATACAGCAGCCAGTGGAGAGGAATGTGTGCACAAAGTCAGACAAAACGTATATGATCTGATCTTACTTGATTATATGATGCCGCAGATGGATGGAATCGATACGATCAGGGAATTAAAGAAAGATGTACAATTTCATATTCCAGTGATCGCTTTAACTGCTGATGTGACGAAAGGAATTGAACAGACATTTTTAAGAGAAGGATTTTGTGCGTATCTTTCAAAGCCAGTGATGTGGAGCAAATTAGAAGACCTGCTGATGAAATATTTGAGAGATGATCTAGTATTTATTCGTGAGGATCTGAAAGAAGAACAAAAGATCAAAGATGAAGAATTTAAGCAGCTGAAGGGGCAGCTAAAAGAAAATGATATAAAGATTGAAGAGGGGCTTAGACTTCTGGATGGAGACTTTATGCAGTATCGTAAACTGATGGAATTCTTTACGGAGTACCAGGAAGAATATATGAGACAGGTGCAGCAGTTGATGATACAAAAGGAAGTAAAAAGTTGATGAGATCACAAGAATGATGCACACCTTAAAGAGCAATGCAAAAGCGATAGGTGCGATTCATTTGTATGAGATCGCAAAAGAAATGGAAGATAGAGGAAAACAAAAAGATATGGAGTATATCATGTCTGCATATGATCTGCTTAAATTGGAGTGGGGACGAGTATTTAAGGCATCACGGGAATTTATTGAACAGACGAAAAATATTCTGTTTGATCAGAAAAAAGAGGAAGAAAAAGACAAGCAAAGTAAAGAAGAAATCAAAGAAAATTAAAAATAATTTATCACCAGATATCAGGCGAAAGAAGCGAAAGAACAGATTCAGTATTATCGAAAAGGCAAGATATCCGAGGAAGAAAGAAATATCTTGAAAGAGATGGAAATACGGATCGATCAGCTTGATTTTGATGAAGCAGAAATCCTTATGAAACGATGGGAGGGAATGGAATGAGAGAGAATCATATTTTGATCATAGATGATGATCTTATGCTTCTAAAGACAGCAGAAGAGATTTTATCTGACCAATATAATGTCAGTGTCGCAAAGAGTGGAATACAGGCATTAAATCTGTTAAATAAAAATATCATTCCAGATTTGATCTTATTAGACATTGATATGCCACAGATGGATGGATACGAAACATTAGAAGAAATCAAAAAAATCTCAGGATGTGAACTGATCCCGATCATATTTTTGACTGGATTTTCAGAAATGGATTATGAAGTAAGGGGCTTGAAAGCAGGGGCAGTTGACTATATCGTAAAGCCATTTGCAAAAGAAATCTTACTTGCCAGGGTTGAACGGCATTTGGAACGATATCAGCAGAGACAGCACAAAAAATCCATGGAATTATCAGATTATGCCAAGCAGATCAAAAGCCAGTTAACACCAACAGAATGGAAGATTGCAATAGCGATTGCAGAAGGAATGGAAAACAAGGAAATTGCAGAGTCTATGCATTATTCTTATGGGTACGTGAAAAATCTTGTGGCAAGGATCTTCTCAAAATTAGAGATTGAAAAACGCCGGGAATTAAAAAAGCTAATGGTCAAGGAATAAATTTTAAGTTGTAGTTGGCTAACTGTAGATTTTGAGTATATGATAAAAAATAAATAAGCAACCGAAAGCACAGCGGTGGAATTGCTCACATTTGAACAAATCGCTGATCCGCCCAATTTCCTACGAGAACTCGCTCTGAAGTTTTGTTTCAGACAAAAGTCTTTGAAGCTCAGACACTCGTCCAATTGGGCTGCGAATTTGTTCAAAATATGGCAAAATTCCAATGCTGTGCTTTCGGTTGCTTATTTATTTTTATTCATATACAGAAGTCTAGAGTGTGGACAATTACAAGATTGATAATTTAAGTAGTTGTGTATGTTGAACGTTATTTGTTTTCAATTTTTGTAGTGATAGACAGAAAGTTATAATATTCCACCAATAATTTCTGTCATTCAAATCAACGCTTTAAAGTTGCGTATCGTCAGAAATTTTGTTATAATTATTAATTATTGCGAAAAGGAAAGGAAATTATTTACTATGAAGAAAGAGAATAACAAAAAAAGTGCAAGCGCTTTGATCGGTGCGGCATTTCTTATGGCAACTTCGGCAATTGGACCTGGATTTTTGACACAAACTGGTAAATTTACAGACAGTCTGCATGGAAGCTTTGGATTTGTAATTTTAATCTCCGTGATCTTAGCAGCGATCGTGCAGTTAAATGTATGGAGAGTTCTGTGCGTATCTGGAATGCGTGGACAGGATGTGGCGAATAAGGTACTTCCTGGACTTGGATATGTGATCGCATTTTTAGTTGTAGCAGGTGGTCTTGTATTTAATATCGGTAACGTTGGTGGAGGTGCTTTAGGTTTTAATACACTTCTTGGAATTCCTACTACTGTTGGATATTTTATTGCGGGAGCAATTGCGATCATCGTATTTTTATCAAAGAATGCATTAAATGCTATGGATAACCTTACAAAGATCCTTGGTGGGATCATGATCCTTGTCATCTTTATTGTGATCCTGATCGTACAGCCGCCAGTTGGTATGGCAGCAAAAGAAACAATCATGCCAACAGCATCTATGGAGATATTTTTCCAGCGATTCTTACATTACTTGGAGGAACAGTCGGTGGATATATTACATTTGCAGGTGCACATCGTCTGATCGATTCAGGAATCACTGGAAAAGAGAACTTAAAAGAGATCAATAAGAGTTCTGTTATGGGAATGGGAATTGCAACGATCGTACGTATCTTCTTATTCCTTGCAGTTTTAGGAGTGGTTGTAGCAACAGCAACTTCACCAGCTCATACATTAGATGCAGCGAACCCAACAGCGGATGCATTTTTACAGGGAGCAGGACAGATCGGTTATAGATTCTTTGGACTTGTGATCTTATGCGCAGCGGTCACATCCATCGTTGGATGTGCTTATACATCTGTGTCTTTCCTTAAGACATTCAGCAAAACGATTGAGAAGAATGAGAAATGGTTTATTGTAGGATTTATCGCGATTAGTACTGTATGTATGGCACTTGCTGGACAGCCAGCGGTATTATTAGTACTTGCAGGAGCATTAAATGGATTGATCTTACCGATCACATTAGGAGTTTGCCTGATTGCATCTCAGAAGAAATCTGTTATGGGAGAAGATTATCATCATCAGTATTATTACTGGTTCTTGGAATCGTGGTAGTTGTTGTTTCAGGATATCTTGGAATTACATCATTAAGCAGCTTAAGTGCATTATTTGCATAAGCAAAATTGTCTGGATAAACAGATAAGTTTAAAACATAGAAGCACAGACTGACCGAAAGGAGTTATGTGAAAAACATGGAAGAAGTAAAGATTAGTACTGCGGGAGATTCTGCCTTACTCATTGAATTTGGACAGGAAATTTCCACAGAGATCAATGCAAGGATCACAGCCTTTGTACATCTTTTAAAAGCGCAGCGTATCGAAGGTGTGCAGGATATGATCCCGGCATTTACCAGTCTCTTGATCAATTATGACCCGAGGTGGTAAATTACAAAACATTAACAAAACGTCTACAGAAGTTACTAAAACTGGATGTCAATGAAGAGACATCGACATCCAGAGTTTTTGAAATCCCAGTATGTTATGGAGGAGAATACGGACCAGATATTGAAAATATCGCAAAAAATGCTGGTTTAACGGAAGAAGAGGTTATAAAGATTCACACTTCCAAAGACTACTTGATCTACATGCTTGGATTTTTGCCAGGATTTTCATATCTTGGAGGACTTGATGAAAGAATTCATACACCAAGACTGGCGAACCCAAGAATCAGAATTCCGGCAGGAAGTGTTGGGATCGGTGGCTCTCAGACAGGAATTTATCCGCTTGATTCACCAGGAGGATGGCAGTTACTTGGTCTGACACCAGTAAAAACCTATGATCCAGAACGAGAGAATCCAATTCTTTTTGAAGCTGGAGATTATATCCGTTTTGTACCTGTTTCAGAAGAAGAGTATTTAAAGATCAAAGAACAGGTCGAAAATGAACATATGAATGTATCATTCATACAAAGGAGGTGTAGATTATGGGAATTCGTGTATTAAAAGGCGGAATGATGACAACGGTGCAGGATCTTGGAAGAACAGGATACCAGAGTCAGGGATTTAGTGTATCCGGAGTTATGGATGTTCGTTCTTTTAAGATTGCAAATCTCCTGCTGGATAACCCGGAAAATGAAGCAGTTCTTGAATTTACCTTAATAGGACCAACACTTGAATTTACATCCGAGACGATCATTTCGATCACAGGTGGAGATTTCCGCCCGCAGATCAATGGAAAACCTGCCAAGATGTATACAGCAATTTATATGCATCGTGGAGATATTTTGACATTTGGCGGAGCAAGAACTGGAACAAGAGGATATATTGCATTTTCAAGTTATCTTGATGTGCCAGTAGTCATGGGAAGCCGTTCTACGAATATCAAATGTCAGATCGGTGGATATAAAGGCCGGAAACTAGAAGATGAAGATTATATTGCGTTCAGGCAAAGCGAAGATATCTGCCAATATTATTTTATCAAGAAGTCTGGATCTTGATGAATTTGATCAGGAAAAGATAACATTAAGAGTTGTCATGGGACCTCAGGAAAAGATGTTTACGAAAGAGGGCCGAGAAACATTTTTAAATTCAGAATATACAGTAACAAGTGAATTTGACCGCATGGGATGTCGATTAGAAGGACCATTTATCGCATATAAGACAACTTCAGATATCATTTCTGACGGAATCGCCTTTGGATCTGTTCAGGTACCAAGTCATGGAAAACCGATCATCTTATTAGCAGACCGCCAGACAACGGTGGATATGCGAAGATTGCGACAGTTGTTTCTGTAGATATTCCGAAACTTGTTCAAAGAAAAACAGAACAAAAAGTAAGATTTCAGGCAGTATCCGTAGAAGAAGCCAGAAGCTGTTAGCAGATGAGATGAAAGAGCTGAATGACTTCAGAAGCCAGATTTATACACCTTGTAAAGAAGTATTAGATTGCAGACTCGTTGCAAAACGAATCAGCACACTATTTAAATAGAAAGGAGAATGAAACGGTGAATTTAGATAAAATTGAGAAATTAGTAAAGATCATCGAGAATTCCTCTATGCTTGATTTCAGCATTCAGGAAGGCGATGTAAAGATCAAAATGAGCAGAAGAGGAAGTGTTGGAGCGCCTGCTGCACCGATGTCAGTTTCCACACAGGGTGTTGATACAGTAGAAAGTATTGATTCCGAAGATGAATCATACATCACATCTCCGATCGTAGGTACCTTTTATTCGGCTCCATCCCCAGATGCCAAGGCATTTGTGAAGGTTGGAGACAGAGTCAAGGCAGGACAGACTGTATGTATCCTTGAGGCGATGAAATTAATGAATGAGATCGAAAGTGATTATGACTGTGAGATTGAAGCTGTCTTAGCAAGCAACGAACAGAAAGTTGAATATGGACAGCCATTATTTAAAGTAAAAAAACTTGAAGACTAAAGGAGGCATTGTATGTTTCGAAGTATATTGATCGCGAACCGTGGTGAGATCGCAGTGCGCATTATTCGTGCTTGTCGTAATATGGGGATCAAGAGTATCGCGGTTTATTCAAAAGAAGATAAAGACAGTCTTCATGTACAATTAGCAGATCGAAGAGTATGTATCGGAGAAGGACCTGCAAAAAACAGCTACTTAAACATGGAACGTATCATTTCTGCAGCAAAGAATACGGACGCAGATGCGATCCATCCAGGGTTTGGTTTCTTATCTGAGAATGCTGATTTCGTTCGCTTATGTAAAGAAAATGGTATTGCATTTATCGGACCGAGTGCAGAAGTCATTGACAGCATGGGAAATAAATCAAACGCAAGAAAAACAATGATGGAAGCAGGAGTTCCAGTTGTTCCAGGAACCAAAGAACCTGTCTATGATGCAGCTACAGGGGAGAAATTAGCAGATGAGATCGGTTATCCAGTTATGATAAAAGCATCTTCAGGTGGTGGTGGAAAAGGAATGCGAGTTTCCAGATCCAAAGAAGATTTTGAATTCAATTTCAATACTGCTCAGAGAGAATCTGCCAATGCATTTGGTGATGATACGATGTACATTGAGAAATTCATCGAGAATCCAAGACATGTGGAGATTCAGATCATGGCAGATGGACATGGGAATGTCGTAGCCTTGGGAGAACGTGATTGTTCTGTTCAGAGAAACCACCAGAAACTGATCGAAGAATCACCATCCCCAGCGATCACGGAAAAGATCAGAAAATCTATGAATCACGATGCGATCCTTGCAGCGAAAGCAGTAGGGTATACCAATGCTGGAACCATAGAATTTATCCTTGATCCAAAAGGAACCTATTATTTCATGGAAATGAACACACGTATTCAGGTAGAACATGGGGTCACAGAGATGGTTACGGGAACAGATCTGATCATTGAACAGATCCGAGTGGCTATGGGAATGGAATTAAGTTTTACACAGGAAGATGTGGAGATCAATGGACATGCGATCGAATGTCGTATCAATGCAGAGATTCCAGAGAAAAACTTTATGCCAAGTCCAGGTGTGATCAAACATTTGCATTTGCCAGCTGGAAATGGAGTTCGTGTAGATACCGCAATTTATACAGGGTACTGTATTCCATCCGAATACGATTCTATGATCGCGAAAGTTATCGTGCACGCACCAGACCGTGATGCGGCATTACAGAAAATGAGATCAGCTCTTGATGAGATGGTGATATTAGGAATCAATACAAACCTTGATTTCCAGTAATCAGCTGATGAATAACCGTGAATTCTGTGAAGGAAAAGCGGATACAGGATTTATCGAGAGACTCTTGAAATTAGATTAAATTCGATAAAACGGAAGAAATGGAGGTATTAAATTAAATGTACCAGATAGATTTAAATAGTGACCTTGGAGAAAGTTTTGGACGTTACACGATCGGGAATGATGATAAGATCATTCCATTGATCACATCAGCGAATGTTGCATGTGGTTATCATGCATCCGATCCAGTGGTTATGATGGAGACGATCCAGAGAGCAAAAGAAGCCGGGATCGCAGTTGGGGCCCATCCGGGACTTCCAGATCTGATGGGATTTGGACGAAGAAGCATGGCGATTTCCAACGAAGAAGCGAAAGCATATACACTATACCAGATTAGTGCGATAGGTGGAATGTGTAAAGCGGCCGGAGTGAAATTACAGCATGTAAAACCACATGGAGCATTATATAATATGGCGGCTAAGGATTATGATCTGTCTAAAGCGATCTGTGAAGCAATTTATGAATATGATAAAGACCTGATCGTTATGGGATTATCTGGAAGCGAGATGATCAAAGCAGCAAAAGACTGTGGTTTAAAGTCAGCCAGTGAAGTATTTGCAGACAGAGCTTATGAAGAAGATGGAACACTGGTGAATCGAAGAAAACCAGGAGCTATGATCGAAGATGAAGATGAAGCGATCAACCGAGTTATTCGTATGATAAAAGAAGGAAAAGTGACTTCGATCACTGGAAAAGATATTGATATTAAGGCAGACTCAGTATGCGTTCACGGAGATGGAGAGAAAGCATTATTATTTGTGGAGAAGATCCGTAAGACATTCGTTGAGAATGAGATAGAAATCTGTCATTTATAATGAAGATATTTTTAAGATAATGAAGAATGGTAGATGGATCTAGAGAAGGATTCATCTGCCATTTTTTCATTTCAGAGGAAATTGTGATATTTATATCATGTAAAAATGACCTATCGATTCATGGAAATGTTTACATCTTAATTTTAGTATGCTAAACTACATTAGTTAAAGCTAACCGTATAAAAGAGGTAAAGATATATTGAAGCAGTATAAAGTCAAACATGAAATACAATACCATGATATCATCGAATGTATTACTTGTGCATTGGATGCAAGAGATACATATACAGCAGGACATTCAAAGCGAGTCAGTGACATGGCCTTGCGGGTTTGTTATGTTTTGAGATTAAAGAAAAAAGAAATCCAGAAGATTCATATTGCAGCACATTTACATGATATTGGGAAAATTGGAGTTCCAGATGTAATATTATTAAAAGAAGGAAGATTAGAACCAGAAGAATGGGAACAGATGAAAAAGCATTCAGAGATCGGGGCAGAGATTTTGAGCAAATCTCACCATCTGGGAGAATTAAAAGATATTGTCCTTCATCACCATGAACGATATGATGGAGGTGGATATCCCGCAGGGATTCAAGGAAAACAAATTCCTTTAGGATCAAGGATTATAGCAATTTGTGACTCTATTGATGCCATGTCATCGAATCGCTGCTATCGAAAGGCATATGATAGAGATTTTTGTTATCAGGAAATTAGGAAAAATCTTGGGAAGATGTATGATTCTGAGATAGGAAAAGCAGTACTTGAACATTGGGATTATGTCGTCGGAAATGAGAAAGAGAAGTATAAGAAAGAAGGAGACAAATGCAAGATAAAGTAAGAGATTTAAGAAGTGCGTTAGAACGGCTAAAGAAAATAGAGGGGCAATACATAGAGACTGATGTAGAAGTTGATCCAATGGCAGAACTTGCGGGAGTTTACCGCTATGTAGGTGCAGGTGGAACTGTAAAGCGCCCGACAAAAGAAGGTCCAGCGATGGTATTTAATAATGTCAAGGGATATAAAGATGCCAGAGTAGCCATCGGTGTATTAGCAAGCAGAAAGCGTGTGGCAGCACTCTTGGACTGTAAATCGGAAGAATTAGGAAAGAAACTTTATCACAGCGTAGATAATCCGATAGCACCAGTGGAATATCAGGGAGATGCACCATGTCAGCAGGTTGTTCATAAAGTGGAAGATCCAGACTTTAATTTGTATGATCTGGTACCAGCACCAATCAACACACCAGATGATGCAGGTCCATATATTACATTGGGGATGTGCTATGCAACGCACCCAGACACAGGAGTTCATGATGTAACCATCCACAGATTATGCATTCAGGGAAAAGATGAACTTTCTATTTTCTTCACTCCTGGAGCAAGACACATCGGAGCAATGGCAGAACGTGCAGAAGAATTAGGACAGAAACTTCCAATTTCAATCAGTATCGGAGTGGATCCGGCGATCGAGATTGGTTCTTGTTTCGAGGCACCAACAACACCTCTGGGATACGATGAATTATCTGTAGCAGGTGCATTGAGAAATGAACCAGTAGAGCTTTGTAAATGCTTAACAGTTAACGAAATGGCAATTGCAAATGCCGAATATGTCATCGAAGGGGAAGTGATTCCAAATGTCCGAGTACAGGAAGACCAGAACAGCCACACAGGCTATGCAATGCCAGAATTTCCAGGATACACAGGACCTGCAAGTTCACAGTGCTGGCTGATCAAAGTCAAAGCGGTAACACACAGAGAAAATCCGATCATGCAGACATGTATCGGGCCAAGTGAAGAACATGTATCTATGGCTGGAATCCCAACAGAAGCAAGTATTTATGGAATGGTAGAAAAAGCGATGCCGGGACGTCTTCAGAATGTATACTGCGGCTCCGCAGGCGGTGGAAAATACATGGCAGTCTTACAGTTTAAGAAACGAGAAGCCAGCGATGAAGGAAGACAAAGACAGGCAGCACTTCTTGCATTTTCAGCATTCAGTGAACTGAAGCATGTATTTTTGGTAGACGAAGACGTCGACTGTTTCGATATGAATGATGTATTATGGGCAATGAATACAAGATTCCAGGGAGATGCAGATATCATCACGATTCCAGGGGTAAGATGTCATCCGCTGGATCCATCCAATGATCCAACATGTTCTTCAAGTATCAGAGATCATGGGATTGCATGCAAGACAATCTTTGACTGTACTGTTCCATATGATCAGAAAGAGCGATTCAAGAGAGCAAGATTTATGGAAGTTGATCCGGAACACTGGTTATCATAAAATACAGAATATAAATAGGAAAAGGAAATTTATTTGAATGAAGAAACGACTGATCATAGGAGCAACAGGGGCAAGTGGAATTCCAATCTTGATCCAGTGTCTAAAATTGGTGCAAGAGCAGAAGGATTTTGAATCTTATTTGGTTATGACAGATAGTGCCAAACTGACCTTGGAACATGAAACAAAAATGAAGGTGGAAGAGGTCGAAAAACTTGCTGATCATGTTCTGTATTCAAGAGAGATCGGTGCAGGACCAGCCAGTGGATCATTTCAGACGGAAGGGATGCTCATTGTCCCATGTAGTATGAAGACAATTGCAGGAATTCACAGTGGATATGCAGACAATCTGATACTTCGTGCAGCGGATGTAACGATCAAAGAGCAACGGCCATTGGTGCTTGCAGCAAGAGAGACACCACTGAGTGCGATTCATCTTAGAAATCTTCAGGAATTGGCAATGATTCCGAATGTGCGGATCATTCCACCAATGATGACTTTTTATCATATGCCAGAGAGCATAGAAGAAATGATGTATCATATTGCAGCAAAACTATTAGAACCATTTGGGAATAGAAGCAAAGAATATCGAAGATGGAGACGGATTGTAG
>ENA-OQMZ01000423-OQMZ01000423.1-human-gut-metagenome-genome-assembly--contig:-NODE-423-length-18299-cov-1.953665_pt1 | contig 18299 bp, 27 predicted proteins | sample MGYA00242621_ERZ504862 | MGnify/ENA primary metagenome ERZ504862 (study PRJEB26092, sample SAMD00036393) | human gut metagenome | host: Homo sapiens | study: EMG produced TPA metagenomics assembly of... | reverse complement strand
CCGATTAATGAGCAATTTGCGTATATTTGTTGTTGTTAAACAGAAAGATAACATTCATGAGAACCAGACATCACATATTTTTCCCATTGCATCCCGGCAAAGTATCCTTTGTTCGTGCTGCATGGTACTGATAGTGTGCCTGTTTACCGCCTGTGACAGTAAACAGTCCACTTCCACAAAACCGACCCTGACTGTCACCCTGGAACCCTTGCGCTATTTCACAGAAACCATTGCAGGCGATAAATTCAAGATAGTCAGCATGGTTCCGAAAGGAAGCAGCCCCGAAACCTACGACCCTACCCCCCAACAACTGGTCAATCTGGATAAAAGCACCGCCTACCTGCGCATCGGCTATATCGGTTTCGAACAAGCCTGGATGGATAAACTGACCACGAATGCCCCTCATCTGAAAGTATTCGATACCTCAAAAGGAATAGACGTCATACACGAAACAGGACACAACCACGGTGACCATCATCACGAAGGGGGTATAGAGCCTCATATATGGAACTCCGCACGCAATGCCTCAGTAATCGCCCGTAATATCTACTCCGCCCTGAGTGAACTGGACAGTGCAAACGAACCTTATTTCAAGCATCGGCTGGACAGTCTGCAACAAATTATCGCACAGACAGATACGGACGTTCGTGACCGGCTACAGAATGCCGATACCACTTTCCTTATCTATCATCCGGCACTCAGTTATTTTGCTAGGGACTACGGATTAAAGCAAATCAGCATAGAAGAAGGAGGAAAGGAGCCCTCACCCGCCCATCTGAAAGACTGATAGAAACCTGCCGCCGGGACAATGCCCGGGTTATTTTTGTCCAACAGGAATTCGATACCCGCAATGCCCGGCTGATAGCAGATGAACTGGGAGTCACCGTTGTTCCCATTAATCCGCTAAGTTATGAATGGCGGGAAGAGATGATCAATGTAGCAAATGCACTTGCCAAATAACAGAGCCTTATGACGAATCCCATTATACAACTTACAGATATTTCCGCTTCTTACGATGAGAAGACAGTACTGAGTCACGTCAATCTCACGGTATATGAACGTGACTTCCTTGGTGTAATCGGCCCCAATGGTGGCGGAAAAACCACACTGATCAAGATCATACTAGGGTTACTGAAGCCCGCTTCGGGCAGTGTCCGTTTCTATAAGAACGAAAAAGAAGTACCCGAAATAGCCATGGGATACTTACCACAATACAACAGTATTGACAAGAAATTCCCCATCTCCGTATATGAGGTGGTATTATCGGGCTCAACAAACAGAAATCCCTGTTCCACCGCTACACCCCCGAACAGCACGAACTGGTGAGCCGGATTATTGCCCGCATGGGACTGGAAGGTTTGGAAAGCCGTGCCATCGGCGAACTGAGTGGAGGACAACTGCAACGCGCGCTCTTGGGACGCGCCTTGGTTTCAAACCCTGAGGTTGTCATTCTGGACGAACCCAATACCTACATTGACAAACGGTTTGAGGCCAAACTCTACTCCCTGCTGGAAGAAATCAACAAGGAACGGGCCATCATCCTGGTAAGCATGATATAGGCACTGTGCTGCAAAATGTAAAAACCATAGCGTGCGTCAACGAAACGCTGGATTATCATCCCGATACGGAAGTACCCACCGAATGGCTGGAAGAGCATTTCGGATGCCCCATCGAACTGTTAGGACATGGAAACTTCCCTCACCGCATCTTGAAATGCCATCATCACGACGAATAAATCCGATTATCGTGACCTAACCTTTTCATGCGGCAGGTTAAGCCCTATCCACCTTATCATTAAGCATTTTCTTACGGCAGACTTCTACAGTCGCCGGCAGTGCTCCGTACAGTCCACTGCAACAGACCGTACGGACTACTATAGCAGACTGTACAGTTCACTGTAGCGGTCTATACTGGTTTACCGTATAAAAGACCTTAACCTAACCATCAATCAAGCTTAACCATAGAGTAGAAAAAGGTTAGGAATCCAAAGGTTTCCTTCATCTGTACAAACTGAAATTTCAGAACACAGTATACAAACCAGCAATAAAACATAGAAATTCCGTTAAGGACTGAAAGAAACATTTTCTGCCGCATTCCCTAAGGATAACACTAAATAACAGACCATTGCCTCCCTATTCCAACTTTCTTTCGTATCTTTGCGCCCATTGAACGTTAACGAAACAATAATATATTCATGAAACAGTACAAATTAGTCAACAACCTGGTAGGTTGGTTAGCTTTTGTCATCGCAGCTTATACTTACTGCATGACTATAGAACCGACAGCCAGTTTCTGGGATTGTCCGGAGTTCATCACCACCGGCTATAAATTAGAGGTAGGCCACCCGCCCGGTGCACCCTTCTTTATGCTTACCGCCAACTTATTCAGCCAATTTACAAGCGACCCCAGTCAAGTAGCCAGAATGGTCAATACCATGAGCGCTCTGATGAGTGCGGCTTGTATCCTGTTCCTTTTCTGGAGTATAACCCATCTGGTGAAAAAACTGATATGCCCGATGACAAAGAGATGACCTTGGGCAAACTCATTACCATTATGGGGTCAGGACTGGTGGGAGCTTGGCTTATACATGGAGCGACACCTTCTGGTTCAGTGCCGTAGAAGGCGAGGTATACGCTTACTCCAGCCTCTTCACCGCAGTCGTATTCTGGTTGATTTTAAAATGGGAATCCGTTGCCAACGAGCCTCACAGCGACCGCTGGCTGGTTCTGATTGCTTACCTGACCGGACTTTCCATCGGTGTGCACTTGCTGAACTTATTGTGTATTCCGGCCATTGTACTGGTGTACTATTATAAAAAGAATCCCGATGCCAACCTCAAAGGCAGCCTGTTGGCACTTACAGGCTCCATGGTGTTGGTTGCAGCAGTGCTGTACGGTATCGTGCCGGGCGTAGTAAAAGTGGGAGGATGGTTCGAACTGCTGTTCGTCAACAGTTTCGGTATGCCTTTCAACAGCGGTCTGATAGTCTACATCATTCTACTCGCCGCATCCATTATCTGGGGTGTTTACGAAAGCTATACGGAAAAGAGCCGCAAACGCATGAATATTTCCTTCATGGTAACTATCGCCATGCTGGGCATCCCCTTCTATGGCTACGGATGGAGCAGCGCCTTGATAGGCATTATCATACTAGGAATCTTGGGCGTTTATCTGTTTGCTGATTTGAACAAGAAATATCAGATTAGCGCACGTACTTTAAATACCTCTTTGCTGTGCATCATGATGATTATGGTAGGATACTCCTCATACGCCTTGATTGTGATCCGCTCTACCGCCAATACTCCGATGGACCAGAACTCTCCGGAAGACATCTTCACTTTAGGAGAATACCTGGGCCGCGAGCAATATGGAACCCGTCCTTTGTTCTACGGACAGACATACGCCTCCAAACCGGCACTGAAAGAAGTGGACGGAGGATGTGTATATGACGTGACGGAAGGCGCTCCCGTGTATCAACGGAAGGAGAAAGCGACTCCCAATGAAAAGGACAGCTACGAAGTAGTGCGTCATAAGACCGATTACAAGTATGCACAAAATATGCTCTTCCCGCGCATGTACAGCGATGCACACGCACAGCCTACGAAGACTGGCTGGGCGGCATCAAAGGCGTGCAGGTTCCTTACGACCAGTGCGGACAGATGGTGATGGTGAAAGTCCCGACCCAATGGGATAACATCAAGTTCTTCTTTATCTACCAGTTGAACTACATGTACTGGAGATATTTCATGTGGAACTTTGCCGGACGCCAGAATGACATACAGGGACAGGGTGAAATAGAACATGGCAACTGGATTACCGGAATACCGTTTGTGGACAAGTTCCTGGTGGGTGACCAAAGCCTGCTCCCCTCCGACCTGAAAACAACAAAGGGCACAATGTATTCTATTGCCTGCCGTTGATTCTGGGACTTATCGGTCTGTTCTGGCAGGCTTACAAGACAAAACGTATCACGACTCCGAATGGGGAAGAGATAGAAGAACCGATAGGTATCCAGCAATTCTGGATCGTATTCTTCCTGTTCTTCATGACCGGTCTGGCCATCGTGCTTTATTTGAACCAGACCCCGATGCAGCCCCGCGAACCGTGACTATGCATACGCAGGTTCGTTCTATGCATTTGCCATCTGGATAGGCATGGGTGTGGCGGGTATTGCCCAATGGCTGCAAGGCAAACTGGGTGAGAAACCGGCTTCCGTCATTGCAACTGTAGTTTGTCTTGTTCGTACCCATCCAAATGGTGAGCCAGACGTGGGACGACCACGACCGCAGCAACCGTTATGTGGCACGCGACTTCGGACAAAACTACCTGAGCACCGTACAGGAAGAAGGTAACCCGATTATCTTTACCAATGGTGACAACGATACTTTCCCCTTGTGGTACAACCAGGAAACGGAAGGTTTCCGTACCGATGTACGTGTATGTAACCTGAGTTACCTGCAAACAGACTGGTACATCGACCAAATGAAGCGTCAGGCATACGACTCCCCGGCAGTGCCTATCGAATGGACCGTCTGGAATATGTACAGGGGCATAATGAAGGAGTGGCTGTACGTCCGGAAGTGATGGAAAGCATCAATAACTTCTACAAGCAGAACCCGGAAGAAGCCGCCAAGGAATTCGGAGACAACCCGTATGAATTGAAAAATATTCTGAAATACTGGGTACGCTCACCCAAAGAAGGTTTACAGCTGATACCGACGGACAGCATCGTCATCAAGCTGGACAAGGAGGCAGTGAAACGCTCGGGCATGATGATTCCCGACTCCCTGCATGGTGAAATCCCCGATTACATGAGTATCTCCCTGAAAGGCAAACGTATGCTGTACAAGAGCGAGCTGATGATGCTTGAGATGCTGGCAAATACCAACTGGGAACGTCCGTTGTACATGGCTATTACGGTGGGTAGCGACAATCATCTGAATTTGGGCAACAACTTCATGCAGGAAGGTCTTGCCTACCGCATCACCCCGTTCAACACCACCCGGCTGAACGCACGCATCGACAGCGAGAAAATGTACGATAACCTGATGAACAAGTTCAAGTTCGGAGGAATCAACAACCCGGATATCTATATCGACGAGACTGTGATGCGTATGTGCCAGACCCACCGCCGTATGTTTATACAGCTGGCTACCCAGTTGATAAAGAAGAAGAAAGACAAGGCGTTGAAAGCCCTTGACTACTGTTCGGAAGTAATCCCAAGCACCACCGTGCCCCACGATTACATCATGAGCAGTTCAAAAGAAATGGCCGACGATTATCTGGCGTTAGGTGAAAAAGAAAAGGGAGAAGCCATTCTGAATGATCTGGCAAACAAATCGGTGGAATACATCACCTGGTACCTGAGTCTGGATGACCAACGCTGCAAGTTCATACGAGGACTGTCTGCGCAATTTCTATATTCTGGATGAGATCAACAAGAGCCTTGCCCGCGCAAATGCTGCCGGCGGTGTACAAGGTGAAGGTGAACAACAGAAAAAATCAGATATGGCAAGCCACTATGCCAAGAAGTTTGAAGACCTCTATGAGGTGTTCAACAAACGTGTAGGCGGCGGAGCAGGCAGAAAGTAAATAAAAGGTGTGGATTCTGCGGTGAATCCACACCTTTATATTTGTATAACCAACAAAAGCACACACATTCATGTTTATAGAACAACCCCCGCTGATACTCCGCTGGCTTTATCCACGCGCTTTCTGGCGAATGGACAAGAATGAAAAAGCGGTCTATCTGACTTTCGATGACGGGCCGATTCCCGAAATCACACCGTGGGTACTCGATTTATTAGACAAGTACAATATCAAGGCTACCTTCTTTTTGGTGGGCGACAATGTGCGCAAGCATCCCAAGGAATTCCAGATGATTGTAGAACGGGGACATCGTTTGGGAAATCATACTTTTAACCATATCCGGGGATTCGAATACCGAAGCAAGAACTATCTGCCAATACGGACAAAGCAAACGAGCTGATCCATACCAACCTGTTCCGTCCGCCACATGGCCACATGCGCTGGATGCAGTACATGGTGCTGCGGCATAAATACCAGATCGTAATGTGGGACTTGGTTACCCGTGACTATAGCAACAAGCTGAATGGAAGACAGGTACTGAGGAAGGTAAAACATTATGTGAGGAATGGCTCCATCATTACTTTCCATGACTCCATCAAGGCAGAGAAAAACATGAAATACGCCTTGCCCCGGGCCATAGAATGGCTGTTGGAACAAGGCTATGAATTCAAGGTATTTGACTGATAAAGCCAAATACCTTGTTTTTCGTGGCGTATACGCATACCCTCTTGTATATGTATTATTTTATGGCAACTGCCAATGGATTACGTATCTTCCGGGCATATTCTTCCAAATATTTATTCCAATCGGTATCGGCTTCGAAACCATATTTGCTCCAGCCTGATCCCCAATAATAAATATACTCGGCTCCCGGTTCATAATCATTAACCGCCAACACATGGCCCAAAGCATCCCCACGTTCCTTCCGTTCCTTTTCGGAGAACACTTGGGCAAACGCTCCTTTGACGGTAGCCGGGAATACGGCTCCTATGTAAATCACTCCATTGTTATTGGCAGCATTCTCCGTAGAGTCTGCATAAGCTATATAGCCTGCGTCTGCATCAAACTATATCCCATAGGATTCTGTTTGTGCAATACAATGCCGGTCACCACCGGAGTGATTTCCTGCAAAATTGTCAAAAGAAACCACAGTCTTGTTCAACTGCGACCCCTTGTCCAAAGAAATGATACGCGTTTCTATCACACTTGAATCCCCTTTTACAACCAACGGATTATAGACCAACTTAGCTGTGAATCGGAGCGGACCGTTATCCAAGATTTCACAATCCTTGTAACAATAGGGATAAACAATGGTACTATCGGGGAATAAAGCAGCTGTTCCTCCACCCAGAGTCGGGCCCACTGCATAGCAGTCCATTCCGTTTCCATGATCTACATGATAAGAAATACCCCGGTTCAAGTCACCGTCATAACGATCCTCCACTACCGGTTCGGACACACTTTTAGTCCAGATATCATAACCAAAGGCACGCTCGCCCTTCTCCTGCAAAGCAGGACCGTATGCACGATAAGCGGCACGGTCATTCTCCCATGCCACATCATCCAGACGTTCGGGATATTGACGCCCGCAAGCAACCACATCCACCGGCTGCGGAGTTCCTTCTGCAATTGTATAAACAGCCGAGGCATCCCCTTTCACCGAAGCAGGAAAGATAAGCATATCATCGTATGTTATCTGATAAGGTACTTCAAGCCCGTTCTCGTCCAATACGATAACCTGTGCCGTATCGGGTAATTGTAGTTTGCCTGTTATTTCAGCCATAGAGATTTCCACCATTTCCCCATTTCTGTCAATGGAAAGCGGATTGGTTATAGTGACAGTCACCGGCTCCTTTTGCGAACAGGAAACATAGCTAACGCCGTTGCGACTGCTAAAAAGATTTTTCTCATACTATTTATTGTTTGTCGAACTGAAAGACAAAAATACAAAGAATCTGCAAGTATCAACAAAGACACAAGCAGATTCTTTCTATTTATATCTACTAATTATTTAGGCTGCTTACCAATGTAGGCCAGAATACCGCCATCTACATAGAGAATATGCCATTGACGGCATTAGATGCTTCGGATGCAAGGAATACGGCAGGACCGGTCAATTCCTGCGGATCCAACCAACGGCCGGCCGGAGTCTTGGCACAGATGAATGTATCAAACGGATGACGGCTTCCATCGGGCTGGATTTCACGTAACGGAGCTGTTTGCGGAGTAGCGATATAGCCCGGACCGATACCATTACACTGAATGTTGTATTCTCCGTATTCAGAACAGATGTTACGGGTCAACATCTTCAAACCACCTTTAGCGGCAGCGTATGCAGAAACGGTTTCACGACCCAACTCAGACATCATAGAGCAGATATTGATGATTTTTCCGTGTCCTTTTTCCATCATCGCAGGCAAAACCGCTTTAGAAACAATGAACGGAGCATTCAAGTCAATATCAATAACACGGCGGAAATCGGCAGCTTCCATCTCGTGCATCGGAACGCGACGGATAATACCGGCATTGTTTACAAGAATATCGATGGTACCTACTTCTTTTGCAATAGTGGCAACCATAGCCTGTACGGCAGGTTCGTCAGTAACATCGCATACATATCCGTGTGCCTTGATTCCTTTTTCAGCGTAAGAAGCCAGACCTTTATCCACCAATTCCTGATTGATGTCGTTGAAACAGATGGTTGCGCCCTGTTCTGCAAAAGCAGATGCAATAGCAAAACCGATACCATAAGAAGCGCCTGTTACAAGAGCTACTTTACCTTCCAAAGAAAAATTCAAATACTGATTCATGATACTTATATTATTAAATTAATGAAGTTATATGATTTATTTCAAGTCTGTAATCAATGAGAAGTCCTGATCACCGTAATCCAGATTCTCTCCACCCATACCCCAGATAAAGGTATAGTTGTGTGTTGCCGCCGCACTATGGATAGACCATTCGGGAGACAAGACTGCCTGATCGCCTTTCATCCATATATGACGGGTTTCATCCACTTCTCCCATAAAATGGCAAACAGCGTGTTCATCGGGCACTTCGAAATAGAAGTAGGCTTCCATACGGCGGCTGTGCACGTGCGCCGGCATGGTGTTCCACACACTTCCCGGTTTCAGTTCGGTCATTCCCATCTGCAACTGGCAGGTAGGCAATACCTGACTGACCAGCATCTTGTTGATGCAACGATGGTTGGACCTTCCAATGAACCCATTTCAGCAACGATGGCATCTGCCTTGGTCACTTTTTTTATCGGGATAGTTACGATGAGCGGTAACAGAGTTAAAATAGAATTGGGCAGGGTTCTTGACATCTTTACTTTCAAAAGTCACTTCCCGGTCTCCCGAACCCAGATAAAGCGCTTCTTTATAATCCAGTTCGAACACGGCATCTCCGGCTTTGACCACACCGGGACCGCCCACATTGAAGATCCCCATTTCACGGCGGGTAAGGAAATAAGGCGCTTTCAACGGATCGATAGCCTCCAGCTTCAATACCTCCTACGGGTCTGGCTCCTCCTACAATCATGCGGTCATACATGGAATAAACCATGTTCACCTCATTGTCCGAAAATACTTTTTCCATTAAGAAATCCCGTCGTATCCTTTGGGTGTCATAGCCTTTGGCATCTTCGGGATGCGCGGCATAACGGATTTCATAATTTGTCTTCATAAGCAGCTATTTTATGTTTTTATAGTATTCCGAATTATTTCGACTTGGGCAAAGTTACGAAACAATCTTGTTCCGATGCTGCAAAAATCGTTCAGAATAGGTATAAATTTTGTCCTATTATATGCAAAATCTGCTACTTAATACGTTTCAGAACATTCAAAAACTCAAATTCAACGAGATAAAATATCACAAAACTTATCTTGGAACGCACGCGCCCGGCTTAATTTCAGTACATTCTGATTGATGATAACAAAGGCCAGTTGATGTCCGTCAGCAGCTTTTACATAGCCTGCCAGCGAGCTGACTCCGGTTACAGAACCTGTTTTTGCATGCACATTTCCACGGGCCTTGGTCTGCTTCATCCGGTTTTGTAAAGTACCGTCCACTCCGGCTATGGGCAGGGACTCATAGAAAGGAAGAAAAATTTCCCGATGATAGTAGGCATATTTCAAATACTCCAACAGTAAACGTGGAGAGATATAATTATAAACGGAAACACCGCTGCCGTCCGCTATCTTATAGTTCTCCGGGTTAAACCCTAAAGCTGTTTTCATAAAGGCGTGAATGGCATCGGTTCCATCTTCTCCCGTCACCCGTTTATGCAGGGAACGCTTGGCAGCCAAATGATAAAACATCGATTCGGCGCACAAGTTATCACTTTTCTTCAAAGCTCTTTCCAACACTTCCTTGAGTGGTCTTCGGACGGTATAAAGCGTAACTATACTGTCGGCCGTTACAGGACAATCGGCATACGTGCAGGTTCGCGCTTCAATTCCTTTGCTGCGCAAACGGCTGACAAAAGTATGGAAAAAGAAGTCTTTGGAAGTATATACATTCAATTTCTCAGTATAGGGATAAGAAACATTTCCGGAAACGGTAATGATATTGCCATTGCTGAGCCAGTTGCGGGTGATTTTCAGCTTCCCGGCTTGCGGATTACGGCTCACCCCGTGATTATGAACTTGATAATAATCGGAAGCCGGCGTACAAACAACTTGGGGCAACGAGTCCTTCTGAGCAGGAGAGACCGATACATCCACGCAGCCCCTATTCAGCATGAGAGGGGAAAGATAGGGCTGGAAGGAGTAAGGAGTATCGTCCCAACACCAGCCGGAACCCCAATAAACCGAGTCCGTCATGGAAACATCCGCCGCAAGGGTATCTGTCACATAACGGATGCCTTGACTTGCCAACGCATCTACCAGACGGTCCAGATCCTCGTCCATAAATTCCGGATCAAAACCGCCTATCAGATACAGACTGCCTTTCAACGTGTCATTTTCTATTTTTCCACGATAACGAAGACCGGTATCCATGGTATAATCCGCTCCCAGTTGCGCCAAGGCGGTAACCGAAGTGATTATCTTCTCAACAGAAGCAGGCCGGTATAGTTATCGTCCTGATAACGGTAAACGGATTTCCCGGTGGTCAGATCGAATACGGCAATACCCACTTCGGATGTTTTCAGAACTTCCTCATGCAGTAAAGCGTCCAGCCGCTGAGATAGCGGCTGGGCGTTTATGAAGTGAATAGATAAAATCAGTAAAAAGAAAAATAAAACTCGTTTCATTATAGTTCCCTGAATATCTCACCCACAGTAGGATGAGGGAATACATATCGTTTCCAATCCTCTATGGTTTTACCATCCTCAATAGCCATACCTGCCAATACAATCAGCTCGGAAGCAGGATTACCCAACATATGCGCTCCCAATACAGTACCGTCTTCGGCTGTCAAAACTTTGCAGACACCGTTCACTCCTTCATTCTCGGCTACAAAACGCCGGAGTAAGCCATCGGCAACTTAACGGCTCGATAAGGAATACCTGCGGCCTGCAAAGCTTCCTCGCTCATACCTACCCCGCAATCTCAGGATTTGTATAGACCACACCCGGTATGGCACGATAGCTCATCACATCTTCCTTACCTGTAATATGATGGACAGCCACTTCCGCTTCACGCACGGCGGTATGTGCCAACAAAGAGACTCCGTTCAAATCACCGCATACATAGACACCGGGGACGGAAGATTGCAAATGTTCATCTACTTTGATGCATCTTCGCTCCGTCCACTCCAAATTCAGATTTTCCAGTCCGAAACCTTTTGTCACCGGACGACGGCCTACACTCATCAATAACTTATCAGCTGTAACAGTTCCTGTTCCATCTGCATTTTCGTATGACACAGTAATACCGGTCTCCCCTTTGGATACCCCTACTACTTTCGTACTGAGCAGGAACTTGATTCCTTTTTTGGCATATTCAGCCGGAGCATGGCCGACAGCTCTTTATCCATGCCACCCAGGATTCATCCAACATTTCGACCACAGTCACCTGCACTCCCAAACTGGTGAAGAAAGAAGCAAATTCCATACCGATCACTCCACCGCCGACAATAGTCAATGAAGCAGGTACTTCTTTATTATCCAGTGCATCACGGTGCGTCCAGTAATCCACGTTTTCCACTCCCGGAATAGGAGGAATAAATGTTTCACTGCCGGTACACAGCAGCAAATTCTCACATTCGTAGGTTTCCCCACCGCATTGGATGGTATTCTTATCTACAATCGTGGCTTCTCCCGTCACTATATGTACCTGATGCGCAGTCAGTTTTGCCTTGATTCCCAATACCAGCTTACGAACCACCTTTGATTTACGCGCCACAATCTTTCCTAAATCAAAAGAAGCTTCAGGCACATTCACGGCATACTTTGAAGCATGTTTCGCATAATCATATACTTTAGCCGAATAAAGCAAGGTCTTGGTAGGAATACATCCCTCATTCAGGCAGACACCGCCCAGACTTCTTTTTTCGAACAATACGACACTCAGTCCTGCCTTTCCGGCAGCTTCGGCAGCAGTATACCCTGCGGGACCTCCACCGATGATTGCAATTTGATATTTCATGGTATTTATTTTGGGTTAATTAGTTTTTATCTGTTCAAAACCTTCAACATTATTCCTCCTCTATCCTATGCTCCAGCCGCTTCACCAACGCATTGATAAATTCTTCCGGCTTTACAGGAACCAATGACAATAAATTTTTCTTCTCATAATGTATCAATACATATTTCGAAGGCATAATTCCACCGAATCCGGAACTTCGTTTCAGCTCCACATCCGTAATGTCAGTCAAGGGAATGGTCTTCCCTTTATAAAAACGACCATAATACACCACCAGCTTTCCATCCGCAGTCAGCGTATAAGTAGAATGGATAATACGTTCAATGGTAATGATCAGCCAATGCCACCACCAATCCTATCATTGCCTTCATACACCAGAAAGCAAATACCATGACGGCTGTCAGCAGTATCAGAAACAGATAAGTGCCTCCTGCTATCTTCACATGAAAAATTCGATTCATCATCTTATTGTAATTTGCCCGAAAGATAATAAATTTATCGTTTATCGACCTCATTACGGCGCAGAATGAGAGAATTTATCCTTTTTTTTGTCCTCTTTACTGTACGTTTTCATCTTCAAAGCATACAAATTTAATTCGATAGAAGATTCCGTTTCTGTTATATCACCCTCATCAGTCAGCAGTTCATTCAGCAGTTCTCCACTACGTTGTACCAGACTCTTCCTCTTTTCCTCATCATACTCGGTAGCCATGATATTTACATTCCGTACTAATGTCCTTAACTTAAAGAATGATTCGATAATGGCAAAAGTAGTTGCGGTAGCTCTCGGACTTCTTAAAATTGTAGCCAGCATATAAAGCCCTTTTTCGGTAAATGCTTTAGGTTCTACGGGAGAATGTTTCAAACTACTGAACCGGTCGAAATTTTCGACCAGTTGCTGTTTTTCAGATACTTGCAACGAAAACATATAACCATTTGGGAATTTGTCCCGATTGTTTTTTACTGCTTCATTAATTCGTTTGGTTTCTACGCCATAAAGCTTAGCTACATCCCGGTCTATCAGTACTTTCTCACCCCTCAACTCAATTATAAGTTCTTTTACCTCACTTTCGTGAATGATTTCTTTATTGTTTTCCATCCTATTCTATTAAAAAATGCAGAAAGTTACACTTTTAATTTCATACTTGCATTATCTATTTCGTTTATTCTTCACGAAAAAAATAGTAAAAACAAGAGCAAAAGGTACAATGAATAAAGGTTTTTCGTAGCTTTGCACCCATAAAGCATATTATCATGGTTAAAAAATTCGATTTCCTTGTTATCGGCTCAGGACTTGCCGGAATGAGCTTCGCACTGAAAGTAGCTCACAAAGGTAAAGTCGCCTGATTTGTAAAGCAGGACTGGAAGAAGCCAATACCTATTTTGCTCAGGGAGGTATAGCATCTGTTACCAACTTGAAAGTAGACAATTTCGAGAAACACATTGAAGACACGATGATTGCCGGCGATTGGATCAGTGACCGCGCGGCTGTAGAAAAAGTAGTGCGAGAAGCACCTGCACAAATCCAGGAACTGATAAAATGGGGAGTGGATTTTGATAAAAAAGAGGATGGAGAATTCGACCTCCACAAAGAAGGAGGCCATTCCGAGTTCCGTATCCTGCACCACAAAGACAATACAGGAGCTGAAATACAAACCAGCCTGATAGAAGCGGTAAAAGCTCATCCCAATATTACCATATTTACAGATCACTATGCGGTAGAAATCATTACCCAGCATCATTTGGGAATTATCGTCACCCGCCATACACCAGGCATCAAATGTTTCGGTGCTTACGTATTGAATGAGAAAACAGGAGAAGTGGATACGTTCCTGTCCAAAGTAACTGTAATGGCAACAGGCGGATGCGAAGCGGTATACCGCAATACAACCAATCCACTGGTAGCTACGGGAGACGGCATTGCTATGGTGTACCGTGCCAAAGGAGCAGTAAAGGACATGGAATTTATACAATTCCATCCCACCGCCCTCTTTCATCCGGGAGACCGTCCTAGTTTCCTCATCACCGAAGCCATGCGCGGTTACGGTGCTGTCTTAAAGAATCAAAGTGGCGAAGAATTCATGCAAAAATATGATCCACGCCTGTCATTGGCCCCACGTGATATCGTAGCACGTGCCATTGATAACGAAATGAAGCAGCGCGGTGAAGATCATGTATATCTGGATGTGACGCATAAAGATCCGGAAGAAACAAAAAAACATTTCCCCAATATTTATAAAAAATGCCTCAGCCTAGGCATTGATATTACTAAGGACTATATTCCTGTGGCTCCGGCTGCTCATTATCTGTGCGGAGGTATCAAAGTCGATCTGGACGGACAGAGCAGCATCAACCGTTTGTATGCCATCGGTGAATGTTCATGTACCGGTCTGCACGGAGGTAACCGTCTGGCTTCCAATTCGCTGATAGAAGCAGTGGTTTATGCGGACGCGGCAGCCAAACATGCACTAAATGTACTCGACCGGTATGACTTCAATGAGGATATCCCCGAATGGAACGATGAAGGAACCATGAACAATGAAGAACGGGTACTGATAACCCAAAGCATGAAAGAGGTGAACCAGATTATGGAAGCTTATGTAGGTATTGTGCGCAGTAATACGCGATTAATCCGTGCTTGGAACCGATTGGATATTTTATATGAAGAAACCGAGCGTCTTTTCAAACGCTGTAAGGCTTCACGCGAACTTTGCGAACTGCGTAACATGATTAACATCGGGTATTTGATCACCCGTCAGGCAATGGAACGGAAAGAGAGTCGCGGACTGCATTATACGATTGACTATCCACATGCCGCGGCAGAGAAGAAATAAGAAACTGATTTCAGAATCCACCAAGAGGGTGTGCCAAAAGGTCTAAATAATAAACATGGCTTTTGGCACGCCCTTTTTTTTCGACCCAATAGAAATCTAGCGGGGAGTAATAAAGAATTTTCTTTCAAGCGCATAACTTACCTTGAACATCTTCTTTCTATTAAAAACTTTATTTCCTTTGTTCCTTCAGGAAGAATAGACTATCTTTGTTGTATTGGCATCCGGATACGAACTAAAGACAACAGAAGCAATGATGGAAAATATAAAAGAAATCCCCTATGGCATTGCCAACTTCGTGGAAGTGGCAGAGCAGAACATGTACTATGTAGATAAAACCATGTATCTGCCTTTGCTGGAAAAACAGCCCCGGAACCTGTTCTTTATCCGTCCCCGCCGCTTCGGCAAGAGTATCTTTTTGAGTATGCTGCGTGCGTATTATGACATAGCACAAAAAGAAAAGTTCCAGAAACGCTTCGGCAATCTATGGATAGGCAGCCGCCCCACCCCCCTGCAAGGAAAATTTCAGGTGGTGTATCTTGATTTCTCGCGCGCCAGTGGCGGAAGCGGTTCACTGGAAGAAAATTTCAATAACTATTGCGGCATGGTGATGGACCTGTTCGGCAAAGTGTATGAGCCTTATTATTTTCCCGGATTTGCACAAAAGATGGAAGAACAGCCCGACTTTGTCAGCAAGTTGAACTACCTGAACCTGCATGCGGCTGAATCCGGAATGAAACTTTACCTCATCATCGACGAATACGATAACTTTACCAACATCGTTCTGAACGAGCAGGGAAAAGACATTTATCATGCCCTGACCCATGCCAGCGGATTCTACCGTGAAATATTCAAGAAATTCAAAGGCATGTTCGAGCGCATCTTCATGACCGGCGTCAGCCCCGTCACCTTGGACGACCTGACCAGCGGATTCAACATCGGCTGGAATATCAGTACCGACTACCAGTCAACATGATGCTGGGATCAGCGAAACGGACGTGCGCACCATGTTCCAATATTATAAGGATGCCGGACAGCTCCCGATCGACGCGAACATCGAAGCAATGATCCGGGAGATGAAACCGTGGTATAATAATTACTGTTTCGCAGAAGAAAGCCTGGAACGCGACCCGAAAATGTTCAATTGCGACATGGTACTTTACTACCTGCGCAATTACATCACGCTGGGCAAATCTCCTAAAGAGATGATAGATCCCAACACCCGTACGGACTACAACAAAATGAAGAAACTAATCCAGCTGGACAAGCTGGACGGCAACCGCAAGGGCGTATTACGTAAAATCATCGAAGAAGGGCAAATTATCACCAACCTGATCACCACCTTCCCGGCCAAGGAAATCGCCAAACCCGAAATCTTCCCCAGCCTGCTCTTCTATTATGGCATGTTGACCATCACTGCCACACGCGGCAGCCGCTTGGTATTGAGTATCCCCAACTATAATGTGCGCAAACAGTATTACGAATTCATGCTGGAGGAGTACCAGGACAAACGCCATATCAACCTGAACAATTTGATGGACCTGTTCGATGAAATGGCTTACGAAGCCATTGGCGCGAAACACTGGAATTCATTGCCCATGCCTACAAGGAAAATTCATCTGTACGCAGTGCCATGGAAGGCGAGCGAAATATACAGGGTTTCTTCACCGCCTACCTCAGCGTAAACGCTTATTACCTGATGGCTCCGGAAATGGAACTGAGCCACGGTTACTGCGACCTCTTCCTCATGCCGGACCTGATGCGCTACGAGGTGAAGCATAGCTATATTCTTGAACTGAAATATCTGTCGGTGAAGGACACGGAAGAGAAAGCCCGGAGCAATGGCAGGAAGCGGTGAAACAGATTAACGAATATGCTGCCGCACCCCGGGTACGGCAGTTGGTGCAGAACACGAAGCTGCACTGTATTATCATACAGTTCCGAGGATGGGAGCTGGAGCGGATGGAAGAAGTGTAGGCCTGTTCAAAACAACATGACAGTACGGATGAAAATTCATACAGGAAGTCAATTCACATTCAGAATCACTCTTTTATAAGACTTTAGATTAGGCGTTCCATTATCTGTAAGTTCAAGTATCAAATGTAACTGTTTGCCCGGATTATCCGGTACAATTATCTCCGCCCTCTTCTCATCGGCGTGCTTTATAGCCACCTTTGTTTGCACACTGCCTGCTTCCCGATATTGCCACCATTGGTAAGACAATGAATTTTTATCAGGGTCAAATGAAGGAGAGGCATCCAGTATTATTTTTTCTCCCGGCCGGACTGTGCGTACACTTTCTCCCAATATCCGGGCAACAGTTGATGATTTGCCTTTGAATATTCATCAGCCACGCACCAGTCGGCACGAGCCGCCCAGTCATTTTGTATAGCAGGCAACCAACGCTGGAAAGTATAATGCGAATCCGGCACACCGTTTTTCAAATCATTCCCATCTTGCATGTGATTGCCATTTTTATACTCCGGGCGTCCTCCCCATCCTCCTAATGTATAGTCTGTATGCTGTTCAAGTCCATTACGTATAAGAGGCATAAAAGAAGGAGTATCCCCCTCACTGGTATATTCCTGAGGATAGGCGGCACACAGTGTCCGTGCCCATTCTTAATATGGTCAGCCAACCAAGGTTTATCCATGATCTGTTGCAACTCTTTTGAATTTTTACTAAGTCTGTTCTTAAAATAATAATCCACACTCATGTAATCCCATACATATCTCCATCCTCCATCATGATCCGGTGCGCCCGATTCATAAATAATGATTTCAGGAAGATTCTGTTCTATCCATTTTCCACCGCCGTCCTGATACCAAATACAATATAATCTGGCTTTTGATACCGCTTTTGCCCATTCTGCAGCAGAATATTTCTGCTTGATCTGCCATAAGGCATTGGCCTGGGTGTTGGCTCCACCCCATGCTAAAATATGAACAGGCCTCGGATCAGAATCAAGCAATGTCCTTATGATGAGCTGTGCCCCTCGCTATCAGACAGTAAAGGAGGCAATTTATGCAAGTCCTCTCTGTTCTCATTACCAACCGCCAAGACACTTAGCAGATATTCAGCATCGGGATAATCGGGATTATGTTTCCTCAAATTAGGCAGACATTCCGCATATTTGGCAATTTGTGATTCGATCCATTTATCTTTACTATGTCCGTCTTTCTGTACCCCATTGACTTGAACAATGCCTGCGACATCATAATCAGAAGAATACATAAGAAAACGAATCATAGAACTTTGATCGTCAATCTCACCATCCGTAAGTGACCAAT
>ENA-OQMZ01000422-OQMZ01000422.1-human-gut-metagenome-genome-assembly--contig:-NODE-422-length-18308-cov-3.983169_pt1 | contig 18308 bp, 18 predicted proteins | sample MGYA00242621_ERZ504862 | MGnify/ENA primary metagenome ERZ504862 (study PRJEB26092, sample SAMD00036393) | human gut metagenome | host: Homo sapiens | study: EMG produced TPA metagenomics assembly of... | reverse complement strand
CGTTGAGCGATCATTTCCTTTTCTATTAATATAACAAAAATTAAAAATAATTGCAATATTCATATGCCGGTGCTAAAATATGGATATACGAAAAATTTTCGGAGATGATTATTAATGATAACTCTGACAGATACAGATGTGGTTCGGCTTTTGAGAAAAAACAATCTCAATTCCGACACGCTCCAGGAAAATGTTGTTGCAAAGCTCCGTGAAAAGGGTGTAAAGCTTGCAACTGCAGAAAGCTGTACGGGCGGTCTTTTAAGCGAAAGAATTACCGCAGTAAGCGGTGCAAGCGATGTGTTTGATTTCGGTGTCTGCACATATGCAAATGAAATGAAACATAAGGTGCTTGGAGTTTCAAACGAAACGCTGTCTGTGCTTGGCGCAGTTTCGGCTGAAACTGCAATGCAGATGGCAGAGGGTGCAAGAAATGTTTCGGGTGCGGATTTAGCCGTAAGTACAACGGGAATTGCAGGTCCTACGGGCGGAACTCCCGAAAAGCCTGTCGGTCTTGTTTATTGCGGAATCAGCACAAAAGACAAAAGTTATGCAATAAAGCTTATGCTTGGCGGCAGTATTAACATGGTAAATTCAAGAGGCTATATAAGAAAACTAACTTCTGACGCTGTTTTTCTGACTATTTTGAGTATATTGCAATAACTTGTCGTTGTTAAAAAAATAACTTGTAAAAATTTAGATTATGTGCTAAAATTATCTTGATACTGTGGGTTCAGGGGCGAATTGCGCCCGAATTCGCAGATTTAAAAAATTTAACAGTCCGTCAGAATGGAGTTGATTTTTATGGCTAGAAGCGCAGGTGTTCTCCTTTCGATTACTTCGCTTCCATCCCCCTACGGTATCGGCACCATCGGCAAAGAGGCTCGCAAGTTTGCTGACTTTCTGAAAAAATCAGGTCAGACAATCTGGCAGATTCTCCCCGTTGGACCGACAAGTTACGGTGATTCACCGTATCAGTCTTTTTCAACCTATGCAGGCAATCCTTACCTCATTGACCTTGACACTCTTTGTGAAGAAGGTCTTTTGACTAAGGAAGAGGTCATGAGCCGTGACTGGGGCTCAGATGACGCCGAGGTTGACTATGAGAAAATCTATAACAACCGTTTTGAAGTTTTGAAGATTGCTTACGATAACTTCAAAAGGGTGACCAGAAGGCATTTACATCCTTCAAGCGTAAAAACAGTTCATGGCTCAAAAACTATGCACTTTATATGGCAGTTAAAAAGAGCTTTGACATGGTTTCCTGGACAGAATGGCCGGATGAGGAAATCAAAATGCGTGATGAGGCTGCCGTGAAGCGTTATGAACGCAAGCTCAAGGATGATGTTGATTTCTGGAAGTTTATACAGTTCAAATTCTATGAGCAGTGGGAATCCTTCCGTGCGTATGTAAACGGTCTCGGCATCAAGATTTTGGGCGATATGCCAATCTATGTTGCATGGACAGCGCAGACACATGGGCAAATCCCGAGCTGTTTCAGCTTTATGACGACGGTGATCCCATTGCAGTTGCAGGCTGTCCGCCGGATTACTTCTCGGCAACAGGTCAGCTTTGGGGCAATCCTCTCTATGATTGGGATTACCTTGAGGCTACCGACTATGAGTGGTGGTTTGAGCGTATTAAAGCCGCATCAAAGCTTTATGACATCACCCGTATTGACCATTTTAGAGCTTTTGCAAGCTACTATTCAATTCCTTATCCTGCCGAAAACGCAATCAACGGTGAATGGTTGAAGTCCGCGCATTAAGTTCTTTAATATGATGGAAGAGGCACTCGGCAAGATTGATATTGTTGCCGAAGACCTCGGAACACTCACTCCCGATGTAACCGAGCTTATGGAGCAGACAGGCTATCCGGGAATGAAGGTTCTTGAATTCGCTTTCGACAGTGGTGAAGAGAACGACTATCTTCCCCATAAATACACCGAAAACTGTGTTGTTTACACAGGTACTCACGATAACGATACTGTTATGGGCTGGCTTGAAACAGCTAAACCCGAGGACGTTAACTATGCAAGAAGTTATTGTCAGATGCCTGATGACGAACCGTTCAACTGGGGGCTCATCCGTGTTGCTTATGAAAGCAAGGCAGATACAGCAATCGTACCTATGCAGGACATTCTCGGCCTTGGCAAGGAGGCAAGAATGAATATTCCGTCAACACTCGGCGGAAACTGGGTATGGAGACTCGATGGTGCAGCTCTTACTGATGAGCTTGCAGATAAATTAAAAACTATGTCTGAAAAAAGCGGACGACTGGAGGACTAAACAAATGGGTAATATTATGGAAAAGCTTGAACTCACAGCTCAGTCTATGTACTGCAAAAAGATTGAAGAGCTCACACCCGCTGAGCTTCACTACTCACTCGGCAAAGCAGTAATGGGCGAAATCGCAGGCAACTGGGAAGCAAGCAAGATTAAACATGACAGCGAACGCAGAGCTTACTATTTCTCTGCAGAATTCCTCATGGGCAGAATGATGTACAACAACCTCTACTGCCTCGGCATTCTTGAAGATGTTACAAAGCTCCTCAAAAAGAAGGGCATTGACATCAATGTATTTGAGGATATCGACGATGCTGCTCTCGGTAACGGCGGTCTCGGCAGACTTGCCGCTTGTTTCCTCGACAGTGCTGCTACACAGGAAGTACCGCTTGACGGCTACGGAATCCGTTACAAGTACGGTCTTTTCAAGCAGCTTATCGAAAACGGTTATCAGGTTGAAACAGCTGATAACTGGCAGAGATTTGAAGATCCGTGGTGCAACCGTGTTGAAGATGAGGCTGTTACAGTATCATTCAAGGGCCAGACAGTTAAGGCTGTTCCTTACGATATGGCTGTTATCGGCTGTAAGACAACAAACATCAACACACTTCGTCTTTGGCAGGCTGAGGCAATAAACGATTTTGATTTTACTGCTTTCAACAACACAGAGTATAACAATGCCGTTCAGGAAAAGAACGATGCCGAAAACATCACAAAGGTTCTTTATCCTAACGATAACAAGTATGAGGCAAGGTTCTCAGACTTAAACAGCAGTATTTCTTCTGTTCTGCATCACTTCAGGACATTATGCGCCGTTATAAGAAGAAGCACGGCAATGATTTCAGCTTCTTTGCTAAGGAAAACACAATTCAGCTTAACGATACACATCCTGTATCATGTGTTCCCGAGCTTGTAAGACTTCTTATGAACGAAGGCTTCAATTTTGACGACGCTTTTGAAATTGCAAGAAAGACATTTAACTATACAAACCACACAGTTCTCGGCGAGGCTCTCGAGAAGTGGCCTGCTGACCTTATGACACAGGTTATTCCTGAGATTTATCACATTATCTGCCTTATCGCAAACAAGTGCCAGGAAGAGCTTACTGCTAAGGGCGTGCATGAGGATACAAAGGCTAAGATGCGCATTATCGACGGTAATGTTGTTCATATGGCAAGACTTGCAACATACGCATCAACATATGTAAACGGTGTTGCCGAGCTTCACACAGAAATCCTCAAGGCCGATGTACTCAAAGAGTGGTATCAGGTATATCCCGAGAGATTCCAGAACAAGACAAACGGTATTACACAGCGCCGTTGGCTCGGTCTTTGCAACCCTGAGCTTTCTGCTCTTATCACAGAGAAGGTTGGCTCAGATGCATGGCTTACAGACCTTTCACTTCTTGAAAAGCTCAATGACTGCATTGACACAAGAACAATCACAAAGTTCAACAATATCAAGAAGAAGAAGAAACAGCAGCTCGCAGACTACATCAAGAAGATGGACGGCTACGATGTAAATCCCGATTCAATCTATGATATTCAGGTTAAGAGACTTCACGAGTACAAGAGACAGCTCCTCAACGCTTTCTCAATCATGACAATCTACTTCAGATTGAAGGATAAGAAGCTTAAAAACTGGACTCCTACAACATTTATCTTCGGCGCAAAGGCTGCTCCGGGTTATGCAAGAGCAAAGGCAATCATTAAGTACATCAACGAGATTGCTAAGCTTGTAAACAACGATCCCGAAACAAAGGATCTCCTTCAGGTTTACTTCATTTCTAACTACAATGTATCTTACGCTGAGAAGATTGTTGTTGCTGCTGACCTTTCTGAGCAGACATCAACAGCAGGTCTTGAGGCATCGGGTACAGGTAACATGAAGTTCATGCTCAACGGTGCTCCTACACTCGGTACACTTGACGGTGCTAATGTTGAAATCGCTGAGTGCGCAGGCATTGAGAACGAGTACATCTTCGGCGCAAAGGTTGAGGATATCGAGAGAATGAAGAAGGAAGGTTACCATCCAAAGGCTCTTTATGACGCTAATCCGGAAATTAAGAGAGTTGTTGATACTCTTGTTGACGGCACATTTGATGACGGCGGCGCTCAGGGCGAAGGCAGCTTCAAGGAACTCCATGATTCACTCCTCAAGGATTCTTCATGGCAGAAGGCTGATAACTACTTCCTCATCTATGACCTTCCCGATTATGTTGATACAAAGATCAGAGCTAACACAGAGTATGCTAACCGTAAGGAATTCGGTAAGAAGTGCCTTATCAACATTGCAAATGCAGGTAAGTTCTCATCTGACCGTACAATCCTCCAGTATGCTAAGGAAATCTGGCACACATCTTACAAGAAGTAATTTGTTAAATAACTTTACTTTAAATATTTGTGCGTAAAAGCATTCAAGCCTCCCGTTTGTTCGGGAGGCTTTTTTTGTCGTTACATATTATATAAATGTTACAAAGTTGTTGATATACTGTAGTGGCGGATATTATCCGCCCGCGTGATGAATGTTTTTGTTTAATAGATTTTTGATGAAAAGGTGATGAGTTGTGTATAATTTGAACGCACAGCGTTCAATCGTGTGCAATGCACACGAACGGGAGAACACGGTTCTCCCCCACATTATGACCTTTACTTTGCGAATTTTATATGGTGTTATCATAACAAAAAATTCAATCATTATTTGTCCGATGCTTTTTGGTATGACATATTAAAAAGCAATGTGAATTTCTATAACATTCATAAAAATGCTTTGAAATTAAAAATAATTTTATTGACAATTGCAAATATCAAGGTGTATAATCGAGTTGACAGACAACGAGTATTATATTTTAAGGAGGCTTATTTATGAAAACAAAGATTAAATGTTTGACATCTGTATTTCTGACGATTACTATGCTTTTAAGTATAATTGTTGTTGCTCCGATTACGGTAAACGCATCGGAGGACGATGAACTTACCTATGGTGATTTTCAATACAAAATAGAAGACGATAATTCGTGTACAATTACTGACTATGACGGTATGGCATCATCTTTGTCCATTCCTTCGGCAATTAACGGTCACACGGTAAAACAAATTGATACCGGTGCATTGAGTGACAACGGAATTATTACAAGCGTTACCATTCCGAACGGAGTTACAACAATTGGATTTTCTGCTTTTAACGGCTGTATAAAACTTGAGAGAATTAAATTTTCCAGCAATCTTGATACTGTTTGTGAAAATGCATTTAATAACACAAAGTGGTTTAATAATCAGCCGAACGGTCTTGTGTATGTCGGAAAAGTAGCGTATAAGTATAAAGGCGACATGCCACGCAACACCAAAATTACTGTAAAATCCGATACAGTCAGCATTTCAGAGTCGGCTTTTAAAGATTGTGCAAATCTTACCGCCATTTTAATTCCAAGCAGTGTAAAACATATTGACAAGTACGCTTTTTATAATTGTCAGGGACTCACAAAACTTAACTTCAATGACGGCATTGAAAGAATAGAAAATGACGCTTTTGGCTCTTGCGAAAAACTTACAAGCGTTAATTTCTCGGAAACCTTGAAAAGTATCGGCGCTTTTGCTTTTGTTGAGTGTAAAAAACTTTCGAAAATAACAATTCCTCGGAGTGTTGCAAGTGTGGGCGAGTATGCGTTTTCAGGTTGTGAAAATCTTGCAAGTGTTACAGTTTCGGATGATTTACCATATGTCGGCGGAAGAGCTTTTGAAAAAACAAAGTGGCTTAACAGTCAGCCTGACGGTGTGGTATATATAGGCGAGAGTGCTTACGGTTACAAAGGCGATATGCCTAAAAATACAGAATTATCCCTCAAGTCGGGCATTACCAATATCTCGGGTTATGCTTTCTATGAAGAAAAGAATCTGACAAGTGTGAAAATTCCCGAAACAGTAAACAGAATCGGTAATTGGGCATTTTTAGATTGTGAGGGACTGAAAAATGTAAATATTCCTGACGGTGTCAAACGCATTGAATCATGGACTTTTTCTAATTGTTCAAGTTTGACAAACATTACTGTTCCCGACAGCGTTACGGTTCTTGACGGACTTGCTTTCTCTTATTGCACCAATCTGAAAAATATAGAGCTTTCAAAGAATTTGACCGAAATCGGAATGGGTGCATTATCGCATTGTACAAGTCTTGAAACTATTGACATCCCCGACAGCGTGATAATTATGGATAATATAGCAATGGCAGGATGTTCGGAATTAAAGAGTGTTAATATAGGAAGCAATTTGAAAACAGTAGGCGGACAGGTATTTGCAGGATGTACTTCGCTTGAAAAGGTGAATGTCAACCTCAATAATAAAAACTATACTTCTGAAAACGGTATTTGGTATGACAAGAATAAGACTAAAATTATTCTTTATCCGTATAACAAAAAGGATTCTGCCTATACAACACCTACTTCATTAAAAGAACTATGCAATGGTTATGTCGGAAGTTACGGTACGCTACTTGATAACTTAAATCTTAAAACAGTTACAATTGAGAAAAATGTAGCTAAAATAGACGATTATGCAATCGGTTTTGTTTTTGATTTTGATAATTATAAAATAAACAAGGTTAAAGATTTTACTGTTAAGGGTTACAGAGGTACTGTCGCAGAATCTTACGCTAAGAAAAACAGCTTTAACTTTGTTGCACTTGATAAAACTTTGCAGACACCGTCAATTTCAAAACTTGAAAATACTTCGGGCGGTATCAAAATAAGCTGGAATAAAGTTTCGGGTGCTTACGGTTACAGAGTTTATCAGAAAACTTCTAACGGTTGGAAACGAATTAAGGACACAACTGCAACAAGTTATACCGATTCAGCGGTAAGCGTAAATCAGACAAAAACCTACACAATGCGTTGCATTGACAAGAACGGCAATACTGTCAGCGGTTACAACTCAAAGGTTGGTCGAAAAAATACACTCCTGTTGCTCCGACAATTTCAAAGCTTGAAAACACTTCAGGCGGTATCAAGCTCAGTTGGAACAAAATTGCAGGAGTTTACGGTTACAGACTTTACTACAAGACCTCATCAGGCGGTTGGAAAAGGTTTAAGGATACAACTGCGACAAGTTTTACCGACTCGGGAGTAAGTCCGAACAGAACGGAAACCTACACAATCCGTTGTATTGATAAGAACGGCAATACAGTAAGCGGTTACAATTCAAAGGGTTGGTCGAAAAAATATGCACCCGTTGCACCGAAAATCACAAAGCTTACAAACACTTCAAAGGGCGTAAGCGTGACATGGGGCAAGGTTGCAGGTGTATACGGCTACAGACTTTACAGAAAGTATGCAGGCGGAAGTTGGACAAAGGTAAAGGACACAACTTCAACATCTTTCACAGACTCCGGTGCAAAGAAGGGCAAGAAGGTTACATACACTCTCCGTTGCATCGACAAAAACGGCAAGACAATCAGCGGTTATAACGCAACAGGTTGGTCAATTACAAGAAAATAATATTATAAGCAACAATCCCGACAGAGCAAAATCTGTCGGGGTTGTTTTGTATATTAATGTAATGATTATATGGATTTTCATTGAAAGCTTGCACGGTTCGCCGCTACATTGGATTGTACAAACAGCGCTCAGGCATTTTTGTTTCTCTCATAAAAGACTGTTTTTACAAACTAAAATACGGCAGACTTACTTACAAGTCTGCCGTTTATTGTTCTGTTATAATTATAAATCAAAATCAACGGATTACATAATCGAGTTGATGAGACCGCCTTTTTTGATGATGTTCTGAATGAACTCGGGGAACGGCTCAGCCTGATATGTTTTGCCTGTTGTTTCGTTGGTGATGACGCCTGTGTCAAAGTTTACGGAAACTGTGTCGCCCTCTTTGATATCCTTTGCCGCCTCGTCACATTCAAGAATCGGAAGACCGATGTTGATTGAGTTACGATAGAAAATTCTTGCAAAGGTTGATGCGATTACACATGAAATACCGCTTGCCTTGATTGCGATTGGTGCGTGTTCACGGGAAGAACCGCAGCCAAAGTTCTTTTCGGCAACCATAATGTCGCCCTCTTTAACCTTATTTACGAAATCTGCGTCAATGTCCTCCATGCAGTGAGCCGCAAGCTCCTTGTGAGATGCGGTGTTAAGGTAGCGAGCAGGGATAATTACATCGGTATCCACATTGTCGCCGAACTTGTGTACAGTACCTTTTGCGTTCATTGTTTGTTACCTGCCTTTCTTATACCTTTTCGGGGTCAATGATGTACTGCGACAGCACTTGCGGCGGCAACAGCCGGACTTGCAAGATAAACTTCGCTGTCAACATGACCCATTCTGCCGACAAAGTTACGGTTAGTTGTTGAGATTGCTCTTTCGCCTGCGGCAAGAATACCCATATGACCGCCAAGACACGGACCGCAGGTCGGTGTTGAAACAACTGCGCCTGCCTCAATGAAGATATCAAAAAGACCTTCGTGCATAGCGTCAAGCCAAATCTGCTGTGTGCCGGGGAAGATGATGCAACGAACATTCTTTGCAATCTTCTTGCCCTTGAGAATGTTTGCGGCGGCACGCAGGTCTGAAATTCTGCCGTTTGTGCATGAACCGATTACGCACTGGTCAATCTTAACTTCTTTTTCGCCGATTTCATCAACTGTTCTTGTGTTTTCGGGGAGATGCGGGAATGCAACTGTCGGACGGAGAGCTGAAAGGTCGATTGTGTACTCCTCGTCATAGACAGCGTCCTCGTCTGCCGTGTATTCGACAGGGGGACCCTGATATCTGCCGTTGCAGTATTCACGGGTGATGTCGTCAACAGGGAAGATACCGTTCTTTGCGCCTGCCTCAATTGCCATGTTTGCAATGCAAAGTCTGTCATCAATGTTGAGGTATTTAAGACCTTCGCCCGTGAATTCCATTGACTTGTAAAGTGCACCGTCAACGCCGATTTTGCCGATGATGTGGAGAATAACATCCTTACCGCTTACAAAACCCTGTGGCTTGCCTACGATGTTGAATTTGATAGCTGACGGAACTTTGAACCAAGCCTTACCGCTGATCATGCCGGCAGCCATATCTGTTGAGCCGACGCCTGTTGAGAATGCGCCGAGTGCGCCGTATGTACAGGTGTGTGAGTCAGCACCGATGCAAAGACAGCCCGGTCCTACAAGTCCCTGTTCGGGGAGAAGTGCGTGTTCAATACCCATCTGACCTACATCTCTGTAGTTTTTGATATCATATTTGTCTGCAAATGTGCGAACCTGTTTAACCTGTGTTGCTGCCTTGATATCTTTATTAGGTGTAAAGTGGTCCATAATCATTGCGATTTTTGTGTTGTCAAATACCGAGGTAGCGCCGTTTTCCTCAAAAACATTGATGGCTACGGGAGATGTTACATCGTTACCGAGAACCATATCGAGCTTTGCCTCAATAAGCTGACCTGCCTTGACTTCGCTGAGTCCTGCGTGAGCCGCAAGAATCTTCTGCGACATAGTCATACCCATAATAAATCACTCCTTTTCTTTTAAGATAATTATTGCATACACCTTGCAAAAAGATTGTAACTATGTTACAATTAAGGAAATAAATCGGATTATTAGGGCGGTGAATTATGGAACACACGATTAATGCCTGCGGACACGCAAACAGCACTGTTCATGAGAATATGCAGTCGCTGATTGAACAGTCGGGGAGCGTGAGAAAATATGCGAAAAATGAAATAATCTATCTTCAGGGTGACACGGCGCAAAGCTTTTGCTACATCAAAAAGGGCAGTGTAAAGGTGTATATGAATTCCGTTGACGGCAACGAGAAAACTCTCAACACGGCAAGACACGGCGAGATTATCGGCGAGGGTGCTTTTTTTGACAAAAAGCCGAGAGTCAGTTCCGCCAAGGCACTTACAAATACCGAGGTTATAATGATTGACAAAAAGCGATTGACCGACATTATCGCACAGCACCCGACGCTTGCGTTTGAATTGCTTGAAATTCTTGCCAACAGAATAAGACTTTTGTCATCACAGCTTGACTCAATGACCTTTATGCAGGCAGACGCCCGTATTGCAGGCTCTTGCTTGAAAGCGAACATGACGGCATTGTCGCAATTACGCATGAAGAAATTGCCAACACGGTAGGCGTATCGAGGGTAACGGTCAGCAAAACTCTGAGCAGATTTGCAAAATCGGGATACATTTCTACCGAGTACCGAAGAATACTTATAAAGAGCAGAGAAGGTCTTGAAAAGCTTGTGAATGAAAGTTGATCGGCTGTGGTTTACAAAAGTATATAAATAGGTTAGAATACAGATAAGAATAAGGATTTTACATATATTAAGGACAGGGGGAGTATTTGTGAAAAAATTAATACCCGTTTTGGCGATGATTATGCTTGTGCCGTTTGTGATTTGCTCATGCTTTGTACAACAAGCCAAGAGCATGAAATTAAGCTATGAAGAAATTGAATTTCATGTGGGCGATACTAAGCATATTTCGGTAACAATTGAACCGAGGGTGCAGATGCGGGGAAAATAAGCTGGTCATCTTCGGATAATAAAATTGTGACCGTTGATGACGGAACAATCACAGGCAAATCAAAGGGAACAGCCGTTGTGACGGCAGAGAGCGAAAGCGGACTTAAAAAACTTTGCAATGTGACCGTTCTTGACAAAGAGATTGAAAGCGTGACTCTGAGCGAGAGCTCAACTTCCGTAAAACAGGGAGGTAAAATTCAGCTTGAGGCAAAGGTTAAACCTGTTGACGCTCCGTCCGACAACCTTGTGTGGTCGTCATCGGATCCGAAGGTCGCAAGTGTTGACGGCAACGGCATGGTTCTTGGTGAAAGCGAAGGCGTTGTAACAATCACCTGCGAATCCGCAAACGGCAAAAAGGCAACCTGTACAGTTACCGTAAAGGGCAACAATATGAATCCGACCGAAAGCTACACAAAATCAACAGAGCCGACAAAGAGTGATAACGCTAAGAGGGCTGAAAGCTCAAACAGTTCTTCGTCAAAATCAGACGAAAACCGTAACAACGGTTTTATATTTCCGCATTCGTCACAAAGAAAGCTTACTGTAGATGAAGTTACGGGCCTCGGCGGAGATGTTGCACAGGATGCAATCAATGAAATCTATGCCCGTCACGGATATGTTTTCAAAACAAAATCAATTCAGAAATACTATGAGAGCCAGAGCTGGTATCACAAAAACTACAAATTTCAGCGAAAGCGACCTTTCGGAGATTGAGTCATATAATATAGGCTTGCTCCGCAAATACAACTGATAAGGGATAATATTATGAAGTTTGAAATGAATCTTAAAATTGAAAAACCGAGATATTTTACCGTATCCGACATAACCTATGCACAGGTTGACGCATGGTTCGGACACACCACAAGGGACTTGAAACTCGACTTGATTTATCCAAAATTAAAAAACAAAAAATCCCCGTGTATTGTGTGGTTTTGCGGTGGCGGTTGGATAAGACTGGATAAATCTGCCCATTTTGCTTATCTTGCAAAGTTGGCACTCGAGGGCTTTGCGGTTGCAAGTGTTGAATATCGCACAAGCAATGAAGGGGCATATCCGATGCCGTTGGAGGATGTAAAAGCGGCTATTCGCTACATCAAGGCTCACGCAGACCGTTATAATATAGATGAAAACAAAATCGGTGTTGCAGGCGAATCCGCAGGAGGCTATCTTGCTGCCATGTGCGCTTTAGATAACGATAAGGCTCTTGATGTCGGAAATTATCTTGACTGTTCAAGCGAGGTACAGGCTTGCTGTGCTTTTTATCCACCGACTGATGTTTCGACATTTCCATATGAATCGCCGTTAACTTCGGCGGCAAGTATGGAGTCGCTCATGCTCGGAATGAATGTTGCACTCAATAAGGAAAAGGCAATGAAGTATTGCCCCGTTTCGTATGTAACCCCGTCAGCACCGCCGTTTATGATTTTTCACGGAACAGACGATTCCACCGTTCCTTTTTCGCAAAGTGCCGAATTGCACGATTTGCTTGAGAAAAACGGTTGCGATGTCACATTGGTTGCAATTAACGGAGCGGAACACGCCGACATATTTTTTGCACAGGAAAAGCTGTGGGATATGGTGGCGAAATTTTTCAAGGATAAACTTTATCAATAAGAAACGGCTGTATGCCGTATGCAAAAAGGCTCAGAACCTGTACAAAGTTCTGAGCCTTTAAAATTTTATCTGTTGAGAAGTTTCTTTTTATACTGCGCCGGTGTGAGGCCATAGACCTTTTTGCACTGTGTGATGAATGACTTTACATTTGCAAAGCCGTTTTCAAGTGCAGCGGCAGAAACCGTCGAGTTCTTATCAAGCATATCGTTGATTGCATTTTCAAGTCTGAGGTTTGCAAGATACTCCGAAAAGCTCACACGGGTGATGCTTTTGAAGTACTTTGAAAAATAAGACGGAGAAAGATTTACAACCGATGAAATCTCGTTAAGAGGAATTTCACGCTTGTAGTTTTCATTAATATATGCAATTGCTGTTTTTGCATATGAAAAATCTCTGCGCGGAATAATCGGATTGTTGGTCGCTCTCTTAAAGCAGGTGCAATTCTTCAAGAGCAGATAGTAAATCTTATTGACATGAGCAATTTGAAGAAGTGTGCTGTACTCGTCATTGGGATTTGTTTCGGCAATTTCCCGAAGAACTTCAATAAGCTTCTGTTTCGTTTGAGGTGAAACAGAAAGGTCAAAAACAACGCTGTCAATTGACTTGCAGAACATTCGCATATATTCAAACGAAAGCTGAATGCACACAAGGCGGACGCTTGTTCCGACAACAGGCCGAACAAGGTGAACATCTTCACTGTTGAAAAGAATAAAATCCCCCTCGTTTACAAGCGTTGTTTCGCCGTTTCTCGGACATTCTGCCTGACCTTCAATCACATAGACAAGCTCAGGCTCTCTGTGCCAATGAAGTTCAGTCTTGTGTGTTTCTGACGAAAGGTTAAGATACATAACCTTTGCAGGTGTGTTTTGGTCATAATTTATTATTTCGTATTTATAGTTCAAAATGCTTCACTCCGAATCACCTATTGTCAAAAATGCAAAATTATTGTATAATAACATAATTATAGCGTGAAAAAGCACGAAAATCTATATAGATATGTTATGATATTATGGACAAATGTTGTATTTGAGGCGATTGTATGGAACAAAATAATAATTACAGAGTACTGTCAAATGTTTGTGTTTCGTGCGGTGTGAGGATTCCTGATATTGATTTTGAAATCAAACCCGCAATGCGTGAAACCTACGGTCTGTTTCTTGTTACGGCAGGCAAGGGAATTTTTATTATAGATGGCATCGAATATCCCGTGAAAAGGGGTAATTCGGTTATGCTTTTTCCGTATTCAAGCATAAGCGTCAAGATCTATCCGAATATTATGTTTGAATACAAATGGGTTGAACTCACGGGGTTTGAAATTGCCGTAATGATAAGCCGAACCAATTTTTCAAAAAGCCGTCCTGTTGCCCCCGAAATTCCCGTTGAAAGTCTTTTTCAATATTTTGATGTCTGTGATGACAACAGCGACACGGTTTATGCCGCCTGTCGCACAAACGGCAAGGTTCTGATTCTGCTGTCATACTATATTCAGTATTATCCGAGTCGGAAATCAACCGAAACCGACTACATTATGCAGGCGAGAGATTATATAGAAAGAAACTTTCGTGATGTTTCATGTACAGTTAAAAGCGTAGCCGACAAAGTTCAGATTGACCGCACTTACCTTTACAGACTTTTTAAGGAAGAAACGGGATTTTCGGTTATCGAGTACATCAACAACTGCCGAATCGGCAGAGCCTGCACAATGCTTAACAACACGGATGTTCAGATTAAGGATGTCGCCCTCTCGGTAGGCTTTTCAGATCAGTTATACTTTTCAAAGGTTTTCAGAAAGCTGAAAGGAATCACCCTACGGAGTACCGCAAAAAGTATGCAAATGAAAAAGACGCTTAAAATTTCAATCCTCGCAATTTGACTTGTTTTGCATAAAAACATTTATGCCCGAGCGTAGTATAGCTACCATTTGAACAATTCCGTTGCTTTGACATAATAAAAACCGTGTGCCACTACGGTGTTACAGAAATTTTGCAACATTTATATAAGGATGTATAAACCGCAAAAGTCACATAACCGAAAACAATGACGGTTATGTGACTTCTTGTTTTTGTAGGGCTGTTTTTTCACGATTCTTTTTTGCTGAAAAGACATTAAAAACAACTGTTTTAAGCGATAAAATTCTCTATGAGAAAGTGATTACAAAACAGTAACAAATCGGTAACGAAACGGTAAAAGTGAATTTCTTGCAAATTGCATATAAATTTGCAGGATAATTCCCGATAGGAAACAAGATTATATTGCAAAAATAGAAAATAAAGGCGAAAGTCTTGTGGAATTGCACAAAAAATTTACTTTTGATTGGTTTGACATTCACAAAACACAGTCCTATAATGTGTGCCTGTAAAGAGCAAGACGGCTCTTTAGTGAAGGTTTATGAATTAAATATGAATTTTTCTATGCAAAATCAATCCTGAGAAAATTGCAAGTCAGGAGAAATTTATTATGCAGAAAAAGAAAGAGAACTTTCGTTCCCTGCGTTCCGTAACGACTTTTGCACTTGCAGCTGCAATTATTACAGGTTCGATTTACACGGTAGCTGCTGCCGTGAACTACAGTGCAGAAACAGAACAGGCTGTAACATCAGACGGTGTTGAGCTTGCAAACGGCGATATCGTTTATGCAGGACTTGATGAAAACGGATTTACACACGGCATGATTAAGGCTGTTGAAATCAGCGTTGACTATAACGGCGATGTTCAGACAGTCAGCCTTGCAAAAGGTACGGTTTCCGATGTACTTGAAAGAACAGGTATCACTCCCGCATATAACGAGGTTGTTGAGCCGTCGCTTTCAACTCCGGTTTCGGATAATCTCACCGTTAAGGTTTACAAGGGCAAAAAGCTTTCAATTACGGCTGACGGCAAAACCGACAGTGTTTATGTTCCGAACGGCAATGTTTGTGATGTCCTCAATCAGCTTGGCTACAAGCTTTCCGATGACGATATTCTCAGCGTTGACAAGGACAGCAACATTGAGGACGCAGACAGCATCACAATCAAGCGTGTGACCTATAGGAACGAAACTGAAACTCAGTCGGTTGATTTTGAAACCGTTAAGAAAAATTCAAAAGATGTTGACCTTGGCAAAACAAAGGTTCAGACTGAGGGCAAACAGGGCGAAGCTCTTGTAACAAAGAAGTGCAAGTATGTTGACGGCAAAAAGGTATCTTCAGAAACAGTAGACACCAAAATTACAAAAGAGCCTGTTGACAAGGTTGTACTTATGGGTACAAAGGGTTCAAATGTCAGCAATCCTGTCGGCACATTTACGGATATGAACGGCAACACCGTTGCCTATTCATCGGTTGTTACAGGTTCAGGTACAGCGTACACAGCACCCGCAGGTTCACTTACGGCAACAGGCGTAACGGCTTATCACGGCGGTGTGGCAGTCAACCCGAACATCATTCCGTATGGCTCAAAGCTTTACATTGTATCAACAGACGGCAGTTTCGTTTACGGCTACGCAACAGCCGTTGACACAGGCGGTGCGCTCATGTCGGGAACTGCAATTGTTGACTGTTTCTACAACACATATGATGAATGCGTAAGCTTTGGCAGACGAAATGTAAATGTATATATAGTAGGTTAATTTTAGCTCGTGTTAATTTTAGTTTGTGTAGATAGTTTGATATAATCTAAACTATGAATTCCCGAGCTTGACTTGGTGATAGAATTAACTCTGTATGGTGAGTGCCTCACACTTAATTTGAAAGGGCAGTTCTATATAATCAAATCTTACGATATTAATAATGTTACGACATAATCAAGGCAGACGCTTCGGCATCTGCCTATTGTTTTTGAAATTTATATTGATTTATCGGAAAATATGCGGTATAATATACTGTACTTATGACAGAACGAAAGAATGAACCGAAAGGAAAAATATTATGAAGAGAATTCTTACAGCGATTTTATGTGCAGGCATTCTTGCGGTTACTGCAGTTGGTTGCAGCTATAATGATGCACTTTATAAGGACGGTAACAGTTCTTCACAGACAAGCGAGGACAGCACTCAGCCTACAACATCTTCGGTTAAGGATGATAAATACGGCAATGACCTTGACGGACTTGTTGATTATTTTGTAGCTAAGGGATACCTTGAAAGTAAAGACGGCAGCATTAAAATGGATGCGTCCGCTATCGGCGCCAAAGAAGGTAAAAAGTTTGCTGCAAAGTATGCAGGTTCAAATATTATCCTTGAGCTTTACTCTTATGATACAAAGAAAACGAACAGCACAGCCGATGAGATTGTAAAGTCTGTTAAGGACAACGGCACATTCAGCATCTACGGACTTCCCGATGTAACAGCCTATCTTTCGGACAACGGCAACTATCTTATGATTTATACAGACACTGCTATTGATAAGACGAATCCCGACAAGAATAGTGATAACTATAAGCATCGTGAGCAGGTTATCAAGGATTTCAAGGCTTTTAAAAAGTAACATATATATGTAAATAATTGTGACGCAATAAAGCGGAGATTGATTCAACTTCAATCTCCGCTTTTTCTATATATATGTATAGCGTTTTTTATTTGAGTTTTGTACCGCAGTTTCCGCAGAACTTCATATCGTTATTGCATTGTGCATGACAGTTCGGGCAAACAACCGTATTTGATTTATCACTCATATCGTCTGCGACCGCCTGCATATAAGGATTTTCAAATTGAGTGTTAATCTGTTTGTTGTCGGAAGTTGCGTCCATTGAGCCAAAATCAACGCTTTGGGGCTGAAAATCAATCGGTTGCTGAACAGGCGGCTGAATACCTTCTGCCGGCATTTCGCTTGTTACAGGAGCAACAGGAGGTACGGCAACAGCGTTTTGCTGAGCGTCATATTCAGGAGTCTGACCTGAACCGAGGTTAATTCCGTTTGTGTATTTCTTTATATATGTGTGAAAAGAAATAGCAAGTGCTGCAAGCAAAGCGTAAAATACAGCAGACAGTACTGTATTTAATACCGTTACAACCCCCGCAGCGGAAATAAACAATGAATTCATGGGATCTGACGAATCAAATAGACCGCTAAAATTAAAGTTCGGATTCTCCTCAGCCAAATGATGCAGATACGCTGAAATTTCCGGACCGTATTCCTTAATAAAGATGAATGAAGCAATTGCAGATGCAACGCTTACTATAATAGAGAGAATAGAAGACACGGCAAGAAGTATTGAACCTCTGCTTTTGATATAAACCGATGTTGCACCCTTCTTAATTGAATCAGACCATAAAAGCAATCCGATACCGTGTATGAGTGTTACAAGTGCAATAGGAATAGCAAAGATGCAGAGGATAAGAATGTATCCGAATACTTCCTGTCCCTGCAAAACTAATGAAAGAAGAAAAGTTATGCCGGTAAAGGCGAGCAATGCAAGTCCGCCGATTACTATTTCAATGATGGAATATATTTGATGAGAGTAACCGTTGAGCCAAACGGCATTGGATCATTTGAACGGCTCTTTGCATAAAGCAGGATAAGAGCAATACATAAAAGAATTGAAATTGAACCGCCCGTGCCACTCGAGAAAGATATGTTCGTAGAACCTGCTCTTGTATTAATGCTAAACATTCCGAGAATACATGTAAGGCCGGAGACAATTGCACATATTAATGTAAGCGGTTTGGAAAAGAATCCTTTCAATATCTGCACATTCTGTTGATACGGATAATAGGGAATGGAATTAATCATAAATTTTCCTCCGAAAAATTAATTTGTATTTCTATTTTATATTATAGAAAGGGAAAATACAATAGGATTTTGAAAATTGTAAAAAGGTGTATTTTAGACAACCACAATATGTTGTGATAAAACAAAGAAATTTGTTGACAAAACCACAAGGCTAAAACTTTTTTCAAAAAAATTGAATTTTTTT
>ENA-OQMZ01000421-OQMZ01000421.1-human-gut-metagenome-genome-assembly--contig:-NODE-421-length-18341-cov-6.199901_pt1 | contig 18341 bp, 22 predicted proteins | sample MGYA00242621_ERZ504862 | MGnify/ENA primary metagenome ERZ504862 (study PRJEB26092, sample SAMD00036393) | human gut metagenome | host: Homo sapiens | study: EMG produced TPA metagenomics assembly of... | reverse complement strand
TGAAAAGAGGAGAGCATTGAGCTTGGATATTGTTTAGGAAGTCAGTTTTTAATTAAAGGATGATATGACTGAAGGCACTCAACTGCTATCATCAGATTTTTCATTAATGAGGTTGGTGCCGGACGTGTATGGGCCAGACATGATACTGAAAATCCAAATTCAGGCAAGGTGATGGCTGCGGCAGGCATGGATTATGAGGGTACTTTACGCCATGCAGGCTTCAACAATCAGGGTATATGCGATGAAGCGGTATATGCAAAGGTCAGAAGTGCAGCACTTGACGAGGAGCCTGAGGATGAGACTCCTGAGCAGCAGGCTGTTACCACAAAGGTGATGGGCGAGGACGGAGTCATGAGAAACGTAATCTCTGATGAGACTATGGAGTATGTCGGAATCCTTGCAAAGCTTGAGCTTTCACCGGAGGAGGCAGGAGGCTGCAAGAAGGATATGCAGATATGCTTGATTATATTGACAAGCTTGAGGAGCTTGATACTTCGGGAATTGAGCCTATGAGCCACGTATTCCCTGTAAACAATGTATTCAGAGATGATGTTGTCACAAACGGTGACGGAAGTGAAGCAACACTTGCCAACGCACCGGTCAAGAAGGACGGCGGATTCAAGGTACCAAAGACAATCGGCGAATAACGGCAAGGAGGAGAAAAATGGATTTAATGTCTTTAACTGCCGTGGAACTCGGCAAGAAAATACAGGCAAAGGAAGTTACAGTGGAAGAGGCTGTAAAGGCTGCCATTGCTTCTATAAAAGCAAAAGAAGAAAAGATAAACAGCTTTGTCACAATAGACGAAGAGGGTGCACTTAAAAAAGCAGCAGAGGTTCAGGCAAAAATTGATGCAGGAGAGCTAAAAGGAGCGCTTGCGGGTGTGCCTGTAGCCATAAAGGATAATATGTGTACAGAAGGGCTTCTCACCACATGTTCATCAAAGATACTCTACAATTTCATCCCGACCTACACAGCGGAGGCTGTTAAGCGCCTTGAGGATGCAGGCTGTGTCATCGTTGGAAAAACCAACATGGATGAGTTTGCCATGGGAAGCACCACAGAGACATCTGCATTTGGAGCAACCAAAAACCCATGGAATACAGAGCACGTACCGGGCGGTTCATCAGGCGGAAGCTGTGCAGCAGTTGCAGCAGAGGAGGTACCGTTTGCACTCGGTTCAGATACAGGCGGATCGATCAGACAGCCAAGCTCCTTCTGTGGTGTGACAGGAATCAAGCCAACCTACGGCACAGTTTCACGATATGGACTCATTGCCTATGGCTCATCGCTTGACCAGATTGGACCTATCGCAAAGGATGTCACAGACTGTGCTACTATACTTGAGGCAATCGCTTCATATGATACGAAGGATTCGACATCAGTAAACAGAGACGATTTGAAGTTTACAGAGGCGCTTGTCGATGACGTGAAGGGTATGAAGATTGGTATTCCAAAGGATTATCTCGGAGATGGACTTGACCCGGAGGTGAAATCGGCAATCCTTGCAGCGGCAGATGAATTAAAGAAAAAAGGTGCTGTTGTGGAGGAATTTGACCTCGGACTTGTAGAGTATGCCATTCCTGCATACTATGTAATCGCCTGCGCAGAGGCGAGCTCAAACCTTGCCAGATTCGACGGTGTCAAATACGGATACCGTACAAAGGAGTACACAGACCTTCACAACATGTACAAGAAATCGCGTTCTGAGGGCTTTGGACCTGAGGTAAAGAGAAGAATCATGCTCGGCTCCTTCGTGCTTTCATCAGGATATTATGATGCATATTACTTAAAGGCATTAAGGGTAAAAGCACTTATCAAAAAAGCCTTTGATGATGCCTTTGCCAAATATGATGTGATACTCGGACCGGCAGCACCAACCACAGCTCCAAAGCTTGGAGAGAGCTTAAGTGATCCAATCCAGATGTACCTCGGTGATATCTACACCATATCTGTAAACCTTGCAGGTCTTCCGGGAATATCGCTTCCGTGTGGCATGGACAAAAACGGACTTCCAATCGGATTACAGCTCATCGGAGACTGCTTTAAGGAGAAGAATATCATCCGTGCAGCCTACAGCTTTGAAAAAACAAGAGAGCTTAAGCGCAGCGCTATTGCGGAGGAATACAGTAACAAAAATGCAGCAGACACCAATAAATCTGCCGGTGCACAGTAGGAAGGAGGCAAAAAGGATATGAAAAACTATGAGACAGTCATCGGACTTGAGGTCCATGTAGAGTTAGCTACAAAAACAAAGATCTTTTGCGCCTGCTCCACAGCTTTCGGAGGCGCACCAAATACACATACATGTCCTGTCTGCACAGGACAGCCAGGCTCACTTCCGGTTTTAAACAAGCAGGTTGTAGAGTACGCAGTGGCAGTAGGACTTGCCACCAACTGTACTATCACACAGTACAGCAAATTTGACAGAAAGAACTATTTTTATCCGGATAACCCACAGAACTATCAGATATCACAGCTTTATCTGCCAATCTGCCGCAATGGTTCAGTGGAGATTGAGACAGCAAACGGAAAGAAAAAACGTCAGAATCCATGAAATCCACATGGAGGAGGATGCCGGAAAGCTCGTACATGACGAGTGGGAGGACGTATCTATCGTAGATACAACCGTTCCGGAGTACCTCTTATAGAGATAGTATCAGAGCCTGATATGCGCTCCGCGGAGGAGGTTATAGCATACCTTGAGACTCTGCGTCAGACCATCCAGTATCTCGGAGCATCTGACTGTAAATTGAATGAGGGCTCAATGCGTGCCGATGTCAATATCTCAGTCAGAGAGGTGGGCGCAAAGAAGTTTGGTACACGTACTGAGATGAAAAACCTTAACTCCTTCAAGCTATTGCACATGCCATCGAGGGCGAGCGTGAGCGTCAGATAGAGCTTCTTGAGATGGGCAGAAAGGTAGTACAGGAGACCCGTAGATGGGATGACAACAAGGAATCATCACATGCCATGCGTTCAAAAGAGGATGCGCAGGACTACAGATATTTCCCTGAGCCTGACCTTGTGCCAATCGTCGTATCCGATGAATGGATCGCACAGATAAAGGCAAAGCAGCCTGAGCTTCGTCCACAGAAGCTTGCACGCTACAAGAAGGAATATGACATCCCTGAGTATGATGCAAAGATTCTCACAGAGTCAAAGCATATGGCAGACATATTTGAGGCTACCACAAAGCTCTGCGGCAAGCCGAAGAAGGTTTCAAACTGGCTGATGGTTGAGACAATGCGACTGTTAAAGGATAACGATATGGATGCAGATGAGATAAACTTCTCACCTGTAAACCTTGCAAAGCTTGTAGATCTGGTAGATGCAGCACGATCAACTCATCTGTTGCCAAGGAAGTATTTGAGAAAATATTTTCGGATGATATCGATCCTGAGCAGTATGTCGAGGAGAACGGTCTTAAGAGCATGAATGATGAGGGGGAGCTTAAAGCCACAATCCAGGCTGTCATCGATGCAAATCCACAGGCAGTGGAGGATTATCACAATGGCAAGAAGAAAGCTATCGGAGCACTTGTAGGTCAGACTATGAAGGCCACAAAGGGCAAGGCAAATCCTGCTGTTGTCAATAAGCTTCTTATGGAGCTGTTATAATTGGATAGATATTAAGAAAATGGATCCGGCAGGTCTTTTGATCTGTCGGTTCTTTTTTTCAAAAGCGCCTCAGCTTGCTTGCACGCATTTATTCAGTAGTGTATAATAGTTAAATGGCTGATAAAGCAGCCAAATGATACAAAGGCGGTAATTTACCTATGAATAATGATGATTTCAAGGAAGTACCTGACAATATTCAGGATAATAATGAAGAAACTACAAATAACATAGATAATACAAACGATAACAAGGCAAACGACTACGAGGATGTCTGCTACATCTGCCGCAGACCGGAGAGCGTGGCAGGCAAGATGATACATATCCAGCCGAACCTGTGCATCTGCAACGATTGTATGCAAAAGACCTTTGACTCCATGAGCAACGGTAATTTTGGCAACCTCGGAAATCTGGGAAATATAAGCAATATGGATTTTGGCAATATGCCTAATATAAGCATGATAAATTTGTCAGATCTGACAGGAGGCATACCAAACAGCCAGAAGCTTAAGAAGAAAAAACCAAAGGAAGAGAAAAAGGTCGAGCCGATTCTTGACATTCACTCAATTCCTGCACCGCATAGGATCAAGGCGAGTCTTGATGACTATGTGGTAGGTCAGGAGCATGCAAAGAAGGTCATGTCGGTTGCAGTATATAACCACTACAAGCGTGTCATGGCTGACAATAAGCATAAGGCGCAGGAAGAGAATAACACTGCAAAGCAGGCTTCAAATAAATATGATGGTGTGGAGATTGAGAAATCAAATATGCTCATGATCGGACCTACAGGTTCAGGAAAGACATATCTCGTAAAGACTCTTGCAAAGCTTTTAGATGTGCCACTTGCCATAACAGATGCCACATCACTTACTGAGGCCGGATATATCGGTGACGATATCGAAAGTGTGGTAAGTAAGCTTCTTGCGGCTGCAGATAATGACGTGGAGAGAGCTGAGCACGGTATCATTTTTATAGATGAGATAGACAAGCTTGCAAAGAAGAGAAATGCCAACCAGCGTGATGTGAGCGGAGAGTCAGTGCAGCAGGGTATGCTTAAGCTTTTAGAGGGCTCAGAGGTTGAGGTGCCGGTTGGCGCCAGCAGCAAGAATGCCATGGTTCCGATGACCACAGTTGACACGAGAAATATTCTCTTTATATGCGGAGGTGCTTTCCCGGGACTTGAGGATATCATAAAGGAGCGCCTGAACAAGGAGGCTTCTATAGGCTTCAAGGCTGATTTAAAGGACAAGTATGATGGGGATGAGAACCTGCTCATGCAGGCAACTGTTGATGATATCCGCAAATTCGGAATGATTCCTGAGTTTATCGGACGACTTCCAATCATGTTCTCACTTGAGGCTCTCACCGAGGATATGCTTGTAAAGATATTGAAGGAGCCAAAGAATGCCATTATCAAGCAGTATCAGAAGCTTCTTGAGATGGATGAGGTAAGGCTTGAGTTCGATGACGATGCGCTTTATGCCATCGCCAAGATGGCAAAGGAGAAGAAGGTCGGAGCCAGAGCTCTTCGTGCGATTATAGAGGATTTCATGCTCGATATTATGTATGAGATACCAAAGGATGACAATATCGGCACGGTTACAATCACTAAGGACTATGTGGAGAAGAAGGGTGGCCCGCTCATTCAGATGAGAGGTACACCTGAGCTTGCAGACAGTCAGCACGTTTAATTGTTAAATGATTATGAAATTGTGAATTGGCTGTAAATGATGCAACCAGGCTATGCGTAATGAATCTATGTGTAGTCTGTAATGATTTATAAACGTTCATATATCAAGAGGAATTGGAAAAATGAAAATTATCCACTGTGCAGACCTGCATCTGGATTCGAAGATGACCTCGAATCTGTCAAAGGAGCAGGCAAAAGAGAGAAAAATGGAAATACTGCGTACATATTCAAGGATGATAGAGTACGCCAAAAATAACGATGTAAAGGCGATTATCATAGCAGGCGATTTATTTGACACGAGAAATGTGTCAGCGACTGCCAGAAATCTGGTAAAGGATTCGATTACGTCAAATCCGGATATCGATTTCTATTATCTTAAGGGTAATCACGACTCGGACAATTTCATATCGAAGCTCGATGAAATCCCTGACAACCTTAAGCTTTTTTCTAATCAGTGGACCTCATACAGCTATGGGAATATCACAATAACAGGTCTTGAGATAGACAAGTCTAACCAGGCTGCCATGTACAATTCTCTTGTGCTAGACAATGACAATTACAACGTTGTCACTCTCCATGGACAGCTCGGTGATGAGATTTCCACAAGCGACCTTAAGAATAAGGGCATTGATTATCTCGCACTCGGTCATGTGCATGAGTATCAGAGCGGACAGCTTGACAACCGTGGCATGTACTGCTACAGCGGCTGTTTAGAGGGAAGAGGCTTTGATGAGTGTGGACAAAAGGGCTTTGTGGTGCTCGATATAGATGATGAGAAGCTCACGGCAGGCTTTAGCTTTGTACCGTTTGCGTACAGGAGCCTCTACACGCTGTATGTGGATGTGACAGGAGCCATGACCACACAGGATGTGGCTGTGAAGATGGAAAAGGCCATTTCGGACAGTGAATATTCATCGAGAAGCATGGTAAAGTTCGTGCTTGTAGGTGAGGTGGACGTGGATTGTGAGATAAACACAGACTTCCTCAAGGATATGTTCGAGGAATATTTCTACTATGAAAAGGTGTATGATGAGACAAGACTTCTCATCAATTACAGTGAATACGAAAAGGATGCATCACTTAAGGGTGAGTTCATACGGATGGTGCTTGGCTCAGATATGACCGAGGAGCAGAAGTCTGAGGTCATCAGGTGTGGTATATCGGCGCTTAGCGGGGAGGAGATTTAGAAATTGAAGTTAATAGCTTGTCACATAAACAACTTCGGAAAGCTGTCCGATCTTAATATCAATTTCAATGATGGAGTAAATGTCATAAACCAGCCAAACGGCTGGGGAAAGAGTACACTTGCGGCTTTTTTGAAGGCTATGCTGTACGGCTTTGATACGAAAAAGGAGCCGGGCGCCTTTGAGAGGGAAAGAAAGCTCTATAAGCCATGGCAGGGCGGCACTTATGGTGGAGAGCTTGATTTTGAGGCCGATGGAGTGGAGTACAGACTTGTAAGGACCTTTGGCCTCACGGAAAAGCAGGATGATTTTCACTTATACAGGCTTGCAACCATGGTTGAGTGTGATGATTTTTCACCACTGCTTGGAGAGGAGCTTTTTGACCTCGACCGCAGCTCGTTCAAGAGAACGATATACATAGCACAGGCAGACTGCATGTTTTCGTCATCAGACAGCATCAGCGCAAAGCTTGGCAATATGGCGGAAAATACAAATGACATCAACAACTTCGAGTCGGCGACAGCGGACATTAAGGACATGATGAACAAGATGTCCCCAAACCGTATCACAGGCTCCATCAAAAAGCGTGTAAATACACTCACAGCCTTGGAACAGGAGCTTAAGAAATATCAGGCCGCGGATGAGGCGGCAGCACAGCTTTCACAGAAAATAGATGAGAAAACTGCCCAGAAGAAGGAACTTACCGGTATTAGAGCCGAGTACGGCAGGGCGCTTCAGGTGGCATCTGAGGACAGCAGAAAGCAGGCACTTCGTGAAAACTACGAGCAGCTTTGTGCCGTTGCAAAGGAGAAAGAGAGCATTTACAATGCTGCATCAGCAGTCTTTGGAGAAAAAGCACCGGATGAGGCAGAGCTTTTGGAAAAGACAAAGCAGGCCGGAGAGCTTGAAAGCTTAAAGGCTGTAGAAGATAATCTGAGCTTTACGCCTGAGGAGGAGCAGTATTTAGATACACTTTCAGGCATGTTTAAGGATGGTGTGCCATCTGATGATGGTCTTGATGAGATGCAAAAAAGATAGCAAACATCCAGAGCGTCAAGAATGAGTACAGTCACATGGAGCTCAAGCTCTCGCAGATGACCTCACTTGCAAAGATGGCAGATGATGAGGAGGAACCGGAGACACCTGAGAAGACTAAGCTTGTACCTGCAGGTATTGTGCTTATGGTTATTGGTCTTTTGGCAGCGGCTGTTGCCACGGTATTCAGTCTGAATGAGAAGTACAATGTGAAGGAAATCATGTTTCTTGTGGTAGGCATAGCTGGAGTCGCTATGGCGCTTTGCGGTGTTGTCATGATGGTCTATGGAATCCGTCTGAACAACAAAAAGCAGAGAGCATACATCAGGCTTATGGCTGAGCGTGAGGAAAATATAAAGCAGAAGGAGATACCGATTCAGGAATTAAAGGAGCAGCTTGAGCAGATTCAAAGCGGCATTACATCAATGGAGCATGAGGTATCGCAGTTTTTTGACAGCTTTTCGATTGAAGCAGATGAATCGCAGTATCAGGAGAAGCTTTATGAGCTTCGCACAAAGGCTCATGACTACAGTCGTTTCAACGAGCAGATAGGAAAGCGCGCCAAGACAAAGGCTGACTATGAGAAGGCAAAGGCTTCGCTTGATGAGTATTTAAGTCTCTATGGATATGACAGTGCTGCAGAATATACACAGGCACTTTCACAGATGAAAAAGCAGCTCGCAGAGGCCGGCTTTGCAAAGGAAAATATGGACAGTGCTCTTCAGAAGAAAACGCAGTTTGAGAATGACAACGATATGGACAAGCTTCTTGCACCAAATGAGTGTCCGTATACACTTGATGAGCTCAATGAGATGATTTCAAAGGTGGAAGGCAGCCTCGATGAAATCAGGGCATCCTTAGTGCAGTACGGCAGACAGATGGATGATCTGCAGGAGCAGCTTGATATGAGGGATGAAAAGGAGCAGGAGTACCGCAACTGCAAGCAGATACAGGCTGAGGAAAAGCATAAGTACGAGATACTTGGACTTACATCAGACTATCTGACCAGGGCAAGGGAGCAGTTTACTGCCAGATACATGGCGCCTATTTCCAATGGCTTCCAGAAGTACTTCGGTATCCTGACAGAAAATACAGACAGAGACTGGCAGGTGGATGCCAATATTTCAATAAGGATGAAGGAGCAGGGGCAGCTTCGCGATGTGAGAACAATGTCGGCAGGCTACAAGGACCTGATAGGCATATGTATGCGTTTTGCGCTTGTGGATGCGATGTATCCGGGCGAGAAGCCGTTCCTCATACTTGACGATCCGTTTGTGAATCTGGATGATGAGAAGCTTGCTCGAGGCAGAAGGCTGCTTGCGGTGCTTTCGCAGGATTACCAGGTGATTTATTTTACATGTCATGGAAGCCGCGAGTAAATTTTGGGCGAAGCTTTGTTTATATTAGATAAATATGGTAGCATATTTTTATTTATAGAATATAATTATATGAGGGTCAAAATATCTTTTGACCCTCATATCTAAATATTATATCATATGAGGTAAAATATGCAGTTCATAGTATCAAAAAAGGAGTTCATTCCACCGGTAATAGCTCCTGATATCATAGAGACATTGGGCGATGATTACGAGATATGGACATATGAGGATTACGAAAGACTCCCACCACTTCTGGTGGGAGTTTATTCGTATTCGGCTATTCCAAAGTGTCTTGTTCCTTTATCCACGCAGGGACTTGTAAAGAGCGGTGTGTTCAGGCTTCAAAGGGAGTTTGTTCCGGGACTATACGGAAATGGTGTGTATGTGGTGGTTATTGACACAGGTGTGAATTATGCGCAGGAGGCTTTTATGACACCTGAGGGTAAGACGAAGATTGCAGTGCTGTGGGATCAGAATACGGATACGGTTTATTCTGAGGATGAGATAAATGCTGCTATTTTATCGGAAAATCCATATGAGAGCATACCGGGCGATGAGGATGGGCATGGTACGTTTGTGGCGAGCGTGATATGTGGCAATGACAGACCGCAGGATGATTTTGCAGGTGTGGCACCACAGGCTAAGCTATTGTCGTGAAGCTGAAAAGGGCACCTCAAAAGCTGTATGATTTCTACTTTATTCCGGATCGTAAAATAGTGTACTCGGAAGTTGATGTGATGAGAGCAGTGCATTTTGCAGATGAGTTTGCAGGTCAAAAGGGAGCACCGGCTGTCTTTTGCATGGCGCTTGGCTGCAATAACGGAAGCCACACGGGAGCTGAGGATCTTTCAGAGTATCTGGACTATATCACGGCAAAAAGAGGCAGGGCCGTGGTTGCGGCAGCGGGCAATGAGGCGAACAGCAGGCATCATTATAAAGGGCGCATAACAGATACAGTCGATGATATTGAGATAAATGTTGAGCAGGATATGGATGGGTTTTATCTGGAATGCTGGGCACTTTCACCTGAGCTATTTACGCTTTCTGTCATATCACCGAGTGGTCAGTCGAATCCGGCAGGGGTACCAATGCGAATAGACAGCGGTGAATACTCATTTCTGCTTGAAGGAACACAGGTGACTATTGACTACAGGCAGACCGGCAGACAGACGAGGGATTTGCTTATATTTATCCGCTTTGAAAAGGTGGTGAAGGGAGTGTGGACCATCAGGGTATTTCCACTTAGTACTATTGGAGGTGTTTTTAATATGTGGCTCCCGATGACAGGACTTCTTGATGCTGATGTGAGCTTTATTGTCTCGGAGCCTGATACCACGCTGACCATGCCTTCGGATGCTAAGCTTGTGATAACGGCGGGAGGCTATAATTCCCTAAATGATGCAATACTTTTAGAGTCGGGAAGGGGCTTTGACGCAGACGGTGGAATAAAGCCGGATCTCGTAGCACCGGCTGTGGATATCACAGGGGCAAATCTAAGAGGAATGTATATAGCACTAAGTGGCACATCGGCGGCTGCTGCAATCACTGCAGCGGTGGCGGCTCTCATCATGGAGTGGATGATAGTGAGAGGCAATGTTTTGCTCGCAAACGGAGTGGATATAAAAAATGTCATGGTAAGAAACTGCCGCAGAAAAGAAAAAACTGACTACCCAAATAAAATTTTTGGCTACGGATTCATGAATGGGTTTGCCAATTTCTAAGAAAACGGATATAATATATTCTAAAAGATAAAAAGGAAGGGTGAATGGATGACAAAAAGCAATAATTTATTAGCGGATTACGCTGCAAAAAACAGGATATCTGTATTAAAAATGACACAATTTCAGATAGTCTTTTCAGGGAATATGGTGTCAACAGAGGACTTAGGGATGTAAACGGAAAGGGAGTTCTGACAGGTCTTACGAATATTTCGGAGATTGTTTCATTTAAGACGGGCGAGGATGGCAGCAGCGTGCCATGTGACGGACAATTGTGGTACAGAGGCTACAATGTAAAGACACTTACAAATAACTTAAGGCCCGGAGAGTTTGGTTTTGAAAAAATTGCTTATCTGCTGCTTTTCGGGCAGCTGCCATCTGAGAGTGAATTGGCTGAGTTTACAGAGGTTTTAGGAAGAAGCAGAACCCTTCCTACCAATTTTACGAGGGATGTCATCATGAAGGCTCCGTCAAAGGATATCATGAATTCCATGACGAGAAGTATACTGACACTGGCTTCATATGATCCTCTTGTAGCAAAGGCTGGCATCGACAACAATATCAGACAGTGCTTATCACTTGTTGCAATATTCCCGATGCTTGCAGTTTACGGTTATCATGCGTATAATCATTATGAAAATGATCAGAGCATGTATATTCACAGGCCGGATCCAAAGCTTTCGACAGCTGAAAACTTCCTTAGGATGCTCAGAGCTGACAATCAATATACAGAGCTTGAAGCAAGGGTGCTTGATATGGCACTTATTCTTCATATGGAGCACGGCGGTGGAAACAACTCTACATTTACCACCCGTGTGGTTACATCGGCAGGTACAGATACATACTCTGCTATCGCGGCAGCCATGTCATCCCTTAAGGGACCAAAGCACGCGGTGCCAATATCAAGGTGATGGAGATGATGCGGGACATCCGTTCGCATGTGAAGCACTGGGATGATGAGGATGAGGTGAGAGCATACCTCAGAAAAATGATGGATGGTGAGGTGTTTGACCACAAGGGACTCATCTATGGAATGGGACATGCGGTGTATTCACTTTCTGACCCGAGGGAGCGTATATTCAGAGGCTATGTGGAGAAGCTTTCAGTTGCAAAGAAGAGAGATAATGAGATGAACCTCTATAATACAATAGAGAAGGTGGCTCCTGAGATTATCGCTGAAAAGCGCCATATCTTTAAGGGTGTTTCTCCGAATGTCGATTTCTACAGCGGCTTTGTTTATGAGATGCTTGGTATTCCTATGGAGCTTTACACACCTCTTTTTGCCATTGCGCGAATCGTTGGCTGGAGTGCCCACAGGCTTGAGGAGATTGTCGGCATGAACAAGATTATCCGTCCGGCTTACAAGAGCGTCATGAAAGAGATAGAGTAACGAGAGGATGTTACAGTCTATCGTTCATATATCAAAAATACGATATGTTGGGGATTAGACATATTTAAAAGAATCGAGGTATTATACAAATGAGTTTTACAAAGGTAAAAAAGGGCGTCTGTGCAGCAAAGGGCTTTGTTGCAAACGGATTAAACTGTGGATTAAACAGTGACAAAAACAAAAATGACCTAGCCTTAGTTTATTCAGAAACACAGTGTCAGGCAGCGGCTGTTTACACAACAAACAAGGTGAAGGGCGCGCCTATTCAGGTGACAAAGGCACACCTTGAGGCATCAGGACATACGGCAAAGGCTGTTATTGCCAACAGCAAAAACGCCAACACCTGCAATGCTGACGGAGTAGAGAAGGCTCAGAGAATGTGCGAGCTTGCAGCAGCAGAGCTTTCGATTGATCCAAACGAGGTTATCGTGGCATCTACAGGAGTTATTGGCCAGGTGCTTCCTATTGAGCCTATCGAGAGCCATATAAAGGAGCTTGCAAAGGGACTTTCGGCAGACGGCAACGACAAGGCTGTAAACGCTATCATGACTACAGATACCGTTCCAAAGCAGTATGCGGTAAAGTTCATGCTTGGAGACTGTGAGTGTACAGTAGGCGGTATGGCAAAGGGAAGCGGCATGATTCACCCGAACATGGCTACTACCTTAAACTTTATCACATCAGATGTTGCCATCTCATCGGAGCTCATCCAGAAGGCCCTGAGCGAGATTGTAAAGGTTACCTACAACTGCTTAAGCATTGACGGCGATACCTCTACCAATGATATGGTAAGCATCATGGCAAACGGCCTTGCAGGAAACACACCTATTACTACAGAGAATGATGATTATCAGACCTTTAAGGATGCACTGTACGAGGTGCTTTCAAATCTTACAAGAATGCTTGCAAAGGATGGAGAGGGTGCTTCAAAGCTTTTAGAGTGCACATGCGCAGGTGCGCCTGATCTTGATACAGCAATTATTGTGGCAAAGAGCGTTATCCGTTCACCACTTTTAAAGTGTGCTATGTTTGGCGAGGATGCAACTGGGGACGAATCCTTTGTGCTATAGGCTATGCGGAGGCTGATTTTGATATAGACAAGGTGGAGCTTCACCTGCGCTCAACAGCAGGAAGCATCAAGGTGTGCGAGAACGGTGCCGGAGTTGACTTCTCAGAGGAGGAGGCAGCAAAGATACTGCATGAGGATGAGATTTACATCGACATAGATTTACACCAGGGAGATGTGTCAGCCAAGGCATGGGGCTGTGATCTTACATATGATTATGTAAAAATTAACGGAGATTACAGATCTTAATCTTGACAAGTAATATTGATTAATGATATTATTTTTTTAGAGTAATTAATTAAAAAAGTAAAGCGAACGAGGGCGTTCAGATATTAGGTTATCTGCGCCCTCTTTTTTGTTGGAAAAATCACATTTACAAAGGAGAGATTAGGAGGCGGTACATTGACTAAGAATGCATTGGATATGATTGATGAGAAAATAGTAGAGCTGCTGCAGGAAAATGCACGTATAGCGATAAAGGAGATAGCGGCACAGGTGTTTTTGTCATCACCGGCTGTAACAGCCAGAATAGAGAGATTGGAGAGCAAGGGAATCATAAAGGCTATCATGCCACTGTTGATTCGGTTAATCTGGGCTATAAGATAAAGGCTTTTGTCAATCTGGACCTGGAGCCTGTACAAAAGGAAGAGTTTTATCCGTTTATTGAGAGTGTGGAGAATGTCATAGAGTGCAATTGTGTGACAGGAGAGTATTCTATGCTCATAGAGGTGGAGTTTTTGAATACGGAGGAGCTTGATGACTTTATCAACACTCTGCAGAAATTCGGCAAGACAAGTACACAGATAGTTTTTTCCACTCCTGTTGAGCACAGAGGCCTGCCTGTACATTCAGGTTTTGATGCATAAGATGATATGAGAGTCAAAAGATATTTTGCATGATTGAATGAAGTGTGCTAAAATAGTTTGCAAAAATACTGACTGTTAAACATGATTTTGGATGCTTTGAATAGTCAGATATATTGATTACGGCAGGAGGATAATATGAGTAAGAAATTAGGCTTCATAGGTTGTGGAAACATGGGAAAGGCAATGATACACGGAGTGCTTGCATCAGGCAAGGCACAGGCAAGCGATATTCTTGCATCTGCAAAGACCGAAAGCTCCAGAGAAAAGAATGCAGCAGAGCTTGGAATCAGGCTTACATCGGACAATAAGAGCGTAGCAGAGTTTGCAGATATTCTGTTTTTAGCAGTAAAGCCACAGTACTATGAGGAGGTTATAGCAGAGATAAAGGACACTGTTAGTGACGATGAAATCATTGTTTCGATTGCACCGGGCAAGTCACTTTCGTGGTTTGACGAGATGTTTGGAAAGAGCTTAAAGGTTATACGTACCATGCCAAATACACCTGCCATGGTTGGTGAGGGCATGATGGGAGTCTGTGCAAATGAAAGAGTATCGCAGACGGAGCTTGATACAGTGCTTGATTTGTGCTCGGGCTTTTCAAAGGCTGAGATGATAGACGAGAAGCTTATGGATGTAGTGACAGCAGTCAGCGGAAGCTCACCGGCATATGTATTTATGTTTATCGAGCCATGGCAGATGCAGCTGTAGCAGGCGGCATGCCAAGGAGCCAGGCATATACATTTGCAGCCCAGGCAGTGCTTGGAAGCGCAAAAATGGTTCTAGAGACAGGAAAGCATCCAGGCGAGCTCAAGGATATGGTGTGCTCACCTGCCGGAACCACTATCCAGGCTGTGCGTGTGCTTGAGGAAAAGGGCATGAGAAGCAGTGTTTTTGAAGCTATGATGAAATGCTTGATATCTCCCGCAAAATGTAGTAGAATTATTGCATTGAGTTAAAGGAGAAAAGCAATGAGTCAGGCAAAGGTTGATAAATATAAGAATGAAAAGGCAAATCGTAAAAAGACAAATGCCAGAAATAAAGTAAAGCGTGTTATAGCACGAATTGTTGCAGCTGCGGCTGTAGTCGCATTGGTAGGCTGGGGCGGTTACTCCGGATATCAGTACTATGAGAAGAGTCGTCCGGTGAACTGCTATTACGCGGATATCAGTGCTGTCAGCGATTATCTACAGGGATTGTCTGCAGACAGTGAGCAGTAGATTATATTTTTGATACATAACATATATTTTACGATTTATATGATTAAGTTAAAATACCTCGCAGGTTACTGCGAGGTATTTTCAGTTTTTGAAGAATCCCCGGGCTCTTTTTGGGATTCAGATACAGTCTTTGCATTTTCTTCGGTATTTGAGGTGTCAGATTTTTTTGCTTTGGAGAGTGTGTTATCAATTGCGTTGAGCAGCACTTTGGAGGTGTACTGACTTGTGTTTGCGTAGGAAATATTATCGGTGGATTGATTTTGCACAATCTGCGATACGAGCTCGTTCATCGCAGGCTCAACAAGCGGATACATGGTTTCCACCGAATCAGTCATGTTTTCAAGGCTTATGGAGTTAATATTATTGCTGTCCACCGCCACAGACACATCGATAGCCGCCCCACCCAGCGCTACAGATGTGTTGTACACACCCGGTGTATACATGCCGGTTTCTTCCACCTTGGGCTTTGGTTCATCACCTGAAAAATAATATGTAGCAGCGAAAATTATCAGAAGAAGCAGTATGCCAAGGAGCACTCCGGTCAGAATGACATGCTTCATTTTTACAACAACGATTTTTGTTTTTGCACTCATATGCGCCTCCTGTGGTTGTTTTATATATAATATGTGTGGGGATGCAAAAGTATGACAGATATTCCTGTCTATAACGAAAAAGAGATATCCATCAAGGATATCTCTTTATGTTATAAGAGCGATAGACTGGCGCAAGACGTCCGGGGGACGTCTGTTCTGCGCCGACCGTTTCACGGCTTCCGGGGGGATCCTGAAATCCTTATGCAAATGTATAAGCTATACTAGGTACATAATCAATGATGCATCCGTTGATAAAAACCAACACAATTTAGGAGAAATTAAAGGTTGAGAACTAAAACAACTATCACTTTCCAGGAATTGATATGCAGGATGCCTTAGAGTGTTTAAACAAACGCAAATTTTCTTAACCAAATAAGTGGTTAATTAACCAAACCGTGCCAAGGCTAGACAAAGAAAAAACCTTGTAAACACTGGGTTTACAAGGCTTTCCGTAAAGAGCGATAGACGGGGCTCGAACCCGCGGTCTCGACCTTGGCAAGGTCGCGCGTTACCAACTACGCCACTATCGCATGTATTAGGTTGTGTGCTCTCTTGTGTCGAGCACGTGTTATATAATACACGATAGAGGAGCATCTGTCAACCACTTTTTTAGATTTTTTTGTAACTATTCAAAGCCAAATGTTTTAGTCTTTATTTACATTTGTGTGTCTAATGTATAAACAGTATAATTATACATTTCACGAATTGCGTATGCAATTAGAAAATCAAGTAGTCCAAATTCCATAAAATGAAATTTTAGGGCAAATTACAGACATTAGCTTGGCTGTAGTATTTTTAAACAACATGTGTTAGACTACTGTTATATAAATCGGAATATAGTGAGGGACTATAAATACCATTACTTCATAACGGGGAGGTGAGATTTTATGTATTATAGTAATCCTCAGAGGTACAAAAATGGAGATAGATAATTGGCAGACTATGATGCTAATTTTTGAGGTGGTGTGTAGAATTTTCAAAAAACAAGGAGGAAAATATGGAACGGTTTATTCGGAAATTATTTGGTTTAACCTTTAGTGCATTATTGGCAGGTGTGCTTTTAGTAGGTTGTATTTCGAAGGATTTAGGAGATGAAAATCTATGAACATAAAGATAGATGGGATAGAACAGATTACAGTATCAACTCAAACTACCGGACAGAAACAAGATGTTATAATAGAAAAAGAAAAATATGAGGATTTGATAAGTAAACTTAATTCGTATTCGTTAAAAGAAATAACAGATGAAAAATATAAAGGATGGCAGTATTTGATTAAAATAGAAAAAAAGGGGGGAGAAATTACTCTAATATGTTTTATGGATAATAAAGTCAAAGTGAATGACATCGTTTATGAAGTTAGAGATTACAATATTGATGACTTTTCATATCTGTTTGAGTGAATTTTGAAACGAACGTAAAAGTGATGAATCAAAATAAAAAGCCCATGAGAATTTTTCTCATAGGCTGAACAAAGATAATGATAAATGATTTTTTACGAAAAAAGCGGCTATCTCAAAGGATAGCCGCTTCAACTGTAGACAGAAGTATTTCTATAACTTAATTTTTCAAAAACAGAAACCTTAAAAAAAGCAGTATTATTAAAATGAATAGAAACATATTTTTTCTGTTTTACTGACTGTTTGCATAGGAAAGTATTTCTCTCTACAGAAAGAGTAAATCATGCTACAAGCAAGTGAAATAGAAAAAAATATTTTAAAATTCATAGTATCTATGTGCTCAGGACAAAACATCATAATAGCCCAAAGAATCACGAGCCAAAGAACTATTATATAGTGGAAAATTTTTTGAATCTTATTATTATCCATATCAATCACTCCTTTCTTTAAAAGTGAAATAGACAGATGTCTTACTTGTTTCAATAACCAAAGGAATTACTTCTTTCTTAAATAGGTTTACATTAGTTTTGTGTCAACAGGCAAAAACTATGACTATAAAAGTCACCAATAAGTAATATTAAGTCATTAAAATGATAACACAAATCCTTTCTCTAAGTCAAATATTCAGAAGTATAATCGCTTCACAGCATCCATCGCAAGCATCGAGCGCTCACATTCTTCCGCCGAGAGTGTAATCTGCCAGCAAAGCGGACTATCTATCATATGCTTTGCCGCATAGCTTAGACCATAATTCCCTTCACCTGATTAGGTGTCATGTTCTGCGCTTCTTCTATTATAAGGTTATCTGAAAAAATTTTAAAAAAATTTCAAAATAACTGTTGACAGATGCTCCTCTATCGTGTATTATATAACACGTGCTCGACACAAGAGAGCACACAACTTAATAAATGCGATAGTGGCGTAGTTGGTAACGCGCGACCTTGCCAAGGTCGAGACCGCGGGTTCGAGCCCCGTCTATCGCTCTTATAACATAAAGAGATATCCTTAATGGATATCTCTTTTTCGCTTTATAGGAAAGACCGCCTGTGGCGCTCTCTTGAAATTGAAAAATGCCCGCACGGAGGCGGGCACGACGACAAGACGATCCTTGGATTAGAAGATATAAAAGCCTTCCTCTCCAAAATCGTCATCAAGTTCGTCATCATTTAGAAAATAATCCATATCCAG